>Ga0209081_1000628_pt1 | contig 21421 bp, 15 predicted proteins | sample GOMGulsemesocosm_4_FD_184636 | JGI IMG/M metagenome (GOLD analysis project Ga0209081, IMG submission 184636) | Methane-oxidizing microbial communities from mesocosms in the Gulf of Mexico - GOM15B Gulf of Mexico (SPAdes) (version 2) | ecosystem: Environmental > Aquatic > Marine > Cold seeps... | reverse complement strand
CGAATATTTTATCTATTTGGTCGGCAGATGACTCTGGCGAAATATGCAGTTGAACATTTATATGAAGCTCAGGTGCATTACTTAATACAGTTTGTGCCGGTTGAATCTGTGCTGCTGGAGGCGGTTCAGCTGGTGATATGGCAGCTGCTGGCTTTGCTACCCTGGTTTTAGTCGTGCTTTGTACAACCTTTTTATTGGCTTCAGTTTTTGTGGATTTCGTTTTGGCCTCGCTCTTTGCTGCAGCTGCAACGGACTCGCTCAAATCAGCTTTCAATAGCAGAAGGTAAAAACGCGCAAAATGTTTTGCTGCTGGCTCACCACAACGAGCGTGACTCATAAACCAATTCGTGAGTTTCTGAGGATCGGCATCAGATGAATGGAATAAATCTTTAATTTCTTGCGGATAGCACTTTTCGATCAATGAACTGCAGACATCTGAGTATTTATGATCATCTCGCCAATCATATGCCAAATCCGTTGGCTTCCCATCTTCATCTATTATTCCAATCTTCTTAAAGGGGCCGATTAGGTTTGATCGGGCTGATGCTTCCCCCATTGATAAAGCTGTCGCAAGGTATGTAGGAGTAACTATAGCTGGCACCTTCCTCTTAAATAAGTCCCGCAGTTTCCACCAGTTTGTATCTGCTATTTTTGGGAAAGATACATCTCCATTTGCCATGTCTATTGCTCCTGGTTAATTTATTGTTCAGGTTTTTCTTTAAGGCCTAACACAGCTAAGCTTGGGTCACCTGACGTAAAAGATTATGTCAGGTGACGCGCTTTTCTAAAGTGAAAGCGCTACAGCTATTACTAACTCTTTGATTTTTTTAAGGGCTGTTTTATGTGCCAATTTTCTTATTCTAGTAAATATACGTCGGGTGACGTGGAAGTAGATTCCACCCCCCGTTGAGAAGTAAACGGGGTCAGACTGAAGTAAACGGGGTCAGACTCGACTTTGAAGTAAACGGGGTCAGACTCGACTTAACTCAAGCGCCCCGTTGTACTCTTACTAATCCCAGCTAAGCGCTCCACCCGTCTGATACTCAATAACTCGAGTCTCAAAAAAGTTCTTCTCCTTCCGCAAGTCCATCATCTCCGACATCCACGGGAAGGGATTCTGTGCACCCGGATACTGCTCAGCCAAACCCAACTGATTCAAACGACGGTTGGCAATAAAGTGCAGATACTCTTCCATCATCGCGGCATTCATGCCGAGTACGCCACGGGGCATGGTGTCGCGGGCGTAGGCGACTTCCAGCTCGGTGCCTTCAATAATCATTTGTATGGCTTTCTGTTGGAAGGCTTCTGTCCACAAGTGGGGGTTTTCCAGTTTGATCTGGTTGATGACGTCGACACCAAAGTTGAGGTGCATGGATTCGTCGCGCAGGATGTACTGGAACTGTTCGGCAACGCCGGTCATTTTATTGCGGCGACCCATGGAGAGAATCTGGCTGAAACCGCAGTAAAAAAAGATGCCTTCGGTGACACAGCAAAAGGCGATGAGGTTGCTGAGTAGCTCTTGATCGGTCTCTGGGGTGCCGGTGTTGAAGGTGGGGTCACACAGGGCCTGGGTGTGCTTAATTGTCCATGCCGCTTTCATGGCAACGGCGGGCACTTCGCGGTACATGTTGAAGATTTCACCTTCGTCCATGCCTAGTGATTCAACGCAGTACTGGTAGGCGTGGGTGTGGATGGCTTCTTCAAAGCTTTGACGCAGCAGGTACTGGCGGCATTCGGGGTTGGTAATTAAGCGATAAACGGCGAGTACCAGATTATTGGCAACTAGGGAGTCGGCGCTGGAGAAATAGCCCAGTGAGCGCTCGACAATAAGACGCTCGTCGGCACTGAGGCCGTCTTCGCTCTTCCAGGTGGCGACGTCGGCGGTCATGTTGATTTCCTGGGGCATCCAGTGGTTGGCGCAGGCGTCGAGGTATTTCTGCCAGGCCCATTCGTATTTAAAGGGCACTAATTGGTTGAGGTCGGCGCGGCAGTTGATCATCGCTTTGTCGTCAACTTCTATACGCGCAGCACCCATCTCTAGCTCGGCAGCGCCAGCGGCAATATCGAGATTGGCGATACCGGCCTCGGCGCGCTCGGTGGCGGACAAGTTGGGATCAATGGCGACTTCTGCAGGGGCTTCAACTGGGGCGGCGGGTGCGACAGGGGTGGCGGGCTGCTCTTTTTCTTTGATGATGGCCTGCTTGATCGCCGCTGTTTGCTCGGGTGTCGGTACAGGCTGTTGTACTGGGTTTTGTACTGGGTTTTGTACTGGCGTATCTTGCTTTGGCACTGGTTTCAGGGCTTCCTGGCGCACGGGGGCAGGAATGTCCTGGGGCTTGAAGGTTTTGATCGGTGCGTCGCTATTAAAGTCATCCCAACTTAGCATTGTATTTCCTCAGTATTTCTTGAGACCTCTGCACGAAAGCCATTTTGCTCCCATGCGGCGTCGTCTAAAACGCCTACCTTTGGTAAAAAAGTGCCCAATCGGTCATTTACATTTGTAAACTCCCTCTCTGTGCGCTTTTTTGCCTTGCCTGAAAGTAAAATCATCTCTCGTGCAAAGGCCTCATTTTTATTTCAATTAAATATTTATTTATTAAGTTAGCTAGTCTCTGCCTGCGGGTAGCGCCTGCAGGCAGAGTGAGCAAGTTTTACTGGCAGGCTTCGCAATCGGGATCATCCAGCGAGCAGGCCTCGGGCACTGGCGCGGGGCCGGCGGACATAGGCGCTGCACCGGACGATACGGCATTGAGCTGCCCGGTTTGAATGGTCGATTTTTCAGTGGTGGTGGCGGCCAGTGAACGCAGGTAGTAGGTAGTTTTTAAACCGCGAAACCAGGCCATGCGATAGGTCATGTCGAGCTTCTTGCCATTGGCTTCAGCCAGATAGAGGTTGAGGCTTTGCGCTTGGTCGAGCCATTTCTGGCGGCGACTGGCGGCATCGACAATCCACTGGGGGCCGACTTCAAAGGCGGTGGCATAAAGGGCTTTGAGGTCGTCGGGAATGCGCTCAACCGGTTGTGCGGAGCCGTCGAAATATTTCAGATCGTTGGCCATCACTTCGTCCCATAGGCCGCGCTCTTTGAGGTCGTGGATTAAGTAGGCATTGACCACGGTGAACTCGCCGGAGAGGTTCGATTTCACGTAAAGGTTTTGATAGGTCGGCTCTATCGACTGGCTGACGCCGGTGATATTGGCGATGGTGGCGGTCGGTGCAATGGCCATGACATTGGAGTTGCGCATGCCCTGGCTTTGCACGGTGGCACGCAGGCTGTCCCAGTCGAGGGTCTGGCTTTTGTCGACGTCGATATAGTTACTGCCGCGCTGTTGCTCGAGCAGGTCGAGGGAGTCGATGGGCAATATGCCCTGGCTCCACAGCGAGCCGGGGAAGGTTTCGTAGCTGCCGCGTTCGGCGGCAAGTTCGGAAGAGGCTTGAATAGCGTAGTAGCTAATGGCTTCCATGGAGCGGTCGGCAAACTCAACGGCGGCATCTGATGCATAGGGCACTTTGAGCTGATACAGCGCGTCTTGAAAGCCCATCAAGCCGAGGCCGACGGGGCGATGGCGCATATTTGACTGGCGTGCGGTTTCAACGGAGTAGTAGTTGATGTCGATCACGTTGTCGAGCATGCGTACGGCTGTGCGTACGGTGCGGCTTAGTTTGTCGGTGTCGAGCTGGCCATCTTCGCCAATGTGCTGGGCGAGGTTAACGGAGCCGAGGTTACAGACGGCAATTTCTTCATTCGCCTTGGTGTTGAGGGTGATTTCAGTACACAGGTTGGAGGAGTGCACCACGCCAACGTGCTGCTGGGGCGAGCGTATGTTGCAGGGGTCTTTAAAGGTCATCCACGGGTGGCCAGTTTCAAACAGCATGCCGAGCATTTTGCGCCACAGATCCTGAGCACGGAGGGTTTTAAAGAGACGTATTTCGCCTTTTTCGGCGAGGGCTTCGTATTCAGCGTAACGCTGTTCGAAGGCGGCACCGTAGAGATCGTGCAGGTCGGGCGTGTCGTTGGGCGAGAACAGCGTCCACTGGCCGTCTTCAAACACGCGCTTCATAAACAGATCGGGAATCCAGTTGGCGGAGTTCATGTCGTGGGTGCGGCGGCGGTCGTCGCCGGTGTTTTTGCGCAGCTCGATAAACTCTTCGATATCGATGTGCCAGGTTTCGAGGTAGGCACAGACGGCACCTTTGCGCTTGCCGCCCTGATTCACGGCAACAGCGGTGTCGTTAACGACTTTGAGGAAGGGGACAACGCCCTGAGATTTGCCGTTAGTGCCTTTAATGTAAGCACCGAGACCGCGTACGGGGGTCCAGTCGTTACCCAGACCGCCAGCCCATTTTGAGAGCATGGCATTGTCTTGAATGGCGCCGTAAATACCTTCGAGGTCGTCGGGTACGGTGGACAGGTAGCAGCTCGACAGCTGGGGGCGCAGGGTGCCGGCGTTAAACAGGGTCGGCGTTGAGCTCATGTAGTCGAAGGATGAGAGCAGGTTGTAGAACTCGATGGCGCGTGCTTCGCGGTTTTCTTCTTTCGCGGCAAGACCCATGGCGACGCGCATAAAGAAGCACTGGGGCAGCTCAAAGCGAATTTCACCACTGTCGGCGTCGCTGTGAATAAAGTAGCGGTCGTAGAGGGTTTGCAGGCCGAGATAGGTGAACTGTAAATCGCGGCTGGCGTTAATGGCCTGGCCCATTTTCTCGAGGTCGTAGGTGGCGAGATCGGGGGCGATTAATTCCAGCTCAATACCGGTGTGGATGTAGGCCTTGAGGGCGGCGGGGTAGAGGCCTTCCATTTCATGCTGGGTGGCAGCAGTGGCGACTTTGAGGAAAGTTAGCGCTTCGCTGCGCAGGCCATCCATCAACAGGCGGGCGGTGGCGTAGGAGTAGTTGGGTTCTTTCTCGACCAATGTGCGGGCGGTGATCACTAGCGCGGTGTTAACGTCGGCAATGGACACGCCGTCGTAGAGGTTGCGCAGGGCTTCGCTCAATATGGCATCGACTTCGACGTCTTTCAGGCCTTCGCAGGCTTCGCTAACCACGGTGTGTAGGCGGGCCATATCGAGGGGGCCATCAGTGCCGTCGGCATAGGTGACGCGAATCGCGGGGCCGTCGTAGTCGCTTTGTGTGGTTTGTTGCGGTGCGGTATTGGGTTCGGCGGCGCTGCGTTCCTGGGCGCGTAGCTCGCGGTAAATCACGTAGGAACGGGCGATCTTTTGTTCGCCACTGCGCATTAATGCCAGTTCAACCTGATCTTGAATATCTTCAATATGTACAGTGCCACCAGAGGGCATGCGGCGCTTGAATACTTCGCCAACCTGGGCGTTCAGGGCGTGTACGGTTTCGTGAATACGCCCCGATGCGGCAGCCGCAGCACCTTCAACAGCAAGAAAAGCCTTGGTAATGGCGACGATGATTTTTTCGTCGGTATAAGGCACGACTGAGCCGTTGCGCTTAATGACTTTAAGCTGGCCTGGTGCGGTGGCCTGCACCGTGCTGTTTGAAGCCTGGGTGGAGGCTTGTGCTGATATTTCAGTAGCGCTCTGGCCTGTGGCTGGCTGCTGGTCTTGTGTTGATGTTTCCATTGTTTTACCTGCTCTTTGAACGTGTTGTGTTGTTTATAGGTTAGTCGTTTGTGGCCACAGGGTTAAAGCTGGGGGCTTGATTATCGTGTCAGTGTCAGTTTGTCTGTGGCTGATTTTTGAGGGCTATTCCTTTAGTTGTTGGGCGCGTTGTTAAGCGTGAGTGGCACGCTAATACAATGTGTTTAATCCTGATCTAAGCCTTTAACTTTGAAGCAATAATTGTCGCGCTTTTATTGTTTTCATCATGTTTTTAGCAAGCGTAATACGGCGTTCAATTATGGCTTTGTTTTTGTTCCAGGGCAGGCTCCAGAACTTAGTGTCAGTTACTATATGTAGTGTCTGCTCTGGAGGAGATACAAGATAGTGTGGTTTGGGGTTAAATGCAATACAAGATGTGCTGATTATTGATTTTTTATGAACGATGCTGAAGCGCTGGTTTCACTATAATGCTTGCCGAAAACGAGAGGCCCATTACGATTAGCGGAGAGTGAAAGTGGTCGCTAACGCCCTGGCGAATACGCCGCTATTTTTGTAGTTTTAGCACGTTAAAAAATAACCGAGGGGCTGGCTTTAAGGGCTGTACTTTTATTGTTCAGTAAGGCAGGCGAAAGGGTTGCAGGGTCGATCGATATTGGCGCGCAGAAATTGCTCCCCGCGTGCTGAAATAGCGTGGGGGGAGCTGGCTTGTTAGGCAGATAAATTGAGCAAGTGCAGCATCAATGCTTTTTGCGCATGCAGGCGGTTTTCGGCCTCATCCCAAACCACGGAGATTTTCTCATCTTCCAGTAATTCGGCGCTCACTTCCATGCCGCGATAGGCGGGCAGGCAGTGCATAAACAGAGCGTCACTGGCGGCCAGTGACATCAGTTCATGATTGACCTGAAAACCGTTGAACTGTTCGATGCGTTGCTGCTTTTCTTCTTCCTGGCCCATTGATGCCCAGGTGTCGGTCACGACCAGGTCTGCACCCGCAATCGCTTCCTGCGGGTTTTGGCTGATGCTGATACGAGAGGCATGTTTCTGCACCAGGCTTTGATCGGGCTCAAAACCTTTGGGGCAGGCAATGCGCAGTTCGAAATCAAATTGCGCGGCAGCATTAATATAGGAGTTGCACATATTGTTGCCATCGCCGACCCAGGCGACCGTTTTACCGGCGATATCACCGCGCTTCTCAACATAGGTCTGCATATCGGCCAGTAGCTGGCAGGGGTGGTAGTCATCAGTTAGCGCATTAATGACGGGGACTTTGGAATACTCGGCAAAGGTTTCTATTTTGCTGTGGGCGAAGGTGCGCACCATGATGATGTCGACCATCGAAGAGATAACGCGGGCGCTATCTTCAACCGGTTCGCCACGGCCGAGCTGGGTGTCGTTGGGTGATAAAAACAGGGCGCTGCCACCGAGTTGTGCCGTGCCTGCTTCGAAGGAAACGCGGGTGCGGGTGGATGATTTCTCGAAAATCATCGCCAGTACTTTACCCGACATGGGTGTGCCGGCGGTGTTATTGCGCAGCTGGCTTTTCAGGCTGATGGCATTGCGAATAATATCGCGCAGCTCATCGGCGGGTAGATCGTTAAGGGTTAAGAAATGCTGAACCGTCATGGTGAATTCCGTTAGCGGGGCTATTGCCCACTAAAAAGCGTTGATTAAAGGGACGAGCATGTCGACCAGTTGTTCGGCTTGCGGGTCGCTGAAAGTGAGCGGGGGTAGCAGGCGAACGACATTGCCGGAGGCGACATTAATCAGCAGGCCCTTGTCGGCGGCCTGGGTAGCCAGTTCGCCACAGGGTTCGCTAAGTTCAATGCCGATCATCAGGCCGCAGCCGCGTACCTGTTTAACCTTGTCGCAATCAGCTAAGGCGGTGCTGAAAGCTTGCAGTAAATGGCTGCCGAGTTCGCTGGCACGTTGGGCGAGGTTTTCATTTTCGATAGTCTCTACGGTTGCGAGCGCTGCCGCACAGGCGATGGGATTGCCGCCGAAGGTGGAGCCGTGATTACCGGGCTGCATTAATTGAGCAGCGGGGCCGTGGGTCAAACAGGCGCCAATGGGCACGCCGTTACCGAGGCCTTTAGCGATAGTCACCACATCGGGCAGGATATTGTGCTGCTGGTAGTGAAAATAGCTGCCGGTGCGACCGTTGGCAGTCTGGATTTCATCCAGCATTAGTAGCCAGCCTTTGGCGTCACACAGGGCGCGCAGCTGCTGCAGGTAGTCGGGGGCGGGAATGTTAACGCCACCTTCGCCCTGAATGGGCTCGACGAAGACGGCGACAATATTAGGGTTGTTGTCGCCGATGGCCTCTATCGCTGCAATATCATTAAAGGGTGCGCGGGAAAAACCTCTTACCAATGGCTCGAAGCCGGCGTGTACTTTGCGATTGCCCGTTGCTGTCAGCGTTGCCAGCGTGCGGCCATGGAAGGCTTGTTCGGTGACGATAATGGTTGGCAGTTCAATGCCCTGGGCATGACCGTGCAGGCGAGCAACTTTAATGGCCGCTTCGTTGGCTTCGGCACCGGAGTTGGAAAAGAACATGTTGCTCATGCCCGACAGCGCGCTGAGCTTATCGGCCAGGGCTTCCTGTGCCGGTATATTGTAGAGATTGGAGCAATGGACGAGGGTTTTCGCCTGGGTTTCGATGGCGGCTGCGACGGCAGGGTGGGCGTGACCCAGCCCGCACACGGCGATGCCAGCCAGGGCGTCGAGGTATTTCTTGCCCTTATCATCCCAAACATAAGCGCCTTCACCTTTAACCAGTGTTAGTGCGCGTTGTCCGTAGGTATTCATTAGTGCGTTACTTGTCATGGCTTGCCCAGCTGTTAGCGTGTTGTGAGTCAGATTCTTGCTGTAAATCGTGTGCTCAGTCTTTCGCCGTCCATTTCATAAAATAGAACAGGCGGCACTAAGCCGCCCGAAAAAAGCGAAATATATTATTGAGTTTGATTCGCTTTGGCAATCTTTTTAAGCGCTTTTCTGCGACTGCGGGGAGGAGCTTGTTCAAGATGCTGTTTGGCTACCCGGGATTGGCCATTTCTTTTTTGTGTGGTGGAATCAGGTTCCAAGTGCACCACCTAAGCTTTTAGTAAAGACTTCGAGCGGCGTTCGATAACCCAGGCATTTTCGAGGTCGATTGTTGAGTTTATCGACGGCGGTTGCAAGCATTTGCTCAGAGACGGTTTTCCAGTTAATTCCCTTAGGGAAATAATGGCGTATCAGGCCATTGGTGTTTTCATTAGTCCCGCGCTGCCACGGTGAATAGGGGTCGGCAAAATAGACGGTCATGCCTGTTTCTTTTTCAATTCCCTTAAACAAAGAAAACTCTTTACCGTTATCAACGGTTAAGCTCTTTTTCCATTTACCGGGGATTTGAGCAAAAAGCCGGTAAGTCGTTTGATTGAAAGTATCAGCGCGTTTGTCCGTGAGCTTGCCAGCTAGTAACAGTCGACTTTTACGCTCCACATGGGTGGCAATGCCACCGCTGCCTTTAGCGCCTTCTACGCTGTCCGCTTCCCAGTGACCAAAGCGGTTTCTTCGATCAACACTGGCCGGTCGTGCATCGATACTCACCCGCCCTGGAATCAGGCCCCGCCCAGTACCATAACGACCCTGGCGACGACGCTTCTTATGATGCCTGAGGCAGTGCAAGTACAGTGAGCCACCTTCCCTGGCGTCCTGATAAATCCATCGGTAGATACCTTCGGCACTGATCCGCATGGTCAGATTACGCGGGAAATCAATCTTTATACGAGCTGCGATGGTCGCCGGTGACCAGTCCTGACGAAGCTGGGAATGCACATACTCAACCAGCGCTTTTTGACTGTATTTACGCGTGTGACGAGCCTTGTGTTTACGCTCTGTCGCCCAATGATTAGCCGATTGATCCCAATAAACGCCAATCCGGGGACCGTTCCTTTTTACTTCTCTTGAAATCGTAGTGTGGTGGCGCTCTAACCGACGACCAATCTCTCGAAAACTCAGACGCATTAAGCGTAGATGGTAGATGACATACCGTTCTTTGAGCGTAATATGCTGGTAGGACATTGCGATGTCTCCTTCGATACCGTGTTTGGGTGGTACTTCTCACGTTATCAAACGAACTCGCAATGTCCTACCTCTTTATCCCTGTGGTGCACTTGGAAGTAGGTTCCACCAAGCACCCTCTTTAACGCGGGCTATTTCCTCATCGCTGAGCCCCGCATCCCGGGCGAAAATCACATGCTGCCCCCACTCGTATTCCGCCTGGCACAACCAACCAATGCGCAGGATGAGTATCTCCCGCTCGCGGGGAGCCAGTGTCGAGGTATCGCCCATAATATGGTAGGCCCAGGTGGTGAATTTCTGCGTCGCCTGCCAATGGCGAGACAAGGTACCCAGCACATTATAAAAAGGCCCATCCCGCTTAATGCGGTTCGAGCATTTCACGCTGCTCATCTGTCCACTCACTTTCTTTCAGTGGATGAACTCTTGGTTCTGATAATTTCATTGTTTTGCCTATTTAATTATTATTTATTGGCAACAGGATATTACGATTTAGAGGACACTTTCTACCCAGCGAACAATCTCCCCCTGCGGCATAGCCCCTGATTGCCTGGCAATCTCTTTACCACCCACAAAAACGATGAGAGTGGGAATGCCGCGAATCGCCAGGGCACTACCCACCGAGGGGTCCTGTTCGGTGTTGAATTTGGCTACGCGAACGCGGGGTTCAAGTTGCTTTGCTGCCTGTTCATAGGCTGGCGCCATCGCTTTACAGGGGCCGCACCAAGGTGCCCAAAAATCGACCACTACGGGGATATCATTACGGCTAATGACTTTCTGGTAATTCGCCGCATTTAATGCCTGGGGTGCATGGCCAAACAAGCTCTGCTGACACTTGCCACATTTAGGGCTACTGCTGAGCTTGTCATTCGGCACGCGATTTATTCCCAGGCACAGGGGGCAAACGATATGAACGGGGGCTGTCATAGTTGTAAATCCTTTAAACGGAGGCGAAGGGCGTCAACCTCATCAAGTAATTCTAAAATAACAGCAACCCCCGCCAGATTAATGCCCAAATCTGCCTGTAAGCGGCGGGCTTTACGGGTACGCTGAATACTTAAACCGGGGAAGTACCACTGGGTCATTTCCTCGCCATGGGGTTGAATAACGCCTTCTTCGACCAGCTCGATAACATAATCTGCGTGTACTGCACACACGCGACAGAGCTGCGACAGCGTCAGGCCTGAGTCAATATCAATAATGACACCGACCTGAATTTCATATTCATTGTTTGTCATACGCTTTAAACCCCCAGCTCTGCACGCGGATTAAATGCTAGATCCTGCGCCATCGTCTGATACGCTTTTTCTGCCTCTGGGCTATCAGCGGGCGGCAACACGACCTTTAACACCACATAAAAATGGCCCGGTGTTTTACCCGATAAACCCTTGTCTTTAAAACGCAGTTTTTTACCGTGGGCAGATCCGGCAGGAATTTTCACATCCACCAGCCCACTGGGTGTCGGTACTTTAATACTAGCACCGAGCGCCATTTCCCAAGGGGCGACGGGCACATCAATAGAAATATCCGCACCGTCGAGCCGATACAGCGGGTGTTTTTTAAATTCGACATCGAGATATAAATTACCGGCCTTGCCGTCCCCAGCACCGGGGTCGCCCTGCCCCGCCAAACGAATACTCTGCCCCGGTGCAATACCTTTGGGAATTTTAATATTCAGTACACGCTCACGGGTTTTAACATGACCCTGGGGATCGACTTCCGGTACATGAAAGGTAATCTTACGAGTCGCGCCATTGAGGGAATCCTCCAGATCAATAACCACCCGGGCATGCCGATCGCCACCCTGCTGGGAATGGGGAGGCTGCTGCCTGCCGGCATCGCGAAAGCTTTGACCAAATAACGACTCAAAAAAATCGCTGTAAGCCTCTCCACCGCCCTGAGTAAAACCACCGCCGCTAAATTCAAAACCCGTATCCCAATCCGGCGGCGCATTAAAGTCCTGACCACCCTGCCAATTGGCCCCAAGCTGATCGTAAGCGGCACGTTTTTCCGGGTCTTTTAAGACTTCGTAGGCTTCACCCAACGCCTTGAATTTTTGCTCGGCATCGTCTTCTTTACTAACATCAGGGTGATATTTGCGCGCCAGCTTGCGATAGGCGCGCTTAATCTCATCCTGAGTCACATCGCGAGCGAGTCCCAGCGTGTCGTAATAGTCTTTAAATTCCATTGATTATTAACCACCCTTGTAGCCTGTCTATTACAACATGGGTACGAAGGGCGATTAAATCAAGTATTCATTATAAAAAGGACTGCAGAATAGAGTTCCTAAATAGCGCTATCGCCTCACTTTTAAATCAGCCTTTTAAACTAGGCTTTTATTAACAATTTCGTAGACATCTTTTGACAAGCCCGGCTTGGCCAAGACCCGCTGTAACTCAGCCTTCATGCGTCCACCGGCAAGTTCTGGGTACTTGCGCCACTTGGTCAGCGGCGTAATGATTCGCGAGGCAATTTGCGGATTAAGGTCGTCTAAAATTAGCACCTGATCCGCTAAAAAGATGTAGGCCTCACCTTCATCAGCATGAAAATTAACAGCATTTCCCGAGCAAAAAGCGGCAATTAATGCCCGTACTTTATTGGGATTTTTCATATCAAAAGCGCTATGTTCCATTAACGCTTTCACACGGTTCAAACCATCCGGCACGGTGCTCAAGGCCTGTATTTGAAACCATTGATTAACCACCAAGCTTTCATTGAGCCAGTGCGAATAAAATGTAAACAAGGCCTGTTTAGCCAGCTTTTGCGCGGCCGGAGCCGAACAATTAACCAGCCCGACCAATGCCGTGCTGGTGTCTGTCATATTGTCGGCATTATGAAATTGCGCGTAGGCCAGCTGAATGGCATCGTTATCGCCGGTTTGTAATAAATAAGCCAGCGCCGTATTTTTCAAACTGCGTCGAGCTATCTGTGTGCCAGTGGCAGAATATTTTTTTGCATTTTTTAAGGCTTCACTATTCGCCTGATAAATAGCCAAAAATTCACTGTGCAGTGCATCGGCCAGTGTTTGCCGTGCAAATTGTCGAGCGCTATGAATAGCCGCAACTTCTATCACCTCGGCCACTTCGCTGAGATAAGCCTCGCTAGGCAGCGCCAGTATTAAGGCGACCATGGCCGGGTCGGCATTTTCATCATTCAGCAGGGCGCGATAGGCTTCGATTAAACGCCCATCAAGTACCAGTTTACGGTCGGACAGCACGTCATCAATCAGCCCCTGTAGTATGCCCAGCGCCAGTTTATTGCAGGCCTCCCAACGATTAAAACTGTCGCTGTCGTAGCGCATTAAATGCAAGAGCTGGTCGCGACTGTAGGGGAAGTCCAGTTTTACCGGCGCGGAAAAACCACGCAGTAAAGAGGGAATGGGCTCTTCGACGACATTTTCAAAAACCAGGGTATTTGTTGCTTCCGTCAATTCATAAGTGATTTGAGTTTCGCCATTGGCGTGACCACTTAAGTGCAAGGGTAAATCGCCCGTGGCACCGACAAGACCCAAACGAATCGGCACATGGAAGGGCTCCTTTTCAGCCGACTCAGGTGTCGCGGGGCAGCTTTGGCTTAGGTGCAAACGATAGGTTTGCGCAGCAGCATCATACTCACCACTGACGACAAGACGAGGCGTGCCGCCCTGGTGATACCAGTGCATAAAGGTGGTGAAATCTCGGCCGCTGACCTCTGTCATCGCGGCAATAAAATCATCGATGGTCGCCGCTTCGCCGTCATGGCGTTCGAAATATAAATCACTGCCGGCACGGAATAACTCGGGCCCCAACAGGGTGTGGATCATGCGCACCACTTCAGCGCCCTTTTCATAAATAGTCAGGGTGTAGAAGTTGGAGATTTCCATATACGAAGCCGGCTGCACCGGGTGGGCCGTGGGGCCGCCATCTTCAGCAAATTGCAGAGTACGTAAAAAGTTAACATCCTCCACACGTTTAACGGTAGGCGAACCCATATCTGCCGAAAACTCCGCATCACGAAAGACGGTAAAGCCTTCTTTTAAACTGAGCTGAAACCAGTCGCGGCAGGTCACCCGATTGCCCGACCAGTTGTGAAAATATTCGTGGGCAACGACGGCCTCTACTCGCTGAAAACCGGCATCCGTCGTCGTTTCTGCCTTTGCCAATACGCAGGAGGTATTAAAAATATTCAGGCCTTTGTTTTCCATTGCGCCCATGTTGAAATCGTCAACGGCGACGATCATAAAAATATCCAGATCGTATTCCCGTCCATAAACTTCTTCATCCCAGGTCATGGCATTTTTCAGGGATTGCATGGCGTGCTCGCATTTATCGAGATCTTTTTCCTCAACATAAATACGCAGGGCAATGTAACGGCCGCTCATGGTAGTAAAGCTGTCTTCTATGCAACTTAAACTACCGGCAACCAGGGCAAAAAGATAAGCCGGTTTTTTGAAGGGGTCATGCCAGGTCACCCAGTGGCGACCGTCCGGCATGTCACCACTGTCGACGGGATTACCGTTGGACAGTAGCAGCGGGTACTGGCTTTTATCGGCTTCCACCGTGGTGGTGAATTCCGACATCACATCGGGCCGGTCGAGATACCAGGTGATTTTGCGAAAGCCCTCGGCCTCACATTGAGTGCAGTACATAGTCTGGGATTTATAGAGGCCTTCAAGAGACGTGTTGTCCTGAGGTTTTATAGCAACCACCGACTCCAGCAAAAACTGCTCGGGCACATGATGGATAACCAGCTCGTCAGCACCGAGTTGATATTGATCAGCGCTTAATACCTGCCCATCAATAGCCAATGAGCGGAAGTCCAGCTCCTGCCCATGAAGGCGCAAAGTACTTTCTGCTGCACTCGCTTCAGCATTGGGATTGCGTCGAAATTGCAGCGCCGCCTTAACCAGGGTTTCATCGTCACCAAGTTCAAAACGCAGCTCGGTTTTATCGATTAAATACAGCGGTGGTTTGTAATCTTCGAGACGAATAGTTTTGGGCTGGGAATCTCTTAGTGACATGGGTGTAACTCCAAAAATTAAGACCTGCAGTACCGAAGCAAAGAATATTCCCTACTCATGACACGCTGTAAATATTTCCCTGTACGCTCGGCTTGGGCATCCTGCGTCACTCTAACTCCTGCATCCATGCAGTCGTCGGTGTCGGCATCCTTGCCTCCTACGGTCACGAGCAGAGAACATTCTTTTTCGCAGACTTGAGTTAAATAAGTCGCCTTCATTGACGGCCAGTCTATGAATAATAAAAAACTAGGCAGAAAAACTGACGTTATAGGCTGTAAATTTACGCATATTAATCACCCCCGTATCGAGAATCAGGTATTGGCCCTTGATGCCCATCAGCGTGCCTTCGACCAGCGGTGTTTTATCAAAGTTCTGACTACTGACTTTGGTGGGATATTCCAGTACGGGGTATTCAATATCAACACACTCGCCATCCAGCACCGGCTGTAACGCCTGTAAGCCGAAGCGCTCATTCAGTGCCTGGAGTTCAGGCTGGCAGAGTTCAAAAAGCTGGTCGCGGGTCGCGGCTAAATCGACGTCTTCAATATCGCCTTTCAGCATTTTCCGCCAGTTCGTTTTGTCGGCAACATGCTGGCGCAAAGCATCTTCCACCAGGCCTGATTGCAAGCGAGTAGCGACGCGCATGATAGGTAGAGCCTGCACCGCACCCTGGTCAATCCAGCGGGTCGGTAGCTGCGTGGCACGGGTAATACCCACTTTAACGCCTGACGAATTGGCCAGATACACCACGTGTTCAGCCAGACAAAACGCTTCGCCCCACTCGGGCTCGCGACAGGTGCCCTGCTCGTAGTGGCATTTTTCTGGGCTGATAATACAGCTATCGCAGCGCGCAAGTTTCTTCAGACAGGGAAAACAAAAGCCCTGATTAAAGCTTTTTTTGGTTTTGCGACCGCAGTGACAACAATGAATTTCACCGGCATACGTCAAGCTAATGCGCTGGCCCAAAAAATCATTCAGTAACACCCGCTCATCGTCGAGAGGAAGAAAATATTTTACCGGCGTCGCCAGTTCGACCACCATTTTGCTCAAATGGCCGCTAACTTCTATCGTCATACTTTATCTCTTAGAAAAAATGAGCAGGATTAATGCTGCCACTTAAGGGGTTTTTCTGCCTCGGCGATTTCGCCCGTCGTGCTACCGCAGTGTTGGTGCTTCTTCGGCGCAATAAAGCCCACGCGTTCTGACTCCGGCTTATGCTGGCTGTCGTAGGTAATTACTGCCTGCAGGCAGGTGGCCCTTTGCTCCACACTCAATTTACTGCCATCCGGCCATTTACCAATTTCGACGGCCAACTTTAGTTTCTCGTAAACATCCGGCGTCACAGCCTGTAATACTTGTTCAATATCCACACTTACACCTTTTTATTCTTGAAGCGGCTTTTGTCGTCCTGCCAATGCCCCGGCAAGCATGCCAATCAACAGACCGGATACGTGAGCGCCATTGGCAACACCGCCATTAATAAACACATCGACAATACCAAACAGGCAAACCAGCAACCAGCCAATGAGCATATAAATAATGCCGGGCTGTACATTTAATACGGGCTGGGGCGCAATGCGGTTACGAATCCAAACATAGCCCACCAGACCGTAGACCACACCCGACAAGCCACCAAAAAGCACCGGGCCATCCCATAAATATTGCCCGGCATTAGAGCCCGATGCCAGTGTCAGCATTAAGACTAAATAGGCCGAGCGGCCACTGACCAGTTCTACCCGCCGGCCGAACTCCCAGAGCCATAAACTATTAAAGACAACGTGAAAAATGCCAAAGTGTAAAAATGCTGGTGTGACAAAACGCCAGTATTCACCCGACGCAAACGTCTCTTCAACGGGAACAAACTGCGGCCCCTTACCATTAACCAGAGTAAAATCGACAAAAGTCAGCAAGTGCACTACGTCTTGCTTGTAGCTCACCAGGAAAAAACCCAGCACACCGAGGATCAAAGTAATCAACGTTACCGGCACCCGGGTAAAATAAAAGCGGAGGGAGTCTGCACCCTCAGGTTTACCCGTATTTAACGCATTTTCAACCACCGCCATCTCTTGAATTTGAGCAATAAGTTGCTGCACATCAGCCTGCCGCTGGCCCTTATCAAGCCACAGCTCGTGCCCCTCGCCCTGTTCAACCAGTCGATAGACAATATTGTTGCGGTTGAGGGCTAACACCAATAAGTCGAGATCAAAGCCCGCCGTTAGTGTGCCCGCAGAAACCCAGCCATCACTCTCAGCCATTAACGGTGAGCCTTCTCGCCGGGGCGCAGAGAATCCAGCCGTCGACCCCAGCCGAGTTTGTCACGACAAGTTTCGTAGAAATTGTGCTCAGCGGGGTGAATCAAGCGCAAGGGCGTGGGTTTGCGGTGAATTTTGATCACATCACCCGGCTCGATACTAATATCAACCTGACCGTCACAGGAGATCAAAGGATGTAATTCGTTGCGTGTGCCGACCAACACCTCAATCTGACTATCGCCGCTAATAACAAGGGGGCGGCTGGCCAGCGTGTGGGGGTTCATGGGCACCAGCACCACCGCATCGAGCTTGGGGTGCATAATCGGCCCACCCGCCGACAGCGCGTAAGCGGTGGAACCCGTTGGGGTGGAAATAATTAGACCGTCGGAACGTTGGCTGTAGACAAATTGCTGATCGACATAGAGTTCAAACTCCATCATCCGTACCGAGCGCCCCGGGTGTAAAACGAGATCATTCAGCGCGAGGCCCTTGCCAATGGCCTGCCCATCGCGCTCGACACACAGCTCAAGTAAATAGCGGTCTGTACTTTTAAACTCGCCCGCGAGTACACGGCCAATGCCCTCTTCCATGGCATCGGGATGAATATCGGTTAAAAAGCCGAGTCGGCCACGGTTCAAACCCAGTAGGGGCACGTCCAGATCGACCAGCGCCCGAGCGGCACCCAGCATACTGCCATCACCACCCACGACAATCACCAGGTCTACCGTGCGCTCAATGGCGCGTCGCGAGATAGTTTCGATACCGGAGTCGCCCAGCAGCTCAGCGGTCTTTGACTCCGCCAGTACAGTGCGCCCATCGGCACGCAGAAAGGTCACTAAGCGTTTTAGGCTATCGACAACTTCGGGGTGTTCAAGTCGAGCGACGACACCGATATTTTGGAATTGCTCCATCCCAGCTCCGGGGCATACATATTGAAGCGGGATTATACACAGCCATCGGCTGCGGAGAGCTTAGACTTGTAACAGGGGGCTGAACTTATAAATGCTGATCAATGCCGTGTTCTTTTAAACCCCAGGCAAAAAGCTGTTCCCAGCGGCGATCTGTTTGACGCAAACGTGCGCTGACAATTTTAAGCACAGCTTTGAGTACGACATAACCTTGCTCGGGGTGCTGATCAAGGTAGCTCTCGAGGGCCAGGGCATCAAACTCCAGCACCTCAACATCCCCAAGCGCTATTATCGAAGCACTGCGCGAGCCCGCTTCGAACAAACTCAACTCACCAAATATTTCACCGGGGCCAAGGTCGCACAGCCCCGGCTGGATATAACGGCCATCGGGTAAAGTCACTCGCCCCGAAACCCTGACACGACCCTTTTGAATTAAGTAGAGTCGCCGATCATCCATGCCCTCATTCACGATAGAATCATTAACCGCGTAAGTGTTGTGCTTGGCAATACCCGCCGCAACTAATGCCTGGTCTCGTAAAATAACTAACATGTCGACTACCCATCCTATTTTTTAAAATATTATGGGCATCATTTTTAGGGCACATTCACACTTATGACAAGCCATCGCTTTGTGCTTTTGCGACAGAATTCTCAGGTTTATTGCCGCCGCCATCACCGGTGAAGGTCTTGCGTACCACCAGAAAGAAAACCGGCACAAAGAAGATAGCCAACACCGTAGCAGTGAACATACCACCCAGTACGCCAGTACCAATCGCATTTTGGCCCACCGAACCCGCACCGGAGCTTATCGCCAGAGGCATAACACCGAGCATAAAGGCGAAAGATGTCATCAAAATAGGCCGTAGACGCAAGCGCACGGCCTCCAGAATCGCCTCACGTAGCTGCCAACCCTGAGCCTGTAAATCGAGGGCAAATTCAACAATCAAAATAGCGTTTTTCGCCGACAGGCCGATAGTGGTTAATACCCCTACCTGAAAGAAAATATCGTTCGGTAAGCCCCGTGCATAACTTGCCAGTAAGGCACCAATCACACCGAGGGGTACGACGAGCATGACAGCAAAAGGGATTGCCCAGCTCTCGTACAGCGCGGCCAAACAAAGGAAAACCACCGCCAGCGACAAGGCATATAAAAGTGGAGCTTGCGCGCCGGACTGGGTTTCCTGCAGTGAAGCACCCGTCCATTCAAAGCCGAAACCCGGCGGCAACTGACTGGCCAACGCTTCCATGGCCGCGATGGCATCACCTGAGCTGTAACCCGGCGCAGCCTCGCCAAGAATCTCCATTGAAGCAACCCCGTTGTAACGCTCTAAACGCGGTGAGCCCTGAGTCCAGCGGCCCGAGGAGAAGGCGGCAAAGGAAACCATTTCACCTTCTTTGTTACGCACAAACCAGTCCTTCAAGTGATCGGGCGTCATTCGATAGTGGGCTTCACCCTGCACATAGACCTTTTTCACTCGCCCTTTATCAATAAAGTCATTCACATAAGTCGAAGCCCAGGCGGTCGACAGGGTATTGTTTATTTCAGTCATCGAAATACCCAGCGCCCGCGCTTTTTGCCGATCAATACTGAGCTTAAACTGGGGGCTGTCATTCTGACCATTGGGCCGCACTTTGGTCAAACGCGGATCTTGCGCGGCACCACCGAGGATTTGATTGCGCGCTGCCATCAAGGCATTGTGACCATTACCAGCAATATCTTTAAGCTGAAAGTCGAAACCTGCAGAGTTACCCAATGCCCGTATCGGCGGCGGGTAAAAAGCAAAGGCCCGAGCATCTTTAATCTGCGCCAAAGCCCCCATTGCCCGGCCAGACACCGCCTGCACACTTTGCGAATCTAAACGCCGCTCTGACCAGTCATGCATTTTGATATAGCACTGGCCATTATTTTGCCCACGGCCACTAAAGTTAAAACCCACCACGCAGTAAACAGTGGAGATCGTGTCGGCCTCTTCCTCAGCATAGTATTTCTCTATTTGCTCCATCACCCCACGCGTGCGCTCCATGGTTGCACCCACGGGCAATTGCACCAGGGTGAACATCAAACCGGGATCGTCCGAGGGTAAAAATGACGTTGGCATGCGCACAAAAAGAAAACCTACGGCAAAAACAATGACGCCGTAAATCAAAAAATAACGTATTGTTTTACGAATAACATTGGCGACCACATTTTGATACCAACGGGACGTGCGGTCAAAACCCCGGTTGAACCAACCGAAGAAACCACTCTTACTCATGTGATGCCCTTCAACAGCCGGCTTGAGCAAGGTCGCACAGAGGGCGGGCGTGAGAATTAAAGCTACCAACACAGAGAGCACCATCGCTGAAGCAATGGTGATGGAGAATTGACGATAGATGGCCCCGCTGGTGCCCGGAAAGAAGGCCATGGGCACAAACACAGCAGACAAGACTAAACCGATACCCACCAGCGCACCGGTAATTTGCGACATAGATTTACGTGTAGCATCCCGTGGTGAGAGGTTTTCCTCAACCATTAAACGTTCGACGTTTTCGACCACCACAATGGCATCGTCAACCAGCAGGCCAATAGCCAATACCATGCCAAACATGGTGAGAGTATTAATCGAAAAACCAAAGGCATGTAAAATACCAAAGGTACCCAACAACACAACCGGTACGGCAATCGTTGGAATTAAGGTGGCACGAAAATTCTGTAAAAACAGATACATAACAAAAAACACGAGAATGATGGCTTCAAATAAAGTTTTCACCACCTCCATAATCGACACTTCGACAAAAGGCGTCGTATCGTAACCAAGATCAAACTCCATGCCTTCAGGCATAAATGCAGCGAGCTCGGCCAATTTTGCTTTTACATTACGCGCAGTTTCCAGCGCGTTGGCACCGGAAGCCTGGCGCACCACAATACCGCTGGCAGGCACGCCTTTAAAATGATTTAAAAACTGATAGTTTTCACCGCCCAGCTCAATATCGGCCACATCGCGTAAATAAATACTCGAACCATCTTGATTAACACGCAGCAAAATATCGCCAAACTCATCGGCATTTTTCAGCAGTGTTTGGGCAATGATAGTGGCGTTTAATTGCTGCCCTGGCAAAGCCGGGCCAGCACCAAACTCACCGGCACGCACTTGTACATTCTCAGCGCGAATCGCCTCTACCACATCTTGTGTGGTCAGCTTAAAGCTGTTGAGTTTGTCCGCATCGGGCCAAATGCGCATGGCGTATTGCGAACCAAAAAGAGTGGCCTCACCGACACCATTAATGCGGCCGATGGGTTCAAGAATATTGGCAGCGACATAATCGGCAATGTCATAGCGATCATAGCGATTATCGGGTGAATAGAAGGCAATAACCATCATCACACCGGTCGCTGATTTCGTCACCTTGACACCCTGCTCAATCACCGACTGGGGCAACAGCGGCATGGCAACCTGGAGCTTATTCTGGACTTGCACCTGGGCAATATCAGGATCAGTGCCCGGTAGGAAAGTCAGCTTAATTTCACCAACACCAGCGGAATCACTCTTCGATGACATATAGAGTATGTTGTCGATACCGACCATATTTTGCTCGATGATCTGTACCACAGTGTTCTGTACAGTTTCTGCCGAAGCGCCGGGGTTTGTGGCTTTGATGGAT
>Ga0209081_1000627_pt1 | contig 21423 bp, 14 predicted proteins | sample GOMGulsemesocosm_4_FD_184636 | JGI IMG/M metagenome (GOLD analysis project Ga0209081, IMG submission 184636) | Methane-oxidizing microbial communities from mesocosms in the Gulf of Mexico - GOM15B Gulf of Mexico (SPAdes) (version 2) | ecosystem: Environmental > Aquatic > Marine > Cold seeps... | reverse complement strand
TGATTGCTGTAATTCCTGAGTCTGTTAATTCTGTTAGCATTAAACCTATTCTTCTTTATGAAATCCACAGTGAAGCGGGATATTTTAATACATTAATAACGGGGATTCTATTTATTACTGAGTCCCTTACGCTATTAAAGTAGTCGCTAGTGATACTAAGCCGCAAGCTTCGATAGAGAGTTGGTATTATTTTCAAAAAGTAAACGTAGCTCTTGTTAGTCAGATAGAGATAACCGATGCTATTATCGAGGGCGAGTATACAACTATCGAGGGCGAGTATACAACTACGGTTGTTTTATCTAAGGCATTAGATGCTGGGCAAAGCGTTTTTCTTAATTTTGATAACCTACGAGGTAAATGGCTAGGTGATAATGATGCAGGCGGCCATTTTAAACTCACACACAAAGGTGGGAATGTTTATACGCATACTGCCGTTTTAGCTAAGCCTGGCATTCGGTTTGTTAGAGCTGGTGTTTTTGATGTAACTGACCCGAACAATCATACTAAACTTGGTGATTACTCAGATTTTTTCCAAACCTGCACTTTAGATAGCTGTTTATCAGCCGTATCACGCCCGAACAACTACGGTAATCCCGCTTTCACCAATAGCGGTAGTGAACTCTTCAAAAATGTCGATGTCGCTCAAGGAAATTACCATTTATCAATGGTTGATATGTCCGTATCTGGCAAAGGCCCTGCATTTTCCTTTAGCCGTGCTTATAATTCTAAACAGAGAACGCCTTGGAGCTTCGCTTATGAAATGAAAGCCAGCTTTATGGATGCTTATAGCAGAACAATCGCCATTGGTCCCAGAGAAGATGGTCATATGCAATACTTCTTTAAAGATATGGTTGATAAATGGCATACGCTAAACCCAGGTGATTATGACAAACTTATTGAAGACAGTAGTACCCATGATTTTACGCTTTATACCCAAGGGAATAGACTCTATAAGTTTACAGACCCTAACCGTACAGTCGCCACTGCAAGCGGGGCAACAGCGGGACAGTTATTAACAATTGAAGATCGTTTAGGACAAGCATTAACCTTTAACTATCTCAGCAATAAGTTAAAGACAGTAGTTGATGCCAATAATCGTGTTTACACCATTCAGCGTGATGGCAATAATAGAATAGAGCGTGTGACAGATTTTAGTGGGCGTTATGTAGGCTATCACTACGATGTTAATAATAATATGCTCACCGAAGTACGCAAAATGCGGGGTGATGCCTTTAAAGAAAGATACAACTATAGTAATACGACTTACCTAAAAGATATTATTGACCCGAGAGCTAACCGCCAACTAACCGTGCAATATTTTGCTAGTGGTAGGGTATCAAAGCTTATCGATGGTAATAACCAAGAAACTGGTTTTAATTACGGTAAAAGTACTAAAGTAGGTGAGTACACTGGCATCACGCAAGTTGAAGTCGATACCTTAAATCATGATCGTGCTTACATCCTCAATGCAGATCGTACACGCGTAGATAAAGTATACGATGCGCAAAGCTACTCCGAAGCTATGACCGACGGTACCCTGAGAACCTATAAAACAGCAAAAGATAATACTCACTTTGCGGATTTAGGCTTAGTCACAGAAACAATTGACCCTAAAAATAACATAACAGCGATTGTTTATGACGAATCCACTAATGCATCAGGGAATAAACCACAAACCATTACCGATGCCAAAACACAAATAACCCAAGCAACTTATGCCACAGTTCCTAACCAGCTTAACCTAACACCCGTTACTGCACTCACGAAAAAAGCAAAGGTAACAGGTGATGTCGATATCACCACGCAATATACAAACTTTACCGCTACAGGAAAAGCAAGCAAGATTACAGATGCAGAAGGACACCTTTCTGCGCGTACCTTTAATCTAAGCACGGGTGACCTAACTCAAGCAACCAACGCCAGAACCAATGTCACTAACTATAGCTATGATGGCTATGGAAATGTCACTCAAGTCTCACAAGTGGCAAGTACAGGCAATATAGTCACCACAAGAGAATACGATAATAATAATGCCCCCGCACAACTTGGGCGATTAAAAACAGAAACATCACCGCTAGGATTAGTAACGACCTATACCTATGATGCGCATGGCAATGTATTAACCCGAAATGAGTCAAAATCAGGCACAAGCATTAACTATACAACTCAGTATAGCTACGATGCCAGTGATAACCTAACTCAAACAACAGACCCCAAAGGCAATGTTACAAGCTATAGTTATGATAACCTCAACCGAAAAGTCCAAGAAAGCTACCAAGTAACCATAAATGGCGCATTACAAACACTCACAAAACAATACGTCTATGATGCACTAGGTCGATTAAAAACTATTACGAATGAGCGTAACCAAAGCAGCCATACACATTACACGGCTCGTAGCCAAGTTGACCATAAAATTAACCCATTAGGTAAAATCGTTGTTACTTATACCTACGATAAAAATGGTAATGTTAAAACAGTCACAGATGCCGAAGGCCGACTTACCACAACCACCTATGATGCATTAAACAGAAAAATAAAAGTACAAGTACAAGTACAAGTACAAGACCTAAAAGTCTATCAAACATGGGAATACAACACGGCTGGACAAGTTAAGCGCTATATGGATCGACAGGGTGAATATACTGTCTATGAATACGACCGCGTAGGCAACCTAACTAAACTCACCGATGCGGAAGGCGGAATTACTCGCTCAAGCTATGATGCCAATGGTAACGTACTGACAGTCACCGACCCAAAACAACATACCACCACTTACACCTACGACCAACTAGACCGTCGTACGAAAACTACCTTGCACAATGGGCAATATTGGACATACAGCTATGATGTTAATGGTAATGTACTGCAAGAAATTACCCCTGCAGGTGAATCAACTGTTAGCACCTATGATGCCCTTAACCGAGTTACCCAACTGACAGAAAAGGCTGCAAACGGCAGTATTACCCGCCAAATAAGCTACAGCTATGATGAAAATAGTAATGTTATTAGCGAAACCGATATAAGCAGTGCCGCTGTTGGTAGTGGAGCTATCGGCTATACCTATGATGAAATTAACCGCATTAACAGTGTGACAGACCAATTTGGAAAAACCATACAGTATGCTTACGACAAAGCAGGCAATCGTACGGGACTGACCTACCCAGGGGCGGGAAATAAAACCATTACCTATGCCTATGATAATGCCGACCGATTGAAATCAATCACTGACTGGCTTAATAAAACCACCAGCTATACAAAAAATGAAGCGGGCCAAACGACACAAATAAACTACGGCAATGGAGCGCAAGTCAACTATAGCTATGACACTATCGGCAGATTGATTCTACTGGAAAACCTCAGTGCCAATGGCGCTGTTATAAGTCGCCATGACATGACCTTAGATAAAAGAGGTAACATAACTGAGGCAAATGTCACGCTGCCGTTAGCCGCCACAATGCCAGAAAGCATTAGTGCCATGACTTATGATGAAAACAACCGCATCAAGACGGCAGATGGTCAAGCATTCACACATGATTCAGCAGGGCGAATGACAGCTGATGGTTTTGAGTATATTTTTAACCAAAATGACTTACTAACGAATGTTGTGATGTCGGGAGGAGCTAGCCTAAAAACTTATCAATATGATCTGAATAATAACCGAATTAGTCAGACGGGTAATGATGGGACAGAAACACGCTATGTCATCGACCAATTAGCCAGCCTACCCAATGTTGTTGCAGAAACCAATAGCTCAGGCACCGTCAGCCATTATTATATCTATGGAGAAGGCTTAGTTTCACAAATTGATGCCGCAGGGAATAGTCATTACTATCACTACGATCCAACAGGCAGCACTTTAGCCTTAACGAATGTAACAGGAAGTGTGACTGATAAATATTCCTATAGTCCTTATGGCATGACAACCAGCGATGGAAGCACACCTAACCCATTTAAGTACATAGGAAAACATGGTGTAATGGATGATAGTGATGGTACTTTTTTACTACATTACATGCGCGCACGCTACTACAAACCAGATACCAAACGGTTTATTAGCTTAGATGCCCTGCATGGGGGTATATTGAATCCACAGGCACTTAATCGGTATGCTTATGTGTTGGGGAATCCTGTTATGGGGGTGGATCCTAGTGGCTATTACACCTGGAGGCAGGCATTAATTGATTCCCTTGAATTTATAGAGGGGGATGTCGGGACTACTGCTAGAGTGGTTACAAAAACTTTATATGGAAATATCAAAGCTAGTGGGACAGCTTTGGGTGATGATATCAGTAAAGCTATTGATATGGACAATGTTTCTGATGGACTGAATGCAGTTTCGTTATCTTTAGCAATTAATGTTGGTGGAGGAATGATGGATGCTCTCAATCCTGCAGCTTATTCTCAATATGCAGCTGAAGCAATTATTGATGAATTACAGGGAGTTTCTGATGAAGAAAAAAATGATTTAAAGTCAGTTAATAGGCTGGTTTTTTTAATTGTATCGGCAAGAGGAATAGTTAAAGAATCAGCTAAATTAGTTAGAAAAGGTAAAAAATCAATAAGTGATATAGCTAGAGCAAGAAAGGCAATTAGAACATTAACATCCAAATATGGAACTAAAGCAACGTCTAAATATAAAGGGGTATTTAATATATGGGTTGATGTTAGTACAAGTGCAGGACAAAATATTGAAAAGGTAGCTGGTTTGTTGGGAGTACAGGCTGTCAGTTTAATTAAAGATATTAATGGATTAATCAAAGAACTTACTGCAACAGCATATTAATTCATAAGGCGTATGCCGTAGGTTGGATAAGCGATAGCGTAATCCGACAAGATGATGCATGATATTAATTATCCTAACTATTTTATGAAGACAGCTTGTGTTGTGTATGGAAATTATGTGGTGTAATGGTGGAATGCGCTGCACTTTTCCATCCTACGAAAAATTTATGTCAATAATCAATAAAAAATTATGATGAAAATAACGAAACTAACTCTAAGTGTAATAATCAGTTGTCTATCTTTAAATGCACACGCTGTTATTTATCAATACGACAAGCTTAATCGCTTAACGGATGTTACCTACAATAACGGTAATACAATTAAATACGATTATGACCCTGCAGGTAATATACTCTCGGTACTGACGACGCTCTCTGTGGTTGATAAGGATGGAGACGGTATTCCTGATAGTGTCGATAACTGCCTTTCCATCAGTAATGCGAACCAACTAAATACCGATGCTGACAGCCAAGGAAATGCTTGTGACTTAGATGATGATAACGATGGTATTTATGATGTATGGGAAATTAAATACGGTTTAAACGCATTGTTTTCAGGTGATGCATTGCTAGATCTTGATAAAGATGGCGTGACAAACCTAGCAGAATACCAAGCTAGTACTAATCCTAATGTTAATGAGCCGGCTGTTGCAGTACAGTCTATAGTACATTTTATGAACAAACCTAAAAAGAAAACACAGGGCATGCCTGTTTATTTGATGCCTAGACCGTGAAGGTTGAGAATAAAGCAAGCCGTATCCAGTATGCTTCTAGCGAGAATCTTATTATATAACATAGACTCCCGACAAAAGACTTCGGAAGTGACGACTTGGATAGACCTGCATCTTCAAACAGTTTGAGTATACATGTAGTACATTAATGCCTGACATTTTATTGAGTAATCAACCAAGCATTAATTTCTGCTAAGGATTGCACGCTTAAAGTACCTACTGATCTTTCAAAGCGTATACGATTTTTGATGTAGGTATATTTTGCTTCTAATAAATCTCTGTTTGCGGTAAATTCTCGTGCCTGTGAAATCAGTACATCTCCAATTGATTGCATCCCATAGGTAAAACCTTTTTCCATGGCTTCGCGCGCTTTTACTGCTGTTTTTTGCGCTCTATTGGCTGCTTTTATACGTCTTACACTAGCGTTAGCACTTGAAAATGCATCACGGGTTTCTTTTTCTATGCTGCGTAGTAAGCTGGTTTTTCTCTGTTTGCTAAGCATTAGCTGTTTTGTCGCTTCTTGTGCGCGCTGGTAAGTTGCTCCACCCGAAAAAAGGGGAATATTGATATTAACAGAGGCGACTTTAGTATCAATAACGGGTGTTTGCCTATTTTGATAGCCATTATCAGTATTGTAATACTGGAGCTGTATATCAACGACCGGTAAATGCTTAGCATGTTGACTTATCACGTCATAATCAGCTGCTATTATTTCTTTATTTTGTGCTTTGACTAGCGGGCTATTAAGTTGTGCTTGTTCTGTGACGGCTTTTATTTTACCTGCTAACTTTGTGAATTGGATATTATTTTTTAGCTTAGCTAGGCTACTAACCCGCTCTCCTGTTAGTTCAGTTAAGCCTTGCTTGGCAACATCGAGCCTTGTCTCTGTTTCTATTGTATCTGCAAATAATTTATCTAACTTCGCTTCTAACTCATAAACATCAGTGATTTTAACAATATTTTTTTCATATTGCCGCTGAATTTGTTTTAACTGGCGCTCGGTTGTGGTAATTTCTTGCTCGACTAATTGCAAGTTATCTTGCATTGCCAGTACAGTAAAGTAACGTTCAACCACATCGTACATTAAAATCTGATGGGCTTGCTGAAAGTCCATTTCTGATTTTTCTGTTAATGCTTGTGCTCTTTGCCAATTATATATTTTAGAGACATCAATTAAGCTTTGTGTCAAGCTAACGGAGTATCTTTCCCCTGTATAACTATCTGCTCCCGTTAAATCTGAATGTTGGTCATTGTATGAAATATTAACGTTAGCACTTGCTTGTGGTAGTAGAGCACCTCCGGCTTGTGCTTGTTGAGCTTCTGATATTTCTGTTTGTAATTGTGCTGCTTTTAAGTTGGGGTCTGAATCTAGTGCTTGCTGATAAATTGTTATTAAATTATCAGCTTTCGCACTTAAGGTAATACTTAATAAATAGAATAGAACGATAATTTTCTTATACATTATTATTCCTCTATAAATGATCTTGCAAAAGCATCGGTTAAGGGCTGTACAAGGTATTCAAACAAAGTTCTTTTTCCCGTATTGATTAATACTTCTGCCGGCATTCCTGGGATTAAGACTAAATCTCCTAGTAGTGCATAGCTTTCTGCTGTTAATTCAATTTTAGCTTGATAATATTGAATTCCGGTTACTTCATCTTGCAGGCTATCGGCTGAAATAGTTTTTACTCGCCCTTCCATAACGGGAGTTGTTTTACTATTAAACGCGCTAAACCTAACTTCTGCTGTCGTACCAATTTGTATTCTATCTATATCTAAGGGTTCTACCCGAGCATTAACAATCAATTCTTCGTCTTCCGGTACAATATCTAAAATAGCTTGTCCTGGACCAATAACACCGCCTTTAGTATGTGCAGACATGCCTAAAATCATCCCTTTAACGGGTGCTAATATTAGACTTCTTCTATCTTGGTCGTTAGCAACAACAAGCTGTTCTGAAATACTAAATAATTCAGAGTTTGCTGCTTCTAATTGTGTGGCGATTTCTTCTTGAAACCTTCTCTCGGTTTGCAAAATTTGTAATTTTGTTTCGCCTTGTTGCATTTGTGTACTGGCAATTTCTGTAATTAATGCCGCTATATCGCTATTCGCCTGTGTATGCTGTCGCTGCAAATCTCTTAATCGTTGTTTGTCAGCAAAGCCATCGGCCAATAGCTCTTTTAGGTCTGTTATTTCTTCTGCATATAAAGCTAATAATTGATGGTTACTTTCTTGCTGAACCTTTAACCCTTTAATTTTTAAACTTAATTGTCCTATTCGTTGCTGCAATATACTTAACTCGCCTTGCAGGCTATTTCTACGTGCAATAAATATCTGCGTTTGACCTTCTGTTGATTCTTGGACTCGTGAATCATTTAACTGCATTAATTCATCAGAAAAATCGATATTCTTGCTTTGTTTACGCTCTGCATTTAAGCGTGTACTCACAGCAGATAGGCTAATATATTGACCTTGAAGTATTTTAATTTGTGCTTTAATTTGTGTACCATCTAAGGTAAGTAAAACATCACCTACCTCAACTAAGTCACCATCTCGTACATTGATTTCATTAACGATTCCCCCTTCAAGGTGCTGAATCGTCTTACGATGTGATTTAACTACGACTGTTCCTGTTGCTAAAGCAGAGCTATCAATAGGGGCTACAAAACTCCAAGTACCAAATAATCCAATCATTACAAAAAGAATGATAAACCCTATCCTGCGTATTGGTTTATCGTCAGTATTTAAAATAACTTCTAGATCATTGTTAGTTAAATCGGCATTCGTCACTTCAGGAGCTAAAAATTTATAAACTTTATTTTTTAAACCATCAATCAAGCTTTCATTTATTTTTTCTTTTATAAGATTTTTATTAATCTTCATGTTTTTCTACTTGAATAATATTCTTAAAATTAACCTATTATTTAATGTTTAAATAACGGGGGTTGTCGCTGGCCTTTTAGTTTGATCAGTGGGCTGCTTTTTTTTGTATTTGCGCTAAAACCTCATCACGCGGCCCATAAGCAAGAATAGCCCCTTCATTTAACATTAATAACTTATCGACACTTGCGAGTACATGATTTCTATGTGTAACAACAATAACTGTTGCCCCAGCATCCTTTAAATTTTCTAAAGCTAAGCTGAGTGCTTTCTCACCTGCTTCATCTAAATTGGAATTGGGTTCATCTAAAACCACTAACTTCGGAACGCCATATAACGCTCTAGCTAAACCTATTCTTTGTCTTTGGCCGCCAGATAAATTTCCACCTCCAGCGCCTATCATCGTGTCGTACCCTTCAGGTAAACGTAAAATGAGTTCATGCACATCACTCATTTTTGCAGCTGCAACAACCTTGCCTGAGTCAACTTTGCCAAAACGTGCAATGTTTTCACTAATGGTCCCTTCAAATAATTCAATATCTTGCGGTAGATAGCCAATATGCGGCCCTAACTTCATTCGATCCCATGAAAAAATATCTGCACCATCCAGACGAATTTTACCCTTTGCAACAGGCCATATACCTAATAATGCACGCATTAGTGTCGATTTCCCTGCTCCACTTGGCCCCACAACCCCTACAGAGTTACCTGCCTCTATTACTAACGATATCCCTTTAACTGCTGGATTTTTTGCACCAGGCGGTACAACTATGGCTTGTTCAACTGAGATTTTTCCATGGGGCGAGGGCAGTTCCATGGTTTCTTTATCTTCTGGAGTTTTAGTCAGTAATTCATTTAAGCGTGAATATTGCGATCTTGCTAATACAAAGCCTTTCCAGCTACCAATCATTAAGTCAATCGGAGCGAGTGCTCTACCTAAAAGAATTGAGCCTGCAATCATTAACCCTGGAGAAATTTCTTGCTGAATAGCTAAGTAAGCCCCTAAACCTAAAACTAATGATTGAAATAACATTCGCAAAGTTTTAGACATTGATGTTAGAAGTCCTGCTCTTGAACTCGCTATGGCTTGTAAAAATAAAACTTTTTCACTGCCTTTTAACCAGCGTGCATGGATGTTTTCTAGCATCCCCATTGACTCAATGACTTCTGAATTACGAAGATTTTTGTTGACTAACGCTCGACCTTTCGCCGCCAAGCCATTTGCTTCTGCCAGTACTGAGTGCGTAATTTTTTCATTTATGATCGCCAATACCATTAAAATAGTCGCTGCAAAAATTGCAACCCACCCGTAGTACGGATGAAATAAGAACATTAATGCGATATAAATTGGTAGCCATGGTGCATCAAAAAAAGCAAACAAGCCATTTCCTGTTAAAAACTGTCGCAAGGATGTTAAATCATCTAGTGGCTGTCCACTGGCATTTTGGCCACTGCTATATAGTGACTGCTTATAAGCGATTACAAAAAGTCGTTTATTCAATAAGGTCTCTAATTTTGCACTAACCCGCACAAGAATTTGTGAGCGCACCCACTCTAGCGCGCCTTGTGTTACAAAAATAGCAACGACTATCAATGTTAGCATTAATAAAGTTTCTTGACTGCGGCTACTAAGTACCCGATCGTATAACTGCAGCATATAAATAGTTGGTGTTAGCATTAGTAAATTAATAACTAAACTAAACCCTGCTGCGGATAAAAAAGCACCTTTACACAATCCTAGTGCTTTATGTAAATCTGACTTGATAAGTTTCTTTGCCATAACAAATTTTACTCTTTAAATATTATAACTATCACTCAGGTGCCTCACAGGCACCCTGTGGTCTTTACGCGAAAGATCTCCCTATGTGCACGTGGAAAAGCTTATTTTACAATTCATCATTCCCGTAGGCTTATAGCGGGGATCTAGTTGTATATCATAGACTCCCGAAGTCCTTTAGTAGGGAGTATAACGCTGTAACAAACTCCCAGTCAGAAGGAGCTAGGAATGATGAGTTGTAAAATAAGCGACTTTCGAGTCACTTGGGTATGTAGACGGGCTTAATTCTTACATATGTAATGAAATTTAGACAAAAAAAACAGCCCAGAATAAACTGTAACTGCTAATTTATATAGAGTTTGGTAAGTCCTGCGAGATTCGAACTCGCGACAATCGCATTAAAATAGCTATTTAACCAAACTGAAACAATGTAAATTTTCATTATACCTCCTACCTTTCAATGATTTCAAGTAAACTGCTATTGCTCTGATTTATTTCATCTATCCTTAAATGCATATCCTTATACCAATACCAAAATAATCGTACTGTAATTAGACTATTAATATCCCTCTCGACCTTTTAGACAACGAGATTAACAAAATAGCACGCCCAAGAAAGTTACCCAAAGAACTGCAAGATTATGACTTTCATGATCTAGCACGAAAAGAAAAGCATTCCCGCACTCGTATTCGTTTGCTAGGGATGGCACACCTACAAGAAGGACGAGAGTATTACGAAATTGCTCAATTTTTATGTGTGAGTGCCGAAACGGTACAAAAATGGGTAAAGCGATTTAAAGCATCTGGACTTGAAGGGCTTAGAGAATCACCACGAAGTGGTGCAAAGCGAAAGCTTAAGGAAAATCAAGAAATCGACTTTAAAAAAGCAGTGATTGCTCTCCAAGAAAATCGTTCTGGAGGTCGAATAACGGGGCATGATATACAGTTTTTACTTGAAGAGCAACTTCAAGTTAAGTGTTGCCTAAATAGTGTGTATAACTTAATGAACCGATTGGATTTAGTTTGGATAACAGTCCGCTCAAAACACCCAAAGCAAAGCCAAGAAAAACAAGATAATTTTAAAAAAATTTTCGAGAGGCAGCAATAGATTTATTACCGAAGAGTATTGATTTAAAGCAAGTTGAAGTCTGGTTTCAAGATGAGGCTCGAGTTGGACAGCGCGGGACAGTCAGTCGTATTTGGGCGCAGAAAGGCACGCGCCCTCGCATTGTTCAGTAGCAACAATTTACAGCGACTTATATTTTTGGTGCAGTCTGCCCTGAGAACAGTAAAACAGCAGGCTTAATTATGCCAAAAGCTAATACAGAAGGCATGCAGGAACATCTTAATATTATTTCAGAGACAGTAACATCAAGCAAACATGCTCTACTTATTGTCGATCGTGCTGCTTGGCACCTAACGGAAAAACTTGAGATGCCGACTAATATAACTATTATGCCGCTACCTCCTTATTCACCCGAACTCAATCCTGTTGAACAAATTTGGCAGCAATTACGACGAACAGACTTTTCTAATCGGTGCTTTGAAAATTATGAGGAAATTGTATCGGTATGTTGCCAGGCATGGAATAGGTTTGCGAAATGTGCGGAAGCTATTCATAGTTTATGCTCACGTAAGTGGGCATTATTAGAGTGAGTATTTATTGGGATTGGTATTACTTCACAGGCTTTAACAATATCAACTGCAATATTGCAGCGAGAAACTTGCTTTCTTAGAGTGGATTCAGCTGATAAAGGTTTTAATTCAGAAAAAAATTTCGGCTAGATGAATAATTCCTAAAATATTGTTATGAGTTACAGTCGCATTACCTAGAAAAGATGTGAAATCATTTTCATCATGAGCTTGATAATTAAGAACACTATAGCCTTTAGCTTGTAATTTTGTTGTTAAGTGATTAGAAAATGCTAATGAATTGTCATTTTCTTTAGATACTAAAACCCATGTGCCTGATTTTACTTCAGTGTTTGAGATTTCTAACTGATGACTGTCATCTAATTGGCCTAATAATAAATAAGCGCCTGAATGCTTAATTGTTGATAGATTGAAAATGTTGGTATTAGTAAACCCTTGGTAGATTAATTGTTGTTGCCAAAAGTCTGAACTTCTTTGATTTGGTAGCCATGATTGTTCTTCAGAATTTAACCAGTAGTTACGTTGGCAACCAACGCTTTTTTCTTCTTGCAGTTAGGGATATTTAAATCTTATTGTTCATTCCTAACGTCAACATTTCTCTAGCATGATCAAGTGTTGACTGAGTGATTTTAACCCCACCTAACATTCTTGCCGTCTCTTCTATGCGTTGCTCCGTAGAGAGTGATCTCACATTAGAGGTGGTCATTTCACTATCACTCTCTTTATAAACAAACAAATGTTGATGGGCTTGGGTTGCGACTTGCGCTAAGTGAGTAACGCAGAGTACTTGTGTATTATCACCAAGAGTACGTAATTTTTGTCCGACAATTTCTGCAATGCCCCCCCCAATACCCGAATCTACTTCATCAAAAATCATTGTGGGCGCATTGGTGTCATGACACGTAGTGACTTGAATCGCCAAACTAATACGCGATAACTCACCACCGGAGGCCACTTTAGCAAGCGGGCGTAATGGCAGGCCTTTATTAGCGCTGACTAAAAATTCTATTTTATCCACGCCATTTACTTTAGGATGCTCAATGTCTTGTGGCTCAACGCTGATACTAAACTCACCTTGTGGCATACCTAGCTCTTTAATCATTGCTGAAATGAGCAGGGATAGTTTCTCTGCCGCTTGTTTGCGCGTGATGCTAAGTTCATCGGCTAATAAAAAATATTGTTTAGATTGTAATTCAACTTGTATTTTTAGGCTGTCAATACGTTCACTACTGTGACTTAAACCATCGAGATTTTTTTTGAGTTGCGCTGCAATATCAGGCAATGCTTCCGCTGAAACATGGTGCTTACGTGATAGATTTTGAATAATGCCAATTTGCTCATCTAATATCTGCAAACGTTGTGGATCTAATTCTTGCGACTCTAGAAAGTGGCGTAGTTGCTGCGTGGCTTCATTAATTTGAATTTGTGCTTCAATTAATAAGCTATTTGGCTCGTCTAAGCCTTTTGCTAAAGGAATTAAGTCATTGATCGCACTAATACTTTGATTAATCAGTTGATTAGCCGAATGCTGTTCGTTGTCAGATAATATATCTAACTGTTGTTGGCCGCGGTTTAAAATTTCTTCTAAATTCGCGAGTTTAGTGTGTTCAGAAATCAGCGCTTCATAATCATAATTGTCTAAATCTAGTTCTTGTAATTCATTGAGTTGGTAAGTAAATAAATCTTCTTGATTACTTTGCTCAGTGGACGATTTAATTAAGGCGGATAGCTCATGTGAATCAGCACGCCACTGTAAATACATCTGATTAATGTCATCTAACAAATCATTATTTTTAGCATAATTATCGATCAAACGGCTTTGTTCTGTGCTGTCTAATAAAGTTAAATGTGCATGTTGGCCATGAATTTCTATGAGTTGTGAACTTAATAATTTAAGTGACTGTAAAGTTGTAGGGCGGCCATTAATATAGGCTTTAGATTTTCCATCTTGGCGTAAGGTGCGGCGTATTAAGCATAGCTTATCAGTCGCATCAAATTCATTATTTTCTAACCAATTTTGTGCGGCAGGCGCATCACTTAAATCAAAGCTTAAGTTGATTTCTGCACGCGGGCAATCAGGGCGTATATAAGCAGCATCCGCTCTATCACCTAAGGCCAAGCCTATAGCAGTTAAAAGAATTGATTTCCCTGCGCCTGTTTCACCCGTTAATACCGATAAGCCCGTGTTTAAATTTAAATCTAAAGCATCAACAACAGCAAGATTAAGAATCGTAATATTTTGCAGCATAGTAAAAGCGTACTCTTAAGAAGGGTAACCGCTACTCCAGTTAAGTTTATGGCGTAAAGAATGGAAAAAATCATGACTTTCAGGGTGCAGAATTGTCATGGGGTTAGGGTCTTTTTTAATCAAAATTGTATCACTGATTAATACCCCCGGGATGGCGATATGATCGCAAGTGACTTGCGCATTGACTTCTTTGGTCTTAACGAAATTAATTTCAACTTCAGAAGAGCCATCAACCACAATAGGGCGGTTGGATAAAGTATGCGGATTGAGTGGCACCAGTAACAAAGCATTAAGCGAGGGATGAATAATCGGTCCACCCGCAGACAGTGCATAAGCTGTTGATCCGGTAGGTGTGGAAATAATCAGACCATCTGAGCGCTGAGTATTAAGATAAACGCCGTTGATGGTGGTGTTCAACTCAATCATACTCGGGGTGACCCAGCGATGAATCACGACTTCATTGACTGCGCTTTCTTCATGAATGACTTGTTCGTCACGAATTATTTTCGTATGCAATAAATAGCGTTGTTCTTTGCGATAATTGCCTTGCAAAATCGCATCAAGTTTAGTGATAACTTCATTGGGTGAGATATCGACTAAAAACCCTAGGCGACCTAAATTAATGCCAATCAACGGAATGTCAGAGCCTGCAGCTGCACGCGCAGCGCTTAAAAAGGTTCCATCGCCTCCAATCGCAATAAGCAGGTCACAATGTTGAACTAAGGTTTCAATGTTATGGGTCGCACCAGAAAAATCATCAATTAAAGCTGCGCTACTGGGGTCAATAACTAAATCATACTGTTCGTTTAAAAACTGATAAACAGTATTGAGTGTTTTGGCAATTTTAGGAGCACTATGCTTGCCTAAAATACCAATGCGTTTAAATTCAGTAGACATAATTATGGCTTGCAAATAAGGGAAGTGGCATACGTTTAGAATTATACATTGAAATGAGTGCTTGGTGATTTAGGGTATATAATTCATAAAGCGCAACATTTGTATTTAACACAAAAGAAAGAAATAGATAGATAGATAGATAGATAGATAGATAGATATGATTAAAAAAATAATACTCCCTGGTACTTTGTTACTACTTGCTTATGGATTATGGCTAAGCCCTGATTTTAATCAAATAGCGGCAGGAGTCGCTATTTTTCTATTTGGTATGCTGTTTTTGGAGCAAGGGTTTAATGGTTTTACGGGAGGGACATTAGAAAAAATCTTACGTGCCAGTACTAATAAACGCTGGAAAAGTTTAGGTTTTGGGATGATATCTACTACGCTGATGCAATCTAGCTCATTAGTGACGGTTATTACCATTTCGTTTTTAAGTGTCGGAATTTTAGATTTAGCCGCAGGAATCGGAATTATCTTTGGTGCGAACTTAGGAACGACAACAGGTGCGTGGTTAATTGCAGGGTTGGGGCTTAAGGTAAAAATTGCTACTTATGCGATGCCGATGTTGATTTTTGGGATTTTTTTAGTCTTTCAAAAAAATAGTTCATTAAAGGCGATAGGTTCAATTTTAGCCGGTATGGGCTTTTTGTTTTTGGGCATACATTATATGAAAGAAGGCTTTGAAGCCTTTCGTGAAACAATTAACTTAGCGGAATATGCATTAACTGGCATAAAGGGCTTGGTGATATTTACCTTTATTGGTATAGGTATCACGGTTGTTATGCAGTCGAGCCACGCTGCGATGGTGCTTATTATTACCGCCTTATCAGTACAACAAATAACCTATGACAATGCCTTGGCTTTGGCGATTGGCTCTAATATAGGTACCACCATTACTGCGATTATAGGTTCGATGAGTGCGAATGTCGCTGGAAAACGCTTAGCTGTCGCTCACTTATTATTTAATGTCGTGACGGCAATAATAGCCTTATTAATGTTGCCGCAATTTATGTTAGCCGTTGAATTCGTTGCAGAACTTATCGGCATTTTAAGTAGCGATACCACGCTGAAATTAGCTATTTTTCATACTCTGTTTAACTTGGTTGGCGTAGTTATTATGTTGCCTTTTGTTAATGTGATGGTACGTAATATAGAGAGACTATTAAAAGATGATGTGGTGACCATAGATAAACCAAAATTTTTAAATGAAGAAGCGATGCAATTCCCTGATACTGTTGTTTTTGCTGTGCATAAAGAAACGGTTCGATTATATCGGCATGCGAGTCATATTATCTTAAAGACTATTGGCTTATCGAGCATCCATGTTTTTTCTGAGAAAAATCTAAATGAGCTTTTTCATGAACATGACACATTGCTTCGATATGATGTTGATAAGGCTTATAAGCACCATATTAAAGAAATTTATAGTGAGATTATCGCGTTTATTAGCCAAGCGAGCTTTACTTGGGAAATGGAGCAATCAGGTAAGCTTTATTGGTTACGAGAGGCAAATCGACATATTGTGGAGGCGATAAAAGATAGTAAGCAATTACAATATAATTTATTACTGATGAACACTTCAGATAACGTTTGTATTCGAGAAGCTTATTATAATATTCGCTACCAAATCGCGGAATTATTACGTGATTTAGAAGTGTTTCGTGTAGAAGTCGATGCAGAAAATGAAGAAATTGCTGTGTTTTCTTTTGATGTGTTCAAAGTCAAAATTAAAGAGCAAGATAAAGCAATGAATGAGCAAATTGATAAGTTAATTAGAGAACATAAAATAACGGCGACAGCGGGTACTTCTTTAATTAACGATAGTGCTTATATGTATGCGATAAAGCGGCATTTAATTGATATGGCAGAAACGGTTTTTGTGATTCAAGAGCCTAAATCATCTGCTGCGGAACGTGAAGTCGCGTTAGATGATAATGAGTTAACTAATGTCTTAAAGGAGTCATAAGTGAAAAGCAAAAAGTTAATTAAAAAATTACAAGATTTTTTTGATTCAAGCAAAAAACAAAAAGCAAAAAAAGTTAAAGAAATTCAAAAAGTTTTAAAGTTGCTTAAGCAAAAAGAGTTAAAAATAAAACAAGAAATATTAGATTGTACTGACTCGGAGAAGCTAATAAAGCTACAGCAAAAAGTTGATATTATTTATGCGCAACGGTCAAAGGGTGTAAAGGCGGTTCAAGAATTGCAAGAGCAAGCAGTGAAGTTGTAACAGCCAAAGCTGATGATGTTGACTATTTAGTTAGAATATAAGTAGTCAGGAAAAATTCCTATATTTTTTATGTTTAACTAGAGCTAAAATTCACGCTATAAATTTAAATGTAAAAAATACCTCGTTAATGAAAAACAAAATTATTAAAGCCAGTAGCTTATCTTTATTGGTTCTCGGTGTCGCCCAAGCGGCAGATAAGCCAGAAGCTGTTGAATTGGAAACAATGAGTGTCGTCAATACCACGCCTTTGGGTGGCGGTGTTTCGCGCGATAAAATTTCCGCGAATGTGCAAATTATGACGGCAGAAGATTTAGAAAAATCACAAAATATATCCATTGCTGATTATATGAATAAATATATGGGCAGTGTGACGATTAATGACGCACAAAATAATCCGATGCAGCCTGATATTCAATATCGTGGCTTTACCGTCTCGCCTTTAATGGGTATATCTCAAGGCCTATCGATGTATGTAAATGGTGTTCGATTTAACGAGCCTTTTGGTGATACCGTGCATTGGGATTTAATCCCTAAGGGCGCGATTGAGAGCATGAGCTTACAGTCAGGGGCAAGCCCTGCTTATGGTTTAAATAGCTTGGGTGGTGCAATTGCCGTAAAAACAAAAACAGGGTTTACTGATACCGACCATACTTTAACGGTTAGTGGAGGCTCATGGGGGCGGCATAATGAAGAAATAACCAGTGGCTGGAATGATGGTGAATTTGCGTATTTTATAGATTTACAACATTTTCAGGAAAAGGGCTGGCGTGATCATTCACCTAGCCAACTATTTAATGGTTTAAGCACCTTTAGTTGGCGTGGCGATGATGGGCAGCTGAATTTAACCTTAGCGGGTGCTAATAGTAGTTTAGTCGGTAATGGTACTATTCCTATTGAGTTAGAAGCCATTAATAGAGAAGAGATTTTTACTCAGCCAGATAAAACATCGAATGAATTTTTCATGGCGGCTTTAGACGGTAATCTTTGGTTGAATGATAAGACTGAGTTAACCAGTAATATCTATTATCGTCAAAATAAAGTCTCTACTTTAAATGGCGATGGTAGTGAGCTGGATGACTGTGATGATAATGATGATTTCCTATGTGAAGAAGGTGAGGATGAAATAGTAAAAGATATTGATGGTAATGATATTGCTGCGACTGACGCTGTTGAAGGTGGAACGCTGAATACATCAGAAACGGATCAATGGTCACTTGGTTTTGCTTTTCAGTCAGCCTTTAATCAAAGTATCGGGCAGCATGAAAATCATCTCACCGTTGGAACGAGTTATGATTTTAGTCATTCACGTTATTCGGCAGATACTCAATTAGGTGAATTAAATGATGAAAGAGGGGTCGATGGCGCAAATATTTTCCTTGAGGAATCACAAGTACGTTTAGATACAGATACGCATTCATTTGGCCTATTTGCGAGTGATTACTTTAGCGTGACAGAAAAGTTAGTGATGAATGCCTCTGCTCGATATAGTTTGGTTGTGATTGATATGCAAGATATTGATGGCAATAACCCTAAATTAACAGACAAGCATACCTTTCATTTACCGACAGGCGCGTTAGGATTAACCTATGCTTTTATGCCTGAATTAAATTTTTATGCAGGGACGAATGTAGGCTCACGGGTTCCAACACCTATGGAGTTAAGTTGTGCGGATGAAGATGATCCGTGTAAATTACCTAATGCCTTTGTTGCTGATCCACCGTTAAATCAAGTGACTTCATTAACCAATGAAATTGGATTTAGAGGGCGTTTTAATAAGATTTTAAATGGTAATGTGCAGTGGAATATGGGGTACTTTAATACCATTAGTTACGATGATATTCTTTTTCAAAGTACAGGTATTAGTAGTGCTGGATTTTTTGAAAATGTTGGCAAAACACAGCGACAAGGTGTGGAGCTGGGGCTAAGTACTTCATTTTTTGATCGCTGGCGCATGTCGACTAACTATAGCTATATTGATGCGACTTATTTAACGCCTTTTACAGTACAAAGCGCTAATCATCCAAATGCAGTTGATGATAATGGAATGGCTGTGCTAGCGGGTAATCACCTACCAGGAATTCCGCAGCATATCGTTAAATTCTCAACTGATTTTGATGTCATTGATGAGTGGACGGTGGGCTTAAACTTACTTTTTAATGGTGAGCAATTTTTTAGAGGGGATGAGGCGAATTTAGGTGCTCCTTTAAGTGCCTATACGGTCGTTAATTTGACCACAGAATACCGATTTAACGATCATGTGACTATTTTTGGGCGACTAGATAATGTGTTTGGCAAGGAATATAATAATTTCGGTGTATATGGCGAAGCAGATGAGGTGTTTGATGGTACTCGTGGAGGATACGATGAAATGGAAGATAATCGTTTTGTAGGTGTTAGTGCGCCACGAGCGGGATGGGTCGGGATTAAATTAAAGCTATAGTATTTTTTATTAAGGCGCGCCACTGCGCGCCTTAATAAAATTTTGGTGACTTCCTGTCACCAAAATCAATTCGTCCTGCATGCGAAAGTAACTTTGCATAAAACCGCTACGTTACTTTCTACCTCACTGGCTTGACGGCTGTCGGCATAAAATTTTTTCCTCCCGAGCGAACTTACAGTTCACTTCGGATTGGAAGAATTCCCTAACGCTTATTGCGGACTAAAAACCATTACTTCGCAAGCTCCGTTTTCCTGATTTTTAGCGTTAGCGGTTATGCCAAACCAATTTATTGGCGCTTAATGCTGCCATTGAAGCGGCTAGAGCGGGTGAACAAGGGCGTGGATTTGTAGTAGTTGCGGATGAAGTAAGAGCACTTGCAAGCCGCACGCAAAATTCGACTGAGGAAATTCGCCAAACTATAGAGCGTTTACAAAATAGAGCAAAATCAGTCGCCCAAGTGATGGAGCGAGGGCAGAGTCAAGCAACTGAAAGTGTCGATAAAGCGGCTTCAGCGGGTGATGCGCTGTTTATCCCGTATTCCTACCTCCATACGGGCTACGATGGTTACGGTTACTTTGTTTTTCGCATCAGTGAAAAAACTATTTTCACACGGCATTATATAAAGCAGACTAAAGTCTGCGCCCCATTCGATATACTTAACTTAATGAGAATTTAAGTAAGACTGCGTAACATCAGTTATTAATATAATTATTGTGAACTGAGCAGGAAAGAGCGTTGGCTAATGAAGGGTTGTTGAAGAATTAGGGGGAGTTTCCTGATAAAATAAGCCCATAAAGCAAAATCGACGATTTTGTCGTTCTTTTTTAGAGGTGGTCTATGCAAACATTAACAAAAAACTCAAAACAAAAGCTGACGCTAATTTTATTCGCCATTTTTACTATGACAGCTAGTTCTGTTATGGCTAAATCTGATAAACAAACCATGGGCGATGTACAAAAAGCTAGAAGGGCATTGCGTGGTGAGCATGCCACACAACTAAAACAACTACCTGAGGATGAAAGATTTAAAGGCGTTTATTTTGGTTACCTTCCTTGCGATCATTGTGCCGGTATTAAACATACCTTGTCATTAAAAAATAGGCATAATTATTTGTTGGTTACACAATATGCCCAAGCTTCTAATAAAGAATTTTATGAAAAAGGTAAGTATACCTGGGATAAGAAAAAACAGTTGGTCACTTTAGTGTCACGTAAAGATAAAAAGACCAGTTATTATCGAATTAAAAAGGGCGGTGATTCTCTCATTAAGTTGAAGGATGACGGCAGTAAAATGAAAGGTAGTCAAAGCCAGTATGAGCTAGAGAGTAGCGATACAATGAGTTCACGAGAAGTACATATTCATTAGAGCTCTTTCTTTAATATATAGAAAAGCCGCTAACTTGTTAAACAAGTTAGCGGCTTTTTTGTTGCTTATTGTTTACTTAGCAGCAGGTTGTTCTGTTACTACTGGTGCTTCATCAGTTAATGGTACTAAAATTTCAACTTGTGCACCACTACGTAGTGACTCAAGGTAAGTTGTTAGCTTTTCTCTTTGTACTAATGGCTCTAGTTGCGCTTTAATCGCTGCAAAAGGAGGGGGTGTTTGTTTTCTTGAGTCTTCACGCAAGATAACATGCCAACCGAACTGAGTTTTAACCGCTGCTTTTGTATAAGCTTTATTTTCTAACGCTGCAACCGCTGTAGAGAACTCAGGAACCATTTGCTTAGCGGCAAACCAACCTAAATCACCACCTTGTACTTTTGAAGGGCCTGTTGATTCAGTTTTAG
>Ga0209081_1000626_pt1 | contig 21453 bp, 19 predicted proteins | sample GOMGulsemesocosm_4_FD_184636 | JGI IMG/M metagenome (GOLD analysis project Ga0209081, IMG submission 184636) | Methane-oxidizing microbial communities from mesocosms in the Gulf of Mexico - GOM15B Gulf of Mexico (SPAdes) (version 2) | ecosystem: Environmental > Aquatic > Marine > Cold seeps... | reverse complement strand
GCTGGCGGTCGACCTACTCAAGGTCCCCAAAGCGCCCAGTGAGTACATTCGCGATCAACTCAAGATACCCTTTTTGAAGCAGTCCGAAGCCATCGGCCAGTTTGGCTTGATCGGGCACATGGGCATAGCCCCAGAGGGCACGGTTATAAAGGGTGTACCGAGCACCCACCCCAGCCGCATCGCCGTACTCTACCAGGGGCGCCGCGCCTACGTACTGCATGGATTGGTGAGCAACACCGTGGAGGGCATCGACGACGACGAACTGTTTGTTAAAGCGATTCGCAGCTTCCGCCCCAGCCGCACGGCTCGCATCAAGGCCGTAAAGTCGAAAACCATTCACTATGTGAAAGCCAATCAGGACACCAGTTTCAAGCGCCTCGCCCAGCATGTGAAACTGGGTAAGTACGCAGAGCAGCAGTTGCGCCTGCTCAACGGCTATTACCCCAAGGGCGAACCCGACCCTGGCGAGTGGATCAAGATCGTTCGCTAACCCTCACCTGAAAGTCCCAGCAGACAAAGGCACCTGACGCGCAAGCGAAACTCTGGGGCTCTTTGTCAGGCGTCATCTACCTCCCAGAGAGCAAATAAAGTTCCACATGCGTAAAGTAATACAAATGTGTAATTATTGGTTGGGTTCGCCGAACGCTTTCCATATAATCGCTACACAATAGTGCTGGGCCTAGCTCCCCAATCACTCGACTAAACGCCCCTATGCGCCATTTATGATGACCTCGAATAACAGTCAAACAGTGGCCAAGGCATTCACAGCTCATAATTCAGCCTTGTTTGAATCAGATTGATAGCACCGAATTAAGCGGGCTTACCGGCCCAAGGGAGACGACGCATGCTCAGCACAATGATGAATACACCACTGACGATCACCAGCGTAATGGAATACGCCGAGAAGGTTCACGGTGATGTGGAGCTGGTTTCTGTAACCGCTGATAACCCACGCCATCGCACGACATACCGCGAAGCCTTTGTGCGTATACGCAAGCTGGCCAACGCGCTGCAGCAGTTAGGCCTTAACAATGGCGACTGCATTGGTACGCTCGCTTGGAACGACTATCGTCATTTTGAGCTCTATTACGCCATATCTTGCTCCGGTATGGTCTGTCATACCGTCAACCCGCGCCTATTTCCAGAGCAGCTCGAGTACATCATCAACCACGCCGACGACCAGTGGCTGTTTATCGATGTGGATTTCGTCAAGCTCGTCGAATCGATCCAAGACAAGCTGCCGAATGTCAAAGGTTATGTGATCCTCACCACTGAGGAAAACATGCCGGCCACAACACTGCCCAATGCCCACTGCTACGAAGCACTGCTTAAGGACCAGCCAGAGACCTTCGACTGGCCACAGCTGGACGAAAACACAGCCTCCAGCATGTGTTACACATCGGGCACCACAGGCGACCCCAAGGGCGTCGTCTACAGCCACCGCTCAACCATACTGCACTGCTACGCCAGCGCCCTGCCGGACAACTACAACCTGTCTAGCATGGATACGCTCATGCCGATCGTGCCTATGTTTCACGTCAACGGCTGGGGCATTGTCTACACAGCCCCAATGATCGGTGCCAAGCTGGTATTACCCGGCGCCAAAATGGGCGACGGTGCGCTATTAAGTGAACTGATTAACGAAGAAAAAGTGACCCTGTCAGCCGGTGTTCCCACCATCTGGCTGGCCCTGTTACAGCATCTGGAAAAGACCGGAGGCAAGCTCGAGACGCTCAAAACCGCTCTCACCGGTGGCGCCGCCTGCCCGCAAACCATCATGGAGACCCTCGAGAAGGACTATCAGGTCACCACCAAGCACGCTTGGGGCATGACCGAAATGAGCCCTATGGGCACTTCGAACGCCCCTCGCCCCGCCGAGTATGACTTGCCCCGCGACGAGTTCATGAAACTGCGCTTGAAGCAGGGGCGCCCAATCTTCGGCGTCGACATGAAGATTGTTGACGAGCACGGCAACGAGCTGCCTTGGGATGGCAAGAGCTCAGGCTCCGTGCTGGTCAAAGGCCCTTGGATAACCGAAAGCTACTACGGCCAAGAAGGCAAGGCCGTGGATGCCGATGGCTGGTTTGAAACCGGCGATGTCGCCTTCCTGATGCCCGACGGCAACATGCAAATCACCGACCGTACCAAGGACGTCATCAAGTCTGGCGGCGAGTGGATTTCCTCGATTGACCTGGAGAACTGCGCCGTAGGCCACCCAGATGTAATAGAGGCCGCCGTCATTGGTGCCGCACACCCGAAGTGGACAGAGCGCCCACTGTTGCTCGCCATCATCAAAGAGGGCTCTAGCCTTACACAAGCTGAGTTGCTGCAGTACTTCGAAGGTAAGGTCGCCAAGTGGTGGATACCGGGCGGCTGTGAGTTTGTCACTGAATTACCCCACACCGCCACAGGCAAACTCAGTAAAAAAGACCTGCGTGATCAATATCAAGATTACGCCTGGAGCGACATGCAATAACAACCGGCGGTATCGATGCTGCCACATTAAAAAACACTATTAAAAGCCCCGCCCTGATTCTTCAGCGCGGGGCTTTTTTATCCTCTGTGTTTCTCTGACCTCGAGGCTGAGGAAACATAAAGGCGTGGCAAAACAAACCCATATAATAAGGAAGTGCACGCCAAAAACTTCACTTTGACACTGGCAAGAAGCCAAGATTTACTACACTCAGTAGGCAAGACTGAGTCGCTACCAGTGCGGTGGCTTTATACCGCGATAAGGATATACCCCGAAAAATATGAACCGCTGGTTTGCCACCGCCATGCTCATCACCCTAGCGTTCGCCCCACAGGAGCGGTCACAGGCCCAAGCTACCCACCACATTATCAGTAACGCCAACCTCGAGCTGACACACCTGCCTCTGAATAAAGCCCGCAGTATTTTTTCAATGCGCTTACACAAATGGCCCGACGGCAGCCCCATTCGCGTGTATGTCCTACCTGACGACAACGCCGCCCACCGCCAGTTTGTGCAGTCGGTGTTGCGCATGTTCCCCCATCAGCTGCGTCGTAACTGGGATAGATACATCTACACAGGCACCGGCCAGGCGCCAATTGAAGTCAGCAGTGAAGCTGAGATGATCAAACAGGTCAGCATGACCCCTGGCGCCATCGGTTACACCCAACAGGAGCTTGTGAATAATGATATCCACACCGTCCAGCTGCGCTAAATTGAGCGGCTCGAACATCACTCAGCGCCGAGCTGCGCAGTGGCACAGAGCCTTATTGGGCCTACTGCTCAGCAGTGCGACCTGCCTTGCCCTCGCTCAAGCCGCGCCGTTTGACTCGCTCAATATGCAATTTCACGGTTTTGTGAATCAAGGCTACATAAAAACCGATGAGAATAAGTTCTTTGGCAACAGTGAAAAAGGCAGCTGGGAATTCACCGACATTGGCATAGGCGCCTCCAGCAAACTCAACAATAACCTTCAAATGTCGGCACAGGCCCTTTATCGGCGCGCAGGAAAAACATCACCCGACGGTATACAGCTCGATTACGCACTGGCTGATTGGAGCGTGATTAATAACGAGGATATCGGCTTAGGTCTACGCGCGGGACGCATTAAAAATCCCTTTGGCTTTCACAATGAAACACGCGATATTGCCGCCAGCCGCCCCAGCATTTTGCTGCCAGAGTCCATCTACGTAGACGCCCTGCGTGAACTCTTTCACACAGCCGACGGAGTAGGCCTTTACGCCTACAAGAGCTGGAATAACACACTACTCACATTCGACACAGCTTTTGGTAAACCGAGTATCAGCCGTGCAACACAGGACGTATTACTTACCGTGCCCGCCCCAGGGACACTGGTAGACGAAAAACTCAATGCATCGCGTTTGATGCTAGAAGAGCATAGCGGCCGCTGGCGCATTGCCTATAGTCATGCCGAGGCAGATGCAGACTACCAGCCAGCCACCGTTGATCTAGCGGTGCCAGGAAACGCCAACATAAAACTCGACGTTGTGTCTTTAGAGTACAACTGGAACAACTGGCAAATAAGTGGTGAGCACCTGCATCGAAAGATAACCTATCAAGGTGTTTTCGGTGACGGTTTCAACCTCTCCTTTAAATCGGATGCTTACTACATACAAACCAGCTATCGAGTTAATCAACAGTGGCAGTGGCTACTGCGCTACGACCGGCTGTATGTTAATACCGAAGACAAAGCTGGGGAGTCGTTCACCACGGCCTCAGACGCCTACGCCAAAGACTGGACCACTGGCTTGCGCTTTCAGCCGAACAGCCAGTGGCTCATCAGTGCAGAACTGCATCAAATTAATGGCACCGCTTGGCTGCCCAGCATTGAGAACAGTATTTCCAGTGACATAAGCAGCGACTGGCTGCTGTTCACCGCACAAGTTAGCTGGCGCTTTTAACTCAGCGTTATTAGCCCTGCGTCTAAATATTCTACTTAAGGTGTCACATCGATGTTTGTGAGTCTGAAAGTAAAAGTGATTAGTCTCGTGAGCCTTTTGGTTATAGGCCTGAGTTTGTTCTTCGCACAGCTGAGTAACCAGCAGCTCACCCAATTGTTTATTTCACAACAAGACTCCAACCAGACTCGTCACGAAAAAGAACTCAACGGATTATTACAGCAGTCCTACCAACACATATTACAGCTCAGCGAGCTTCTACCACGCCTTCAAGTCAGCAACAGTAAAAACTACACAAGCACAGACATTATCAATGAGCACTGGGATTATATTCAAATAAACTGGGGCATCGACAGTATGTCCCTGTATGGCAACAGTGGCCTGCCGCTGGCACATTGGGGGGGAAACAATAAACTCAGCCCCGCCCCAAAAATGATTACCCATGTATTCATCAACGGCACCCCGAACTTCACCATTGCCTGCACTGATAAATGCCAACTCATCGTCACCGCCCCGATCTTTAGCCAGACGAATCAACTGCAAGTCCTGCAAATACAACTTTCACTGGCGGACATATTATTGACCTTTAAAGAGATAACCGGCGACAACATTGGCATCATTAAAACGGGCATCACAGAGCAGCTACAGAAAAGCCAACATTACCTGCCCCAGTGGAGCAGCGTGCTTATCGCCATTACAGAAAAAGACAGCTCTCTGCCCTTACTCAAAACAGCCAGTGAAACCTTCTCCCTCGAGGATATCCTGCAACACAACCCCGTCCTCACTCTGAACAGTAGCGATGATCTAGCGGCTGAGAGTGAGAGTGACAGCCTACAGAGCTATCAATTGTCATTTATCAACACATCTTTAAGTCAGCCTACGACAACTCAACAAAGCAACGCATTCCTCATAGTCGAAGACGTCACTCTTGCCCAGAAACAAATAGACGGTGCCTATCAAAGTTATATCAAAGGCGCGGGTAGCGCCGTGGTGATCATCAGCCTACTTATTATTTGGGTGCTCTGGACACCCATGATGAGATTACGAAAACAAGCAGCACTCTTGCCTCTATTGAGTCGCGGTGAATTCCACTATGTTTATGAACAGCTAGCCAACAGTAAACGAAAAAAATGGCTGCTTGATGAAATAGACATACTCGATGAGAGTGAAATGGAAGTCGCCATACAACTCGAAAGCATGCAATCAAAAATAAAAGGCCAAACCGATGAGCTCAAAGACCTTGTCCTACACGACAGTCTCACCGGCATGGCCAACCGACGGGCTATTCTTGAAGAGCTGCAACGTCTGCTGCATCTACTCGAAAAACCCTTCGCACTGCTTTTCATCGACCTCGATAACTTCAAACGTATCAATGACTCACTGGGTCACAGAGCCGGGGACGACCTATTGAAGATAGTCAGCAAACGCTTAACATCATGTGTGCGAGAGGCTGATATAGTTGCGCGCCTGGGCGGGGATGAATTTTGCGTACTGGTCAAACACCTCAAGTCAGGCTGTGATGGCACCACCATTGCGGGCAATATTCTCAGCATGCTGAAAAATCCTATTCGCCTCGAAGCCACAGAGGTCATAGTGTCCGCGAGCATAGGCATAGTGACCGCCCCCACTGACGGCTCTACCACCGAAGAGCTGCTACAAAACGCTGATCTCGCGATGTACCGCGCCAAGGCACGGGGCCGCAACACCTACCAATTGTTTGATCAATCCATGAACGACACAGCAATAGAGCAAATGTCGCTGGAAACCGAGTTGCGTCAAGCTCTAGTGAACCGCGAGTTCCTAGTGTACTACCAACCGCAAATTGACATGACCACCAATCGGATATGCTCCGTCGAGGCACTCGTGCGCTGGCAACACCCAACGCGGGGCCTGCTCGCTCCAGGGCACTTTGTCGCCGCTCTGGAGGAGACAGGGTTAATTGTTCCGCTGGGTGAGTGGGTATTGTTAGAGTCTTGTCAGGCATTACAACGTTGGATTGACGCTGGTCTGCCAGCAATCAAAACGTCGGTCAACTTGTCTTCTAGGCAATTCCAAGACCCAAACCTCTATTCAATGATCGAAGAAACGCTGACCTTCAGCGCCCTCCCTCCACAGCTATTAGAGCTTGAGATCACTGAGTCGATGATAATGGACGACACGGAGAGTCAAAATAAAGTGCTGCTCAAACTTCAGAACTTAGGCGTATCGGTGGCCATTGACGACTTCGGAACTGGTTATTCCTCATTCAGCTACCTTAAATCACTGCCGGTCGACACACTCAAAATTGATCGCTCTTTCATAAAAGACATCCCCAGTGACAGCACCGACATGGAGATCACCTCGGCCATTATTGCGGTGGCTCACAAGTTAAAGCTTAAGGTCGTTGCGGAAGGTATAGAAACGGCTGAACAACAGCAATTTCTGCTCGATGAAAAGTGTGACCTGGGTCAGGGCTACCTGTTTAGCAAACCCATTGCCGAAGATGACTTCACTCAGCTATTAAAGAACTCAGAGCAAATGATAAAGGCCGCCCAAGAAAATTAATGACAGGATCGTATGCGACAACAATAAGTCTGAGAAAAAGAGCCATCGCCTCAAACCGGCTTGCCGAGCATTTGTAAACTTTCTTCAGCAAATCCCGTACCCGCTTCGGTGAAAAAGTTGAATACCTTATCGAGACCACCGTCGAGTAACGCCTGACGCTGATCATCATAACGAGCAATACCCGCGACCTTGCCTGAGTAGTTAGCTTGGCGCAGCTGCTCCATGATATTGAGATTGTCCTCAATAGAGGGCAACGCCAGTAACACCAGCTGCACCTGTGATATGTCAAGGTTTTCCCAGAGGTCGGCATCTTCACCATCACCACAGAATACGTGCAGCCCTTCGGATTCCTGGAAGGCAATACGGTCACGGTCCGCGTCCATTCCCCACACTCTATCGCCCACCATACTGTGCAGCGAACTGTAAGCACCCTTACCCACCCGCCCCAAACCAATCACCAGTATCTCGGCTGTTTCAGGTTGAACATAGACATCTTGGGGCAGCACATTAGAGCTCTCAAAATACCTAACCCACCCCTTTTGTAAACCATAGAGCGCGTGGGCTGAGCGATACAATATGCTGGTATAGACAAACGAAAAAGACACAGCCAGCGCCAAAATAACCAACCATTGCGCAGGCAGCCAACCGTTGTTTACGCTCAAGGCTACAATAATCAAACCAAACTCACTGAAGTTGGTCAGCGCCAAGCTCGACAAGTAGGCGGAGCGGCCACGCAAACGCAACCCGGCAAACAAAAAGAAGAATAAGAAAAACTTGAGTGGTAACAGCACACTCAACCCTAGCGCCACCGGCAACATGCCCCAATCCGGGAGTGCGGTAAAACCAATAGACAAGAAAAAGCCGATCAAAAATAGATCTTTAAAACCCAGCAGCGACTTGCTCAATTCAGTTGATTTTACGTGGGGAGCCAACAGCACCCCGGCCACCAACGCCCCAAGGTCACCCTTAACCCCAACGGATTCAAACAGCTCATAACCTCCCAGCGCCAAAAAGAACCCAGTGAGCGGCAGCAGCTCACCGTGCCCAGCCCGGTCAAGCAGGCGCCCGAAGAAAGGTCGCAGCGGAATCAGCGCCAACAACCCCAGCGCCCAGATAGACGGCACCTTGCCAGTTGCCAGCACAAGGAACACGACTGCGGCAATATCCTGTAGCACCAGCACGGCTATGGCGATCTGACCATGGCGGGTTTTCAGCTCACCATTTTCCTCCAGCAACTTCACAATGCACACGGTACTGCTAAAACTCAGCGCAAAGGCCAAGAGCGCTGAGGCCTCTATGCTTAAACCGGTAAAATAAGGCACTGACCACTGCGCCAGCATCATGATTACTGCGGTCGTAGCTAAGCTCCAACCCAGCATATGCCCCAAGCTCGAAGCCCAGACTTCCCGTTTAAGTAGATCTTGAATTTTCAATTTTAGGCCAATGGTGAATAACATCAGCGTGATTCCTAGGTCGGCGAGCACCTGCAAACCCTCGCGTGGCTCCACGCCCATAAAATTCAGCAGAAAACCCGCACAGAGAAAACCAACCAGTGGTGGCAGCTGTAACAGCTTTACCCCCAGACCGCACGCAAACGCGAACAACACCCACAAAAAATCCATAGACCCTCAATACTGACCGAGTCGCGAAAGGGCGCGACAAATAGCCACAGTTTATCCTATAAACGACCGCAGCCTAACCTTCCACTTCTATCAATGCGTTGATACGCATCAATACAGCAAGTAGCACCGACAGTTAAGCGGTACACAACGGCAGGACACGCTGATTTACAAAGACACCATCAGCTGTGGAGCCGATACATCGCTCAAGGACACAGCCATTCGACCTATCGTTGAACTTCGAAGGTCGAATCGCTCGTTGCTGCGGCTCAGTGCGTTCCGCAAAGATGCCGTCATGCTCGCCCATACCCTAGCCCCGACCTATGACAAATTAACAATCGCAGTGACAGACCTCGTGAATATCAATTCGGCAATCTAAAGACCAAACACTTCTTTTACGCGCGCCGCAGCATTTACTCTCGTCATCAAACCAGGGGGCACAGAGCCAGTACCGAGTAACGCCGCCTGCATTGATGTCATTGACGCCCTAACACTGCCGATTAAAATATTCGATGACAAACATTGACTGTAGCCCACAAGCAGCTTCAAACGGACACAAAAAAACCTCAACCGTTTCCGCCTGGGGTTTATGGCAGCAGCCATCGTCGATGGAGACTTCGCTTGCAGGCGCCAGCTTTACATCATCAAGAGTTCAATAAACAGGGTATCCTCTGGACGAGAGAGGTAACTGAAGGCAATATCATCGCCCATGCGCATACACCATATTTGCTCCCAGCCGCAGGCCTGAGCCTTGGCAACCATGGCGTCGTGATCGACCACCCGAAAACGTAAGTGGTGCATGCCATTACCACCGGCGTCGACAAATTCCTGATGCGGACTTTTGCCGCTGAGAGGCTGAATTAATTCTATTTCTAAATCGCCACTCTTCGCAAACGCCAAGCGCAACTCACAGTCTTCCGCCTGGCCGCGTAGCAGCGTCCCCTGCAGTGGCGTTTCCATCTGGGTGAATTCACCAAACATGGGCTCGTATAATCTTAAAGCCGCCTCCATATCGGGCACTACAAACCCCACCTGATCGGCGGGGGGTAAATCCATTAACTGACGAATATCACTTTCCATTGTTCCGCTCCTTAACTTAAGGCGTTAACCCACCACCGAATAGCCGCCGTCACAGATCAAAGTCTGACCGGTCACGAAGCTGGCGTCAGCGCTGGCTAAAAATAGTGCACAACCGGCAATATCATCAGGCTGCCCCCAACGCTGCATCGGTGTGCGCGCTAACATGGGCTCGCTCATTTCCGGCATCATTTTCACCATGGCGGTCATGCGTGTGTCGATCATGCCAGCGGCAATGGCGTTTGCGCGTATCCCATTTTTGGCCCAGCTCATGCCCAGTGTTTTGGTCAGCTGCACCAAGCCGGCTTTGGCCGCGCCATAGGCAGGCACAAATTCATTGGCCATAAAAGACGTCAGTGAAGCGATGCCAATGATTACCGCGCCGCCCGCCAGCTCGCTTTTCTCCAGCAGCGGGAAGCACGCTTGGGCAACGTGAAAATTTGAACTCAAGTTTATTTGCACTGACTCATCGAACACGTCGTGGTCCCATTCACTCTGGCCACCGGGCAAGCTCGCACCGGCGTTATTCACCAGAATATCGAGGCGACCTAACTTCTCGGGCAAGCGTTTAATCGCCTCAACATCTTTAACCTGCAACTGAAAGTACTCAAAACCAGACAGGTCATTGTCGGTATCTGCGTAGTCAGCAACCGCAGCACGGGTTCCGGTAATACACACCTGTGCGCCCACATCCTTAAACGCCGATGCTATCGCAAAGCCAATACCCTGGGTTCCGCCGGTCACCAGCACCTTCGCGCCCCGATAATTGTATTGCGCCGAATTGTTTATTTGACTCATTAACTCGCTCCTATTTTATAATCAATAAACGTTACGTTTGACCGAAAACTGCTCGTAATAAAAATCAAAACGCCGACTTAGCTCAGCGGGATCAATATCAAACTGTTGCTTGAGGTCGTAACGCATGGTGCCGTACTGATCATTTGGGTGAGCGTCCAAGAAAGCTTGTAACTCAGTGCGTGCCGCCTCATTTAACTCTAAGCCTGCCTTCGCATAGATTTTTTCCACCATGCCAAGATCATCTGCAATCAGTTCGTGAAAAGGCACATCAATCGACTTTTTTTCTGCAAGCTGAGGACGGTCCTGAGCACAGGCTAGTAATAGATGCTCGATTCGATCACTCCAATAGCGGCCCAGCTCTGCAAGGTTTGGCTGCTTGCGGTTCATGCGCTGGCCATAAGCCACCATCGTTGTCGCGGACTGAATCACCGACACCGGGTCTCTATGGGTAATGGCAATGAGGGCATCGGGGAACACCTTTTGCAGTACCGGTAACTGCTCTAAATGCTGCGGGCACTTTAACACCCAGCGCGTGGGTGCCTGCTCATTATCGCGCTGCTGCCAAGTGAGCAAGCGCAATACATTCTTCATGTATTCATAGTGCGCGGTTTGATCTTCAGCGTAATAGTAATCTCGCCAGGCCGGAGTATGAGCCAGCCACTCATAGTTGTAAGAGCCTATATTCGGGCCCATGAGCTCCAACTCTTCGTGAATGTGTTCTGGGTTCATCGGGTGCATGACCGCCAGATGTGGAACCACCTGCTGCATCATCTCCCAAGCTTCCTGACAACGTTTATAACGAGGGTCACTTGCCGGCTCATAGGCCTCATCACCCAACTGAGGCGTTTCACCTGCCCGCGGCACTGGCTCGTAAGACTCCCACAATGGCAGCGCCCGCAGGCGCGAATCTGCTGCCATCAGGTTCAATAGATGGGTGGTTCCAGAGCGTGGTAGACCCGCCACAATGATGGGTTGCTCTATTTCAATGTCAAAAATTTCTGGGTGTTGATTAAATTGATCCTGGATTAATAAACGGCTACTCACGTGCTGAAACAGCTTATTGCGCAGCGCCATGCGCCCCACACCGGTCAGCTCACTATCACCATTCCACGCATCGCAAAGAACCTGTAAACGCTCAATAAAATCCAACGGTCCAAAATCGCTGAGACCCGTGGTCAGTTTTGCCTCCGCCATGATCGATTCAGGCGTCAGTACAGACTCCACCTGCTCACCAAATTCCAGCGCCATTTTTTGCAAGTCAGAATGCTGGGGGCTGGCCAGATCGTCTATAAATATTGCTTGGGTATCAGACATCACTTCCTCCTCTCACGTCTTCGTCTGTTGGTTGCGCAATGCATCCAAACGCGTTTGCATTTCATCGCGGCAGGAGTTCAACCAGCCATCCTCCCAAAAGTTGTCGGTCTCGCGCAGGTCTTTCAAGGCGTTGTGAGCATCAATGCCCAACTGCAACGCGGAAAAATCCTCCGGCGCAGCGGCCAGACAAGCCTCCGCATACAGCTGCGCTTGGGTCGCCTCGCCTGCGCTCAACTTCTCATGCCCCTTGGCAATCACCGCGTCCAGCCCCGCCATGTCGACGAGATCCGCATAGATCGCTTGTGGACGAGTCGAGAACAGCTCAGAGGTTTCCTGCCCCTTAAACCACCCCATATAGGCTTCCCAAATCGTACGCACCGCCCACTTCACCTGACCGTAACCTTGACCAACCTTGAGCTCGGGAGGCAGGACCACCGTGTCCATCAATTCATATATGTCCTTGCCTAGGTTCATCTTGTCGAGGGTGGTGCGATAAACGTACCCAGCGGCGTCGTGCAAACGCGCCAAACTGCTATCAATCAAGTCGCCTCCGACTATGGGGTCAAAATGGCCGGTAATCAGCACTTGCGCGTTAAAGGCTCGCGCGCTTTTCACCGCCTCCATGTAGGGTTCAAGGTGGCGGTACTTATCCCCACGTATGGTATTAATGTTCGGAAAATGCGGAAACAACGGGCCGAAGGTATTGCCGCTGAATAAAATTTTATGTTGCGGCAACCAAATGAGTGCGCTGTCGACGGTTTCGCCGCCTGGTACGTTAAGGATATGAACGTCCAGCCCGCCCAGATGAATATCATAGCTTTCTTCATAGAGTACATCCGCGACCGGCGTGTCTTGAACCAAGGTCTCCGGGTTGTCCGCTGCTATCTCCAGCGCTCGATTCATGGTTTTTTGGAACCAGCGATAGGCCTGATTGGTGCGCACAAACTGAATACGCTCGTCGTCGTGCTGACACGCCGCCAAGCTCGTATGGGCAATGAGCTGAGTATCGGCCTCGCGAAAATGGTTCACCCCGCCAACATGATCAACATGCCCCTGGGTCAATAAAATATACGGTGTTGGCCCTGGGCATATCGCATCAAAAGCCTGCTTGTGAATCAGCGCCTCAAACCCCATACCGGTATTAATCAAAATACGGCCCGCGGGCGTAACCAGCATGTAAGCATTGGAGGTGCCCGGCGACATGTAGATAAAATCATTGAGTTTAATCGCGCGGGTCTGGCTCGCTGGCTCCATGGCACCAAAGCCTGGTCGCGCTTTAATCAGCGCTTCGACACTCGAAGCCGTCGGCGTTGCTAAGTCCATCATCCAGTCATCCCTCTATTTTCGAATTTACGATTCGCCTTAATGGTCAATACCAGTAGGCCTTTGCTTGGCTAAACCGCACCAGCAAACCCCTCCCAGCAACCTTTAATACGACAGTATTAGAAACACATTAATATGAGGGTATTAAAGATACAACTGTTAAGTTAATCTTTACCTATCGTAAGATTCCCCCTCATCCAACCAAAGAGCTCCGCATGACCACTGCTACACCCCCAGCAATTGGCAAGAGTAAAAACGACACAAAACAGCAGCTTATCGACGCCGCCGAGCAACTGTTTGCCGAACGGGGCGTGGACAACGTCAGTTCAGTGGATATCGTCCGCGCCGCCAAACAGAAAAACCGCAGCGCGCTGCAATACCACTTTGGCGACAAAACCACCATCATCCACGCCGTGTTGGACAAGCACAGCACGGCTATTACCGAAGCCCGCAAAGCCATGCTGGACCGGCTAGAGGAACACAATCAGATTACCCTGCGCGGTATCATCAACGCCCTCGTACAACCGATTGCCGAAAAACTCAACGATACCAATGGCGGGCACCACTTCCTCAAGATAAACAGCCAGTTGATGGCCAATGAAGCCTACGCACAGCTGCGTCGCGAGCGCAGCCTAGCCATGCCGCAAGTTTTCCGTTTTCAAGATATGCTGCAGCGCCTGCTGCCAGCGTTTAGCACGACCGACCTTAACGCCCGCATGCTGTTGATTGATTGCCTGCTATTCCACGGCCTGTCGACCTACCTGCCAATGATGCAAACCATGGAGCAAGAGCGCTTTGTCGAAAACCTCTGCCAAAGTATTGTCGGCGTCTTAACGAGCACCTCTTAAGCGCCGCGTTGCGGCAGCGTATCGCGCCCCTGCGTAACACCTCTGCGGTCAAGGTGGGCAAGAGTAGCCGGAGGACGAGACAGACACTGACGACAAAACCGGTACAGCTCGAACCAACACCACCAAGAACCAATTTCACCTCCAGACTACCGTTTCATCGGCCCACCCACCGTTCGATATTCAGATCACCCGAATAATATTATTTACACTTCCGTTTTGCTCATCTATGGTTAGACTTAAAAGAACATTGAGCAACATGTGAGAGACAATGAAAAAATTCAGTCAATGGGTAAGCTCCATCGCCGATTCTGGGCGCGAGTTCCTCGCCTCGAAGACCAGTAACAAACCACTCGACACCACACAGGCACTCGCCGACCTATGTCACGAACTTTGCTCCAGTAAAGGTGAAGCACTGGGCACGGCGATTGCCCATGAGGTGGTCAAACATTATCGACAACTCGACGACGAACAACGCTTGAGTTTTTTCACCATGCTCGCCACTGACTACGGCCCCAACGCCGAAAGAATCATCAGCTGCGCCGACAACTACCGACAACATACCGATGAAGCACACTACCGCGCGCTCAGTGAGGCCATAGAGCCCCGTCGAGTACGCTTATTCAAACGCATCAATATGGCGCCCAACGGCACGCAAACACTCATCCAAATGCGCCTCGATCTGTTTCGGTTTATTAAAAAACAACCGCACTTCAAAGCCATTGATACCGACCTCAAGCATTTAATGATTGCCTGGTTTAACCGCGGGTTTTTAATCCTTGAGCAGATCAGCTGGAGCACCCAAGCCCACATACTGGAAAAGCTGATTGCTTACGAAGCCGTGCACGCCATGGACGGCTGGGACGACCTGCGCCGGCGTCTGGCCAACGATCGCCGCTGCTTTGCCTTCTTCCACCCAGCCCTTGAGGACGAACCGCTCATCTTTGTCGAAGTCGCCCTCACCGAAGGCATCGCCACCAGCGTACAAGCCCTGCTCAAAGAAGCTGACACAGATCAACCTACCAGCGACAAGGCCGACACAGCGATTTTTTATTCCATCAGCAACTGCCAGGAAGGACTGCGCGGCATATCTTTCGGCAACTTCCTCATCAAGCAGGTCGTACTGGAGCTGCAGCACGAGCTGCCACAACTGAAAAACTTCGCCACCCTCTCGCCTATTCCTGGTTTCATGAACTGGCTACAAGCAGAACGAAAAAGTGACAGTGAATGGCTCACCATCGAGGACAAACTCACACTCACGCAACTCGATATACCGCAGTGGCAAGAACAGGGCGGTCAGAGTGAGTCACTGAAAACATTATTGATGCGACTCGGCGCCCACTACCTCAGTCATGAAAAAAGCGGCAGCCAGCCGCTTGACCCAGTGGCGCGTTTTCATCTCGGTAACGGCGCCAGTATTGGTCAACTTAACTGGCTTGGCGATACATCGGAGAAGGGTTTGAAGCAATCGGCGGGCCTGCTGGTTAATTACCTATACCGCCTGGACAAGGTCGAAGAAAACCACGAAGCTTTTGTCAACAAAGGCGAAGTATTTATGGCTGGTGAGGTAAAAAAAATGCTGGCCTAAACACGCCCTGTAATTCTCGGGCAGCTTGAATCTATAGACACTCGCACCCGCTCAAAAGCTCGTTTAACGGAACGTCGAGCAGGTGCAGTGAGCGCCAATCGCCTACCAAAAAATACGTACTAATGGCTGCCTGTCGTCGAAAATAGATTGATGACCACCACCCCAGCGACAATCAGCGTCATGCCGATTATCGCTGGCCAGTCGGGAACCTCCTTCAAAACAATCGCGCCCACGGCAACAATAGCCGCCACCCCCACACCAGCCCAGATCGCATAAGCAATGCCCACGGGCATACTCCTCAATACCAACGCCAGAAAGTAAATCGAAGCGCAGTAACCGACGACCACGAGAACACTGGGCCAAAAACGGGTAAATTCCTCCGTCGACTTCAGCGCACTGGTCGCAACCACCTCCGATACAATCGCGATGGTCAAATACCAATAACCCATAATTTCTCCACATTAACGTTATTGCAGCGTCGCGCCCAACACAAACCTCTCGGCCAGCTCCATTTTAGAAGTCGGGCTAGCCTGCAGTCATCGCTTTACTCTTGCCGTCCAGCATAAACGCTTGCTTGCGAACAGCACGCTATACGAATTACAAATGTTTACCCTCTTCCCAGGCTGCGCCCATATCGCTCTAAAGCGTGATGGGATTAGAATATCCGCCACAGACAATAAAAATAAAGGATACACGATGCAGCGTTTAGACAACAAAGTAGCCCTAGTAACCGGAGCCGCCTCTGGCATAGGTCAGGCCACCGCCATACAGCTAGCCAGTGAGGGCGCACGAATTTTGCTCGCTGACATCAACGAGCAGGGCTTGCAGGAGACTCAGGCCACCATCACGGAGGCGGGCGGAGAGGCACATTACCAGTTATGTAATGTTGCCCAACGAGAGGACTGTGAAAAACTGATAAGCGCCACCCTCGAGCAGTTTGGCGGTCTAGACATTCTCTGTAATATCGCCGGCATCGCTTTCAGTAAACACTTTGCCGACGTTGAGCAGAGCGCCTGGCAACGCATGGTCGATGTAAACCTTAACGGCGTTTTCAACTTGTGCCAGCTCGCCATGCCACATTTACTGAAGCGCAAAGGCAACATCGTCAATATGTCATCCACGGCCGCTATCGACGGGCAGATATACAACGCCGCTTACTGTGCCACCAAGGGTGCAGTACTGATGCTAACCAAAGCACTGGCTATCGAGTTCGCGTCCCAGGGCGTGCGTGTCAACGCCATCTGCCCAGGTCTTGTGCAAACACCGCTGGTGGCCAACTTCAGCCTACCCGATGACGCGGACATGATGCAGGTCATGAAAATGGCGCCCATACTTGACCCGTCAGAGCCGATTGAAATTGCCAAAGCCGTCGCCTATCTAGCCTCCGAAGACGCTCGTTATATCACCGGCATAGGCCTGCCAATCGACGGTGGACAAACCATAGGTTAGGTCTCAGTAGTGGACGTGAGTAGGGTCCGGCCCCATAATTCATTAGCTGGCCAAAGCTAGGGGTCCAGTCCCTAGCGCTCAAGCCGCGTCCGTATGACATCCGCCGCCCGCGGGTGATCTACACGCTAACCTCAGGAGGCCCGAGCACCGTGACAAGCACACTGTTCACCCTGCCCCCCCTCTTAACGGTACTGTTGGTCAGCCTGATCGCCGCGCCCTTGCAAGCCAGCGACACCCAGAACAAATCCGACACCCTAGAAATTCGTACCATTGATATCCTGCCCTACGGCATTAAAAGCACGGGAAAAACCAGGGGTATTTATTACGATCTTGCCAATCAACTCGCCGCAGAAGCCGGTTACCCTGCGCGCAATTACGTGGCGCCCTACGCTCGTATCATTTTCGAACTCAAGTCCGGCCAAACAGACATGAGCATTCTGTTTAAGTACCCGGAACTGCAAGACCACGTGATTTACATCGCCCCTTTAGCGCCACTTAAAACCGTGGTAATTGCATTAAAAGGTACAGACATCGATTCCATATCATCACTGCAAGGAAAGACCCTAGGCTACCTGCGCGGAGCCAAGTTCAGCGACGCGATAGATCAAGATAAACGCATTAAAAAACTGGAAACGCTCGACTTTTTACAGGCTGTCAAAATGTTAATGTTTAAGCGAGTGGACGCCATCATTGGCCCCATGGACCCAATCATCAGCGCAGCCATGGAGCTAGGCGAGGACCAGCACTTATTCGGCCAGCCACTCACCGTGGCCGAGCGCACCCCCTGGGTACAAGTTTCGAAAAAAAGTCTCGATCGCATCTCAGCCGAACGTCTAACCGAGGCGTTCGGCACGCTTGATGACCGTGATATCATCAGACAAATTCGCCAGCGCTATCTAGGCACCTCTGATTAATGGAGCTGCAGCTCAGGCCTTCAGGCGAGTTCGCAATCTAGGCGCTGCTTTGAGGCAGGCTGGTTGCCTGTCGATAAGCGGCAACGACGAGTGCGGGTTCGCCTGAAGGCCCCGTAGGGCGGGTCCTCAAACAACCATCTGCTGCGTTACACCTCTTACTAAGGACTAAGGCCATTAGCGGCGAAGTGCGCCTTGCATCTGGATGTTTGAGGCGCCGCTGAGCGCTAACACCATTTTTCAGAGGAGCCCTAGCCCCCAAACAGGTCAACACCCCCGCCAGTAAGCCTTCCCCATCTGTGACACCGCCCTCGTAAGCAACGGCTATTGCTAACGAGACAAGTGCCCTAGTCCGCAAACCCCCAGTAGGTAAAACCCGCCACTTTGGGCGTACTCGGCAGGTAGAGGGTTTGCAACTGCTGAACCTTAAAGCCACCCTGATACAACAATTGCGGAATATCACGATTTAAATGACAGCCGCCGGCCAGCTTCCCCCATAGAGGATCAATTCGGTCCTGCCATTTTTTTACCACCGCGTCGGGCGCTTGGCCGTGCTCACTGAACAACAGCTTGCCGCCGGGCTTCAGTACACGGCGCATCTGCTGTAGCGCGCCCAACCAATCCGGGATCGTGCAAAGGGTGTAGGTCAACACAATCGTATCCACACTGTTGTCTTCGAGTGGGATTTCCTCTCCGGGCAGGTCGAGCCACTCGAGATCAAACGCTGCGGCTTTAACACGGCTCCGCGCTTTTTCCCGCATGCCCCGCGAGGGCTCCAAGCCCCAAAGTTTTTCTACCTTCGCTGGATCATAGTATTGAATATTGATGCCCGACCCCATGCCTATTTCCAGGATACGGCCTTCGGCCTGGGGTACAATTTTCTCTCGCTGCTTGAGAATCGGTTTGCTACCGCAGGCCAGATGTATAACGTGCGGCAAAATCTTATCGTCATAAAAGCTCATTCAACACCTCTCCTTGTATTCAATCTCATCGCCGCCACTTTTCAGAGGCGCCCTAAAGCTCCACGACAATGATTAATCGCTGCCCGTCACCGGCAAGGCTGCTAAACTGACGCCGCCACCTCAGCCAAGTACACCATCATGCCCACAGACAGCGCAAAAAAGAATACTCATGCACAGAGCTATCTCAGCGAGTATCGACTCGACCGTGATTATTTCTCGGAGTGTTTTGATGAATCCAAGCGACGTGAAAATGGGCTCAGTGCTTACCGCAAAGCAGGTTTGTTGTTCAGCGTTGCCGCAGGTTTATCGCTGACAGACATCAATCCCTACGCGCCTTGGTTTTTGCTCGCGATGGCCACTGTTGAGTTTCTATCGGTACGCTACCAGCGCAGCTGGTGGATCGCACGCCAAATGTTTACCCGCGCGGCGGGCAGCCAAATCAAGCTCACCTTGAGTGATACGGGTATCAGTACTGAAAACCCGCTGTATCAGCAACACATCGACTGGTCCGAGATTTCGTCCATACAAGAAACCCAACGCGGATTCATCATCGTGCACCCCCGTGGGCGCAGCTATCTGTCAAAGCAAGCCTTGTCGACAGAGGCCCGCGACTACATGCTACAGCAAAAGCTGTCATAGGCTATGATTGCGAGCGTCCAAACAAGGCGCCCCTAGGCGCCTTGTTTTTCTAATGGTAAAAAAGACCGCTCACTTCTCCTGAGAGCGAGCAAACTGCCCGAGGAAATGCCCAATACCACCACAACCGCCCTGCGACCAAGCCCCATCAACCGGCAACACCACGCCACTGATATAAGACGCCAAATCCGACCCTAAAAACATGCAGGCATTGGCGATGTCTTTTTTGTAGCCAATACGCTTAAGCGGTACAGACTCTATCGTCATTTCACGCAGCTCTGGGGTTGGTGCTAAGCGATCCATGCCTTCGGTTTCATCAATGGGCCCTGGGACCACCGAGTTAATGCGAATACCATCTGGGCCCCACTCCATCGATAGCGTGCGCGTTATCATGTCGACACCCGCCTTGGCCGCACACACGTGGGATTGCGCCTCTAGCGGCAGGTAAGATTGCGGCGCTGAAATGTTGATCACGCTGCAACCCGGCTTGCGTAGAAATGGGTAAGCGCCGTTCATAACGTGGAAGGTACCCAGCACATCAATATCAATAACGGACTTAAAGGCATTCGGTGACATGCTGCGCGCCATGGCCGGAAAGTTGCCGGCAGCACCGGAAATCAATACATCAAAATCACCAAAGGCATCGTGAACCGATTGCAGGCCCGCGCGCACACCTTCGGCATCGCGCACATCCACGGAGAACCCCATCGCCGCGCTGGCACCCGCTTGCTTTAACGCCGCCACCGTATCGTCGACTTTATCTTGGCTGCGGCTTGCCACAGCAACTTTCGCACCCTGCTCTGCAAACTGCTCAGCGACGCCACGGTTAATACCGCTGGTACCGCCCACTACCACAACCGTTTTACCGGCAAAATCCATGATTAAGCTCATCGCCTTATCCTCTCTGTTGAGCCACATGCCTGCCAGCACCAATACGGGCTCGTATTCATTGTGGCGGTCCGCGCTCATTTATCGCTTTAGCTGCTGTATGCATCGCCCTGCAGCCAAGCGTCAATTAGCCTTAAAGTTTATGAAAAGTCGGGCGCACGCTTTTCAAGAAAGGCCGTCACAGCCTCTTTGAATTCAGCCCCCTGCAAACCTTCGGCGAACCGCTGAGATTCATTTTTTATAACAGGGCGTAAATCCTGCTGACCACTGCTGGTCATGAGGTGTTTATTGACCCTTGTTGAAATAGGTGGTTGTTTCGCCAACGTCTGAGCTCGCTCCAGAGCGTGCGCCTGCACGTCGTCGACCACATCCACCACGATGCCCAACGCCTTGGCCTTGACCCCATCAAATACCTCGCCAAACAGCATCAACTCCATAGCCTGAGCTCGCCCCATCATGCGCGGCAATATATACGTAGAGCCAAACTCACCGCACAAGCCCAAGCTATTAAAGGGCATCGCCAATTTGGCACTCGCGTCGGCATAGACCAAATCACAGTGTAATAAGGTCGTCACACCGATACCGACCGCGACCCCATCGACAGCCGCAATGACCGGCTTAGAGCACTGCATCAGCGCTTCCATATACTGTGAGGCCGACGAATTTTCATCCAACTCCATCTCGCCTGATGCAAAATCGCTCAAGTCATTACCGCTGGTGAAATTCCCCTCCACACCGCTCAGCAGTAAAACCCGCACGCTGGCGTCGCTATCCGCCTTATTAATCGCATTCGCCATCAGTTGGTAGCAGTGCATGGTAATGGCATTTTTTACCGCCGGTCGATTGATCTGAATACGACAAACAGCCCCATCACGGGACACTAAAATCTCTTCTGGCATAACAATCTCTATTTATTCTTATTGGGTATTCAATCGTGTAGTTCATCGCCCGCTGTGCTTATTGGACAGCTAGGAATTCTCCGAGCCAATATGACACACAGAAATAAAATTGTGTAACCCGACAAGACTATAGAGTCAGACTCAATAAAGAGCGAAAGCCTCGACTTACTCACAACTAGTAACATATGTTACTATAATATTCGTTACCAAC
>Ga0209081_1000625_pt1 | contig 21465 bp, 19 predicted proteins | sample GOMGulsemesocosm_4_FD_184636 | JGI IMG/M metagenome (GOLD analysis project Ga0209081, IMG submission 184636) | Methane-oxidizing microbial communities from mesocosms in the Gulf of Mexico - GOM15B Gulf of Mexico (SPAdes) (version 2) | ecosystem: Environmental > Aquatic > Marine > Cold seeps... | reverse complement strand
GCAAAAAGCGGAGACGCCGGGTGTGGTGCACAGCTTTGACGACGAGCAGGTGACCATCGATTTCAACCACCCGCTGGCGGGCCGCGATATAATTTTTGAAGTGAAGGTGATTGATGTCGCTGTGGCGATTATTGAGGTTTAAGACTGAAGCGTAAGGCTTAAACTTATTTATTTTTCTCGAATTATTAAAAAGATTAATGCTGTCGGTGGGAGTGGAACGATGGAAGTAAAGCTGGCTAACCCGCGCGGTTTTTGCGCCGGTGTCGATCGCGCCATTGATATTGTTAATCGCGCGCTGGATATTTTCGGGGCGCCTATCTATGTACGTCACGAAGTCGTGCACAACAAGTTCGTTGTCGATAGTTTGCGTGAGCGCGGCGCGGTATTTGTCGAAGAGCTCGATGAAGTGCCGGACGACGTGATCGTCATCTTCAGTGCCCACGGTGTGTCTCAGGCGGTGCGACAGGAAGCAGATAAGCGTGGATTGAAAGTATTCGACGCCACCTGTCCATTGGTCACCAAGGTACACTTGGAGGTGGTGCGCTACTCACAGGCCGGGCGAGAGTGCGTATTGATTGGCCACGAGGGACACCCTGAGGTTGAGGGCACCATGGGGCAGTATGATACGGCCAATGGCGGTGCTATCTACCTCGTTGAAAATGAGGCTGATGTGGCCAAGCTGCAGGTGGCGAACTCAGAGACTCTGGCGTTTGTCACTCAGACGACCCTGTCGATGGATGACACCGCCAGGGTGATCAACGCATTGCGTAGGACCTATCCGAGTATTGAAGGGCCGCGCAAGGATGATATCTGTTATGCCACCCAGAACCGCCAAGATGCGGTGAAGCAGCTCGCGCTGGAGACCGACCTAGTACTTGTCGTGGGTTCGCCCAACAGCTCAAATTCTAATCGCCTGCGCGAACTCTCCGAGCGCTGTGGTACGGAGGCTTACTTGATTGATGGGGCCGAGGACATCAAAACCGAGTGGTTCCCGAGTAAGCGTGCAGTGGGTGTGACCGCTGGCGCCTCCGCTCCAGAAAACCTCGTGCAGGGGGTTATTGAAAGGGTGCAGGCGCTGGGTGGCTCCGTGGCGAGTGAGCTTGATGGCCGTGAGGAGAATATCAGTTTCTCTCTGCCCAAAGAGCTGCGCAGCTAGTAAACGTGTTGCCTGTGGTAGCTTAAGCCCGCCTGCTCTATCGAGCAGGCGGGCTTAATGAGATGGTTCGACTCGCTTACCCAGCCGCTAGGCTGGAGAGCGAACACTCCGAACTAGGTGAGCCATCATGTCTACTATCAAAGTCCTTGGCATCGATGTAGGCAAGTCCTCTTTTCATGTGATTGGTCGCGACAACCGTGATCAGAACACCTTTCGTAAGAAATTCTCCCGCCCCAAGCTGATTGAGTTTATCGCTCAGCTACCCAATTACCTGATCGCTTTTGAAGCCATAGGCGGCACCCATTGGCTGGTCCACCAGTGCCTACAGCGTTGATACTGGAGCTTTATCCCCAGAATCACTGCAAGCTGCTCAACGAGCGCATCGCCGAACAAGATCGCAAGTTCATGGCATCAGTTAAGCAAGATGAGTAGTGTCAGTTACCGAAAGCTATCCCCGGTGTGGGCGACATGATTGCCAGTTAGCTGGTGATGGCAGTGGGGCAGCAGTTTCGACAAGGCCGTGATATGGCGGCTTGGCTAGGGTTGATGCCGAGACAATATACAGCGGGTGGAAAGCCGAAGTTATTGGGCGTCAGTAGGCGGGGCAGCAAGCGGCTGCGCTGCCTGATGATCGTGCGGTGCGCGAGCGGTATTGCCGCGACCGGGGGATGGCAACCGGCCCTTCGATGTGTGGTTGCCAACACTGTGGTTGAGCAAGCCGTTCAATGTGGTCGTGGAGACGCTGGCCAATAAGTTAACGAGAATCGCGTGGGCGGTGCAGAGTAAAGGGCAGGCCTTCGATGCAAAAGTGTTGCAGCCAGGTTTGCAATGACAGAGAGATGACGAAAGCGGACCAACCGGCAAGATGGAGAACCTGACACAAAAAACAGCGGTTTGAGGCTGTCGGCTTTTTGAGGACCACCTGGCGCGGATACTCATCGTGGAGTGGGAAGTGAAAACCTCCCTTTAAGACTCCGAATACATTAGCGCAGACCAACCTCACCATCGCACAGTGTTGTTGCAATCGCGAGGGGAGTCATGCATTTTTGTGAGGGGATGCTTTTATGGTCCTCCGTATGGCCCGTATACAGGGTAAGTGTGCGCTGTTCCACAGAACTTTTAAGTTGCGGGCCGCCGAAGGTGAGATTGCTACCGTTGGTCCTGTTTGGGCGGCACAGAGAACTTTGCGAGGGTATAAATAGCCTATGAAAAAATATAATAGTGGTTTCAGTCTTCTAGAGCTGATGATTGCCTTGGCTATTGCGGCACTTCTTGTGATGGCTTCTGCGCCTGGTATTGAAAGCTTTGTGGTTAATAATCGTATAGCTACACAAACGAATGACTTTGTCGCGTCGATGGCATACGCGCGCAGCGAGGCTTTGGGGCGTGGGCGTTCGGTAAGCTTAACGGCGGTCAACGGCAATTGGGCTAATGGTTTCCTTGTGCAGCAATTGAGCGATAGTTCGGTTGTGCGCAGTTACCCTGCGTTATCCGGAGAATCTTCCTTGTCGGCTACAGGTGGTTCGACAGTCTTTACATTTAGTTCCACTGGGTTGTTGCTGGGCGGTGGGGATGTCCTTAGTTTATGTCATGGTGCTGCTTATACCGGTAGGACCATTTCGATAATTGGTGTGGGGGTGGGCAATGTTCAGCATAAAACCAACTGCAGTTAATCTAGGGCGGCAGTGTGGTGCTGGCTTACTTGAGGTGCTGATTGCCGTGATGATTTTATCGGTAGGCCTTCTGGGCTTGGCTGGGTTGCAGGCCACGGGGTTAAAAGTGAATGCGAGTAGTTTAATGCGATCTGAAGCTGTCATGATGAGTTACGGTATGCTGGATGCGATACGAGCTAACCCGACGGGCACTTACACTCGCGCCTTTGGTGCGGGCCCCCCTTCGGCGGATAATTGCCAGGGCTCTGGTGCGGACTGTGATGTTGCGGAACTTGCCAAGTATGATTTAGCCTTTTGGAAGTGCGGCTTGGGTAACTTCAATAGCGATACCATGTGCGATACAACCTTGTCGGTCGCGGGTAACTTACCATCTGGGGACGGTGCGATTACAAAAGCCGGTGATGTCTATACCATTTCTGTGCGTTGGGTTGATGATAATGATGGGGCTACGGTAAAAACGTTCCAGGTGAGTGCAAGTATATGAAGCACCTTAATCACCCGTTTTCTATGAAGGGCTTCACGTTGGTGGAGCTAATGGTTGCCATGGGGTTGGGCATATTCTTGTTGCTCGGTCTTGTGAATATATTCATTGGCTCAAAAGCTACCTTCGCCAGTCAGGCGGGCATGTCACGCATGCAGCAATCGGGTCGATTTTCGATTGATCTACTGCAAACGGAAATTCGCATGGCGGGCTTTAGCGGCTGCTTTTCGACCATCGTTGAGCCTAAAAATACGTTGAATATTAACCCCCCTCCCGTTGAGTACAATATAGGTCAGCCGGTTGATGGTTATGAGGCAACCGGTTCTAGTCAGTGGAATGGCGTCTCAAACCTAAACGGTCTGCCAGATGATGTTGATGAGGATGATGTTACGGGTGGGACGGACATAGTCTTGATTCGTCGGGCTGGCAACGACGGCTTACGTTTAGCGGCAGCGATGCCGAATACCTCGGCAACCTTATTTATTGAAGCGAATTTAAACCCTGAGCCCATAGCTGATGATGATGTGCTGCTGCTGAGCGACTGCTCTAAATCCGCTATTTTTCAAGTAACTAACTATACCGTGAGCAGTGGCGGCATTCAGCATAACACCGGTGGGAGTGGTTCGCCCGGTAACTGGACAAAAATTTTGTCGGATGATCAACCATTCGACACTGACGCTACCATTTTTAAAATAGAAACAAAAATATTCTTTATCAAGCCTGGTGCAGGCACTAATAATCGGGATGCGGAATATCAATCTTTGTGGATGAAAAACGGTACAGATACCCCTATTGAGTTAGTGCCTGGTATTGAAAACCTTCAGGTTCTTTATGGTGAGGACACTGGTGGCGATGGTGTGCCTGACCGCTATGTGACGGCCGATGATGTGGCTGAAATGGATGATGTGGTTACGATCCGAGTCACCGTGACGGCTAGCAGTGTTGACGCGGTTGGCTTGAGTGGTGATGGCATTTTACGACGCGACTTTTCGTCGTTGATTAAAATTCGAAATCGAGGCGTATAACGATGGTTTCTAGTCGCAGGCAGCAAGGTGCGGTCTTGATTATGTCGATGGTCTTTCTATTGATCATGACGATGTTAGGTGTCAGTGCGTTTAATAGCACAACCATGGAAGAAAAGATGTCGTCGAATATGCGTGATCGCATGGTGGCGTTGCAGGCCGCAGAGGTGGCGCTTGAAGCTGGTCAGCAGTATATGGATTCAATATCAGCCGTGACCAACTTCGATGATGGTGATAATGGGCTTTATAGTACGAATGATGAGGTGTGGGAAACTTTAGATTGGGATGGTTACGTTGAGGATTACATTGACTATGGAACGGATACCCACCCTGTTGTTTACGTACCCGGCGTGCTATCGGAAGTCGCAGCGCCGCCCATGTATATTGTAGAAATGGGCAGTGAGATAGACAGCGAAGAAGAAACCTTGAACCTGAGTGGTGGTTATGGTGATGACGTCGGCGGTGGTGGCGCCACCGTTTTTAAGCTGACCGCGTACGGCACGGGCAGTTCGGCCAATTCCCGAGCAATTATTCAAGTCACCTATGGCAAGCAGCTCTAAGAGAGGTTTATATGCCTAAGCTAAATGTACTCACCCTTTGTTTAGGGGTTGCTGTTGGGTTGGTGTCCAGTGTTGGCATGACTGGAGACTTAAATCTCAGTCAGAACGCGTTGGAGTTGGGGGAGGGAGGAGAACCCAATGTTGTCATTATTGTTGATGACTCTGGCAGTATGGATTGGGAAATTATCTCGCGAGACTTTGACAATAATTTATTGTTTACCGGTACGCAGCGTGACGGTAGTAGCCCGTCGGGCAGTGGCTCGATCACTGATCGTAGCAGCTGCGACACAGGCGATACTAGCTATGGTGGTTACAGTCACGGTGTGGACTTTGATTCGAACTGGAATAGCCCAGGCTCGTGTGATTACGCAGCCGATACAGCATGGCGCTTTCGCAACAGTGATTTTAATCCACTCTATTTTGATCCCAGTATCGACTATCCACCCTGGGTTGGATTGAATAAAAATGGTGTGGCCTATGCGGATATTTCAATTACCAACGCGCCCAATGATCCCTACGATCCAACGGAATACATTAACCTTAAAACCAAGAATGCAACAGGTGAGTCGTCTTCTAGTGGCTTTAGGTATTACACTTGGTCCGATGCGGATGAAGATGGCCGGTTCGATGATGGTGAGCAAACAGCGTTTAAAATAAAAGATCAAAGCGTGGAGGTGCAGCAAAACTTTGCTAACTGGTTCAGCTACTGGCGCTCACGTAACCTAGTGACCAAAGGTGCTGTGGCATTGGCCATTGCCGATGCGACCAATATGCGTGTCGGTTATACGACGATTAATACCAGTAGTCATGATTACGAAGTGGCCAGAATGAACCCGCTGGTGACCACGGGTAATAAGAATGACCTGCTGACAAAAGTATACTCCACGGATGCGAAAAATGGCGGTACCCCCCTGCGTGAAGCGCTGGGGAATGTGGGTAAGTACTTTGAGTGCACATCGAACAATAAATTTAATGGAGGTGGTACGCCAGGCTCTGATGACTGCCCGATGGAAGCCGCGCCTAAGGGTACGTGCCAGCAGAACTTTGCGGTGTTAATGACCGATGGTTTTTATAATGGCAGTAACCCTTCTGTCGGAAATGCCGACAGCGGTGGTAGTGGCGATAACAATAATACCGTTTACGATGGCGGGCGCTTTGCTGACACAAGCAGTAATACACTAGCCGATGTTGCCATGCACTATTATGAGCGTGATTTACAGACTGGGCTTACCAACAGTGTGAATACCACAGCCCGAGATGTGCTCATTTCTGATCTCACGCTGGATGACGACCTTCATCAACACATGGCAACTTACACGGTTGGATTCGGTGTGGAGGGGGCTTTATCGGGGGTGCCTGCAACGGGAGTTGATTGGCCATCGACCAGCGATAACTCTGGAAAAATCGATGATTTATTGCATGCAGCTTATAATGGTCGAGGTGAGTTTTACAGTGCGCTGGACCCAACCGCGCTAGCGGCAAGCCTGCAGAGTGCATTCGAACAGATTGCGGCAGGTACTGGAGCGAGTAGTGCGGTGGCGTTTAACACACAAGACCTTCAATCTGGCGCGCGACTATTTCGTGCTTTCTATAATACGCAAACCTTCTCCGGTGATATTGAAGCGCTGAGTATTAGTGAGCTTGGTGATATTAATACAACGACACCGGTATGGACCGCTGCGGGTCAGCTAGATGCCAAAATTGCTGCCGATTCCCGGGTTCTAATAACCTATGACCCAGTGGCAAATGATGGTATACCCTTTGAGTATACAAGCTTGAATGACACACAGAAAATAGCATTGAATACACCTTTACCCGGGAGTCTATCCGGCAGCTATGGCAACGGTGATGGCGCAGTCAGCGATGAGCGGCTCGATTGGTTAAGGGGCGACAGTGATAATGAAGGGGATAACTACGACGAAGGTGAGTTCCGCGACCGGCCGGTGAGTGCCGGTAAGTTGGGAGACATGATTAACTCCACCCCTGTATATGTAGGGCAGCCGCCCTTCAGCGGGCGAGACTTCGAACCCTACCCGGTAGGGACGGGTAACCTCTACTCAGCTTATTCTGAGGCAAAGAAAACTCGTGATCCGGTGGTTTACATAGGCGCTAACGACGGTATGCTCCATGGCTTCAATGCTGAAACGGGAGCGGAGGTGTTAGGTTATATCCCATCGGTGCTTGTTGAAGAGCTTCCAGAGCTGACAAAACCTGCGTATTTGCATCAGATGTATGTCGATGGTTCGCCGTCAATTAATGATGCGTTTGTGCGTACGACGTCTGGCGGCTCCAAAGCCTGGTCCACGGTTTTAATTGGTGGTTTAAATGGTGGTGGTCGCGGGTATTATGCTTTGGATGTCACGGATCCAACAGCCTTCTCTGATCAAACACAGGCTGCGGTGAAGGTGATGTGGGAGTTTACATCAGACGATGATGAGGACTTAGGTTATACCTATAGTCAGCCCGTGATAACGATGACAAACAAGGTGGACGGCGGCGAACAAAAGTGGGCGGTAATCTTCGGTAATGGTTATAACAGTAGCAGTAGTGATGGTGATTCAGCTCTGTTTATTGTCTTCATTGATGAAGGGGTGGATGGAACTTGGTCTTCCTCAGACTACGTTAAAATTACAACGGGATACGGCAAAGCCGAAAGTGCCGACGGCGCAACCCCTAATGGCTTGAGCGATGTGCGGGCTGTTGATATAGATAACAATGGAACGGTTGATTATATTTACGCGGGGGACTTGCAGGGGCACCTCTACCGCTTTGATTTGACAAGGACTAACAGCAATCGGTGGACGATGGGGAACTCGGAGCTTATTTTTAGTGCGACCTATGGCACCGCAAATGGCTCACCGGTGCAGCCTTTCACTACACGCCCTGTTGTCGTTTCTAATAGTGAGGCGGGCGGAATAAATGTTATTGCCGCCACCGGCAGCTGGATAACCGCGGAAGATAGCAGCAGCACGGAGATACAGTCTATTTATGCAATCCGTGATGACTTCTCAAATAACCACTCAGTATCCCGCTCTGATTTATATGAGCAGCAGTTTATTAACCAAGGTCTGCGTGCATTTACTGACGATGACGGAGCTGTGAGCACTCACACCGTCTCTACCTCTACCGAGCACGTAGTTGACTGGAACAATAACGAGGGCTGGTTCGTGGATTTCGATATGTCGGCATTTGATGTCGGAAGCGGGGTGGAATTCCCTGGGGAGCGTGCGATTCGCAAGCTTGCTGTGCGCGGTGGTGTGTTAACCGGCAATACGGTCTTGCCTAGAGATATCAATACTTGTGACGGCAGTGAAGGTGGCTTCCGAATTGCATTGGACCCGGTTAATGGAAAGCGGCCCGATAAAACCGTATTTGATTTGAACAATGATGGGCGGTTTGATGGTGGTGACAATGTTAATGGTTCCAATGCTCTAGCCAATATTGTGACGCGTGTGAAATTCGATACCGCACCATCCGACACCGCCTGTATTGGTGGCACATGTATTACACAGACCAGTGATAAAAAGCTGGTGGTAATGGATGAGAATACCTTGAGCGAGGATAGGACTGGACGTCTTTCTTGGCGAGAAATACATTTGGATTGAGGTTTGTATATGAACGGGTCAAGGTTTTCTATTGTTGCAATCTTGCTGTGCCTTGGCGTGCCAGTGCTGGCTGCAGACTACTCATCGAAGGGAAAGGGGTTGCCAGCTTATTATCCTGCTAGTTTCTCAAAGAAGGTGATGATTCAGGAGGTGGATAAGCGTGGCGGTGTCAATTTGGTGGTTGAAGGCGTGAGACTCAGAGTGGATGCCTTTGCCAAGGTTGCTCTTTTGACTTCTGAATCGGGCAATCTTTATGACTTACATCAAGGTATGTTTATCGGCTATGAAGTGGGCGTAAATCAGAATGGACAAAGGTCGATCAAATACATTTGGGAGCTGCCTCAGACCATGATTCCCCCACTTCCGTAAGAGTAGACTTGAATGAAAAAAAACAGCGGTTTTACGTTGGTTGAACTAATGATTGTTCTTGCAATTATTACTTTGCTTGCCACGGTAGCATTGCCAGCCTATAACGAGTCAGCGAGTAAGACCCGTCGCAGTGATGGGCAGGCGACGTTGCTGCAGTTGGCTAATGCGCTAGAGCGTTATTACTCTGAACAGAGTCCTTTTACCTATGTGGCTGCGACGTTAGGGGCCGCTGGTATCTTCCCTGATGAGGCGCCTCTGGACGGTAGTACCAAGTACTATGACCTATCGATTTCTGTGCAAACAGCCACCACCTATACCTTGTTGGCCACGCCTAAGGGGGGCCAAGCTGGTGACGGTATTATGACGATTAACCAGGCCGCGCAACGTGGCTGGGATCAAGATCACAGTGGTGTTATCGATGCCGACGAAGGCTGCTGGGCTGTCGAGTGTTAACACTCTAGATCATTGCCACTGGCGTCATTCACTATGCCGTTATTGTCTGTGTCGCGCGCAAAGCGCGTCCGACCAGCCGTGTTGAGAATGATTTGTTTGGCGTAGGCGGCGTCTTTATCAAATGGGCATAGAGTGAAGCTCCCGTTTTGGTAATCGGTAAAGCCGCTGGGAAGAAAGACAAGGTATGACTTGTTTTTGAATGCTCTCCAGGAGAAATGGGTTCGCTTATTGGCTGCTCTGCGACTATTAAGGAGCTGGTCATTTTCCCCAAGTGTCCTGTTGTCGTCATCGTTGTTGATGAATGTCAGTGTCATTTTGCTCCATGTCTTGGTGCAGCTTGTACCATCATTACTGCCGCAATAGGTGATTTTCTTTTGATAGGAAACGGCGGCTTGACGAGCCCAGTTAATGTCGTTGATTAATCCATAAGATGTTGAGAGCTGGCTGTGTGATTGTATTAAATTGGCAATCGCAGGAAGGGCGGTTACCGAGAGTAAACTCATAATTGTCAGGCTGATTAGGAGCTCAAGAAGCGAATAACCGTGAAGTTGTTTCATATGACTCATCCTTGAGTTTAGCGGTGGCGTTTACTTTTAACTGAGCTCGGTATCCATACCGTCAGTTAATTCAGTTAAGCCCTAGTCCTCCTCTTTGTCCAATCCCAGTTTTTTCAGGCGGTAGCGAAATGAGCGGAAACTGATGCCCAGTTTTTTTGCAGCGGCGGTCCGGTTCCAGCGTGTTTTTTCCAGTGTTGCGGTAATGGTTTCTTTTTCGATTTCTTCCAGGTATTCATCCAGCGAATCAAATTCGGCGGCTTGGCCTAGTCCCGTTGCGGCGAAAGGCGCGCTTTCTTCCTGCACGGTATTGCTTGGCTGGGGTAGCTGTAGGTCCTCAAAATGAATGATGTCGTCGTCGCATAGGGTGAAGGCGCGCTCTAGAATATTTTCAAGCTCGCGCACGTTACCGGGAAAGGAATAGCTTTTTAGGGCCGCCACGGCATTTTCAGAAAGAGTCGGAGGGGGCAGCTCGCAGTCAAGGGCGAAGCGCTGTACGAAGTGTTCGGCCAGTTGGGGCAGGTCCTCTAGGCGCTCGCGCAGGGGCGGTGTATCGATCTGGATGACGTTGATTCGATAAAATAAATCGTTACGGAAACGCTCGCGATTAATTTCTTTCGGTAGGTCTTTGTGGGTTGCGCTGAGAATGCGAACGTCAACACTGACCTCTTGTTCGGCTCCAATTGGCCGAACGGCTTTTTCTTGTATGGCTCGAAGCAGTTTGACTTGCATCTCCAGCGGCAGGTCGGCTACTTCATCGAGGAACAGAGTGCCGCCATTAGCGGCTTGAAAAAGCCCCAGTTTATCGCTGCTGGCACCGGTGAAACTGCCTTTTTTATGACCGAAGAATTCGCTTTCCATCAACTCGCGAGGAATGGCGCCGCAGTTAACCGGAACAAATGGGCCGTCGCTGCGAACACCTTGGTAGTGAATGGCTCGGGCGACCACTTCTTTGCCTGTGCCGGACTCGCCGTTAATAAATACCGGTGCTTGGCTGCGCGACACCTTGGCGATTTGTTTGCGCAGGCGCTGAATACTACTGGCCTCGCCGAGCAGAGACGGTGTTGTACTGGCTGTGCTGGTTGCCCTGTTGAGCTTCAGAGCAGTACTGATTAAATGACGCAGCGCGTCAAGATCGACGGGCTTGGATATGAAGTCAAAGGCGCCAGCTTTCATCGCGGTGATGGCAATGTCCATGTTGCCATGGGCGGTAAACACCGCCACAGGTGTGCTGCTGTACTCTTTTTGGATGTGCTTAACCAGCTCAATACCATCGCCATCGGGTAGGCGTAGGTCGGTGAGGCAAACTTGGTAGGTCTGACCTTTTAAGAAGGCTTTGGCTTGTTTTAAGTTAGCGGCGCAGTCCGTCTCTATGTCCATGCGTGACAAGGTGATATCGAGTAGTTCACGTATGTCAGGCTCATCATCGATGATAAGCGCCCTGGTTTTTAACGTCTTTGTGTGGCTCATTGGCTAGCTCTGGCGTTTGTCATACTGGTCAAAATATTCTATCAGGGTGGGCGAAGGTAATTCGGAAACGGCTGGGGCCACCTGCAGGGTTACTGTAACTCAAGTTGGCGTGATTGGCTTCACACAGCTGCTTGGAGAGGTAAAGCCCAAGGCCTGAACCGCTGGCCTCGGTGGTAAAGAAAGGTTCGAATATATGCTGAAGGCTGTCTTCGGGTATGCCCTCTCCTCTATCAATGACATCAATATAGGGTAGGGCTTCAGGTGTTGCTCCGCACCTGAGTGCCAGAGTCTTTTCTCCAGAGCTTAGCTCGCTGTAACGCAAGCCGTTGTCCATGATGTTGTTCATCACCTGCGCAAGGTGGCTGCTGTCGACGCGGGTGCTGATGCTCTCTGAGTTGACGGTAAAATCGATACTGATATCGGCGTTGCTGTGATCTCGATAATCCTGCACAAAGTGAGGCAACCAGTGGGTTAGCTCTACCAGTTCTGGTTGCGTGGCGCGCCGACGTGAGAGCTGCATGACATTTTCGATAATTTGATTAACCCGCTTGGCATTGGTATCAATGATCTCGGTCAGTCGACGGTCGGCTGCGGTGATGTCCGGTGACTCGGCGAGTAGCTGTCCCGCATGATTGATGGAGCTCAGCGGATTGCGAATTTCATGGGCAATGCTTGCGGTTAAACGGCCAAGCGATGACAGCTTTAACTGTTGAGCTTCGCGGGTGAGGGCGCGATGGTCCTCTAGAAAGATGAGCGTTTCGGAGTGTTGATCTGGATCCAGCTCGGCAAAACTTAGGCGCAGTTCATTGCCTTGGCTCAGCTCATGACCGTGGTTTTGTTCATCGCTGTGGTGGTTGGGGGTGAGTTGTAGGGTGGCTGGCTTACGTTGTGGCTCTTGGCGCCACATCTGTAAGTGCTCTTCCAGTTCGGGGATCTCGGCGAGTTGCTGCGGTGGCTTGTCGTTCGTGCCAGTGCTCAAGAGCTTGGCGGCAGACTGATTTAACAGCTCAATTTTCCCGCTGGCACTGGTGACTATGACACCTGTGTGCATGCGCTCGATGATCAGCTGTGCAAGTTTCTGTAGATGAGCTGCTTGGGCGGTTTGTGTTTCGGCCTCGGCGGTACTGATGCGAATACGGTTACCTAAATAATTCAAGGTAAGGCTGGTAATAAAAAGCATGAAACCGAGGGTGCCCGCAGAGAACATATCGCGGCTGTTGGCTTGTCCCTGGCTGATACTGTAAACCGCTTCGGCAATGACAAAGATAGTGGCGAGTGATGCGAGCGCGGTACTGGTTTGTGCACCAAGAAAGATACCGCCGGCGGCGACACACACCAGCAGCAGAAAGCCTAGACCACTGCTGGGGCCTCCGCTGGCGTGCATCATTAACGTGAGCGCGACTATATCGATGAACAATACGGTGAATATTTGTTCTATTGAGGGGCTTTGTGGAAACCACCAGAGCAGTATCAAGGTGAGGAGGCTCAGGCCTGTGTATGCGCTGGCGGAGATTAAATACAAGCTGGGTTCACTGTGGCCCAAAATCTGTTTGGCAAGTGCAGAATAAAACATGGCTAGCAGCAGGCCACCCAGCAAACAGCGGTAATAGCTGTAGACTCTTAAGAGTTGGTAGTTGTTGCTGTGCATGGAGTTGCTCATGTTACGGGTTATCCTGGGGAGTGAATCATGCTGCCCAGCCAGTGGCCGGTGTTATCAACAGGTTCATCAATTATTGATAATGCACAGTAGTTCGCTGCTGATATTGCCGTTTTTTACACGTTGAGCTTTGCTTAACGTCACGGTTTGGTCGAAAATAGCGGCTTTTCTATATCAAGGCCTATAAAGGCCTAATGTTCCTGCCGCAATGATGATGTTGCAGCGGACTCTGTTTGGCGACATTGGAGTATTAAGATGCCAACCCTAAAGATTGTAATGGCTCAGGTAAACCCTCTCGTGGGTGACATTCAGGGTAATACCGAGCTGGTGATTGAAATGGTTCGCCAGGCCGAGGCCGAGCACGCAGCCGATATCGTTGTGTTTCCGGAACTAACGCTGACTGGTTACCCACCTGAAGACCTGCTGTTACGCGACAGTCTGAAGATTCGCATCGATCGAGCACTCAATGATATTCAGTCTGCGTCCCTACAGGCGGCGGTTGTGGTGGGTTATCCGCGCAAAGTGGCGGGCTGTGTTTTTAATATGGCCGGGGTGATTGACGGCGGAGAGCTGGTGACCGAATACGCGAAGCAGCACCTGCCGAACTTCCGCGTGTTTGATGAAAAGCGCTATTTTGTGCCTGGCGACAGTGCCTGCACTCTGCGCATTCGCGGGATTAAAGTGGCGCTCACTATATGTGAGGATATTTGGCAGTACGAACCTATGCACCAGGCTCAGCAGGCTGGCGCGCAATTGATGCTGAACCTCAACGCCTCGCCTTTCCATATCAATAAAACCGCTGAGCGCCGCGAGCTACTGCATGAGCGAGCCCGCGAAGGCAAGATGCCCATTGTCTATGTCAATCAGGTGGGTGGACAGGACGAACTGGTGTTTGATGGCGGCTCTATGGTAGTGAATGCCTCCGGTGAGTTGTGTGTACAGGCCCCCTGCTACGAGACTTCACTGCTGCCGGTTGAGTTTTCCCTGAGGGATGGTGAATGTAAGGTCGTCACACAGCATAAGAGTGAGCTGCCAGACACCCTCGCCAGTGTTTATCAAGCACTGGTGGTGGGTGTGCGTGACTATGTTAATAAAAATGGTTTCAAGGGCGTGGTGCTGGGACTGTCTGGCGGTATTGATTCGGCGTTGACCCTTGCCATTGCCGTAGATGCTTTGGGTAAAGATCGAGTTGAAGCGGTTATGATGCCTTTTCGCTACACCTCTGATCTGAGTAAGGATGACGCCAAAGACGAGGCAGAGCGTTTGGGTGTGCGCTATCAGTCGATCAGTATCGAACCTATGTATGAGGCTTTTATGGCCTCATTGGCCGATGAGTTTATGGGCATGGATCGCGACACCACAGAAGAGAACTTACAGGCGCGTTGTCGCGGTGTGCTGTTAATGGCCATGTCTAACAAAAAGGGCTATATGGTGCTAACAACGGGCAACAAGAGCGAGATGGCCGTGGGTTATTCGACGCTTTACGGTGATATGGCCGGCGGTTTCGACGTGCTTAAAGACGTGCCTAAGGTCTTGGTGTTTGAGTTATCCCGCTATCGCAATACGATATCAGAAGTCATTCCCGTGAGCGTTATCGAGCGCCCGCCGTCGGCGGAGTTGGCGCCAGATCAGAAAGACGAAGACAGTTTGCCGCCTTATGATGTGCTGGACCACATTCTTGAGCTCTACGTCGAGCGTGATTTCAGCGCCAACGCCATCATCGAGGAAGGTTTTGACCGGGATGTGGTGATGCGCGTGTTACGTCTTGTGGATGTAAACGAGTACAAGCGACGCCAGGCCCCTGTAGGGGTGCGTATCACCGAGAGAGGTTTTGGTCGTGATAGACGTTACCCCATTACCAATGGTTGGAAGTTGGGAGACTGACCTACTGAGCCCTTTCTAGAGACAGAACCGTCTAGATGCAGAGCAGCCAAACACAAAAAACCCGACTGTCGTCGGGTTTTTTGTGTTTGGGCAGAGCGCTTAGTGGCTTCTGCTGATCAGTCTAGCAGGCCAAAACTTAGGCGGTTTAACCACGAGCGCGGCGCACTTGCCTCGGCTTTTGGTGCAGCGCCTGGCTGCTGGGCGGTGTCTTCGAAGTGTTCAGGGTTATAAAGTGCACGGGAATCAAATCCGGGTGCGTCTTTCTTGTCGAATAAACCGAAGGTTAGGTAGCTGACAACACCTCGGTCTTCCTGGCGGTAGGCATAATCATCGTTGAACTGGCCATCTTGCAGAGCGGGGTGATTGGGGTAGTTGCTATTAAGGGTGGCCAAAGCATTAGTGCTTAGCTCGCCCATATCCAGCGCGTTATAGCTTTGAATCATGACCGCCAGCGCGTCGGGTACCGCGGGGGTCTGCTGGAAGTTCTCGACGACATAACGTCCACGGTTGGCGGCGGCCACAAAGGCGCCACGCTTAATGTAGTAATTGGCCACATGAATCTCGTAGCGAGCGAGCAGGTTACGCAGGTAGATCATACGCTTGCGGGCGTCGGCGGCGTACTGGCTATTCGGGTAGCGGGCCAGCAGTTGTGAGAAGTGAGCGAAAGATTGACGTGCGGCACCTGGGTCACGCTGGGTGAGGTCAGATGGCAGAAAGCGCTCAAACAGCCCTGAGCCTTCTGTAAAGGAAGACAGGCCCTTCATGTAGTAGGCGTAATCGGTATTGCGGTGCTGGGGGTGCAGGCGTATAAAGCGATCAGCCGCTGCAGCCGCGGCATCATGCTCAAAATTGCGGTAATAAGCATAGATAAGCTCCAGCTGAGCTTGCTCTGCGTAGGTACCAAAGGGAAAATTCTCCTCTAGGGCCTGCAGGTTCTCGATAGCGGTTGGCCACTGGCGATTTTTCAGTTGGCGCTGGGCTGCTTCGTAGAAGTCTTTTTCCGTGGTTAGCTTGGGCCCTTGCTCCTGATTAGAAGAGCAGGCGGCTAACAGCGCAAAGCTGATGAATATCAAAAGATGGCGAAATAGCGTGGTGCAAGTCATGGTTTGGGCCGTGTTATGGGTCGCAGAACGGGTCATAGTGCGTCTAACTCAGTGATGGCGTCCGGATTATTAAGTACTTATTCTCGGATTAATAAATGATTATTCTCTGGAGCTTGTTTAAACTACGCCGCTTTCTATAACGGCCATGTATTTAAACACATGGCGATAGCGTATTAAACACATGCTAGGCATCGTGTTTGCTGTCTCTAACGCCTAACCACCGATGATTAAATTCAAGTCTCAAACTCGATGGTGTGCTTTAGTCTATATAAGTGGTGCGTTCTGCCTTGAAGCAGTATGAAACCGGATTTACCCAATGCTTAAGGTGGCCGACCGTTAAGGGTCTTTGTTGATCGCATAGCGACTAGCGTAATGACACCCCATTGAGCCAAGATACCGAACCGCCGCAGATAATATTGCGTTCCTTCACATTGAGATATTTATGACCACAACCGAGCCAACAGATTCCCCTTCCGCATCACCTATGGTCGAAACTGTAGAGTTAGAGGCAAAAGCACCCGCGGAAATGGGGGGCAAGCGTTTTGATGCGGCCGCCGCTGAGCTATTCTCGGATTTCTCTCGATCGCGTTTGTCTACTTGGATTAAAAGCGGTGAATTGTTACTCGATGGCCGTCAGGCGAAGGGCAAAGAGAAGCTCTTTGGTGGTGAAACGCTGACCATTGCGGCGGAGCTGGAAGAACAGGGCAATTGGGAGCCTGAGTCTATTGCACTCGATATCGTCTTTGAAGATGAGCATATCCTGATCATTAATAAACCCATGGGTTTGGTTGTGCACCCTGGCGCGGGTAACAGCAGCGGTACCCTGCTCAATGGGTTGTTGCATCACTGTCCAGAATTGGTTCACGTACCGCGTGCAGGCATCGTGCATCGTCTTGATAAGGATACGACGGGTTTGATGGTGGTCGCCAAGACACTGCAAGCCCATGCGGATCTTGTGGAGCAGCTGCAGGAGCGCAGCGTGAGCCGTGAGTACGAAGCCGTGGTGCAGGGCGAGATGACGGGCGGCGGGCGTGTGGAAGCCAATATAGGTCGCCATCCACGTCAGCGTCAGAAGATGGCTGTACTGGACTTTGGCGGTAAGGAAGCAATTACTCACTACCGTTTGTTGCAGCGTTTTCCTGGGTTTACGCATATTCGTCTTAAGCTTGAAACAGGCCGTACGCATCAGATTCGTGTGCATATGGCGCACATAGGTTACCCACTGGTGGGCGATGCGACCTACGCTGGGCGTTTTAAAATCCCTAAAAACACCTCGCCGGAACTGCTTGACCGCCTGCGTAATTTTGGCCGACAAGCCTTGCACGCAGCGCAGTTGGGTTTAGATCACCCAGCGACTGGCGAGTATATGGAGTGGCAGGTGCCGCGTGCAGATGATATCGACGGGCTGCTGGGGCTACTCAAGCAGCGCGGTCGCGAACGCTTTTAAGTCTTGAGTTAAATGACTATTAACTTTTGCGGACACGGATGAACCTTGACTCCATGAGCGAAACGCCTTGCGACAATCTTATTGTGCCCAACTGGCCTGCTCCGGCTAACGTTCGAGCATTCGTCACAACGCGTCGAGGTGGAGCCAGTCAGGCGCCCTTTGATGGCTTCAATCTGGCGGAGCATGTTGAGGACGACACAGCGGCAGTTCAAGTCAATCGCCAGCGACTGATGGCGCAAACTGGTTTTGCTGATATTCAGTGGCTGGAGCAGGTACACGGCACCAAGGTTGTAGAAGCTCAGCCTGACGCGCGCGTCCGTACGGCTGATGCCTGTTACAGCAGCTTGATTGGTGTTGCCTGCGCTGTATTAACCGCGGACTGCCTGCCCCTGTTACTGTGTGATAAAGCGGGGACGCAAGTGGCCGCTGTGCATGCTGGCTGGCGCAGCTTGGCGGGGGGCGTGATCTGCCATACCGTCAAAGCCTTTAACTGCCCTGCAAATGAAATACTGGTCTACCTGGGGCCCGCTATTTCACAGCCGCACTTTGAAGTGGGTATTGAAGTCCTTGAGGCTTTCTTCGACGCCGCAAAAACGCCCGCACAGGGTGAAGCGGTCAGTGCCGCGTTTACTGCCAGCAAACATAAACCCATGCATTTTTGTGCAGACCTTTATTCGCTGGCGCGGGCTGAGTTGGCGATGCTGGGGGTGAGCTCTGTATATGGAGGTGACTACTGTACCGTTGCGACACCTCAAAGCTTCTACTCCTTCCGCCGCGACGGCCAAACTGGCCGCATGGCATCGCTCATCAGCTTGGTGTGATCTTAGCCTGGCACTTGCCCCCCCTTTCATGTTCGGCTCACTTATTAATCGTCCCTGTTGTGAGCGACTTCTTTGATGTGTATCAAGTGGCGTATTAGTGGCGCTTGAATTCCGCTGGGCTGTCCCCAATTATTTAAGTAACAGGCTGAATATGCGTCATAGGGCTAAGCTCCCAGTCAGGCTTTTGCTTATTTAAGCCAATTACACCCAAGGTATTGTTGAGGTTTTTATGCGTATCGACCGTCTTACGAATCAGTTGCAATTGGCGCTTTCTGACGCCCAGTCACTTGCTGTTGGGCGCGACCACACGCAATTAGAACCTGCGCACGTGTTGCTGGCTATGCTAGACCAGCAGGGAGGTGCGGTGCGGCCGCTGTTGGTGCAAGCAGGGTTTGATGTGGCGGGTTTGCGCAACGCGCTGGCCAAAAACCTTGAAGGTTTGGCCAAGGTGCAGAGCCCCAATGGCGACGTCGCCATGTCCTCAGAAATGGGACGCCTGCTGAACTTGGCCGATAAGCAAGCACAAGAAAATGGCGACACCTACATCTCCAGCGAGTGTGTTTTACAGGCCGCGCTGGCCGATAAAACGTCCTCGCTCGGTAAGCTGCTCAGTGCGTTCGGCACGCTGCAACAGCTAGAGGCGGCGATTAAAAAAGTACGCGGCGGCGACTCAGTTGACAGTCCCGATGCGGAAGAGAATCGTCAGGCGCTGGATAAATACACCGTCGACCTCACCGCGCGCGCAGAGGCCGGTAAGTTGGATCCGGTGATTGGCCGCGACGATGAGATTCGTCGCACCATCCAAGTGTTGCAGCGCCGCACCAAAAACAACCCTGTGCTCATCGGTGAGCCGGGCGTGGGTAAAACCGCCATAGTCGAAGGCCTAGCTCAGCGTATTATCAACGGCGAGGTACCTGAAAGCCTGAAGAATAAGCGTTTGTTATCACTCGATCTGGGCTCACTGCTCGCCGGCGCAAAATTTCGCGGTGAATTTGAAGAGCGCCTAAAGAGCCTGCTCAATGAACTGTCGAAGCAAGAAGGTCGCATCATTTTGTTTGTCGACGAGCTGCATACCATGGTCGGCGCGGGTAAGGCTGAGGGGGCGATGGACGCGGGCAATATGCTTAAACCCGCGTTAGCGCGTGGTGAATTACATTGCGTGGGGGCGACCACCCTGGACGAATACCGCAAGTATATTGAAAAGGATGCGGCCCTTGAGCGCCGCTTCCAAAAGATACAGGTGGATGAACCCTCAGAAGAGGACACCATTGCCATACTCCGCGGATTAAAAGAGCGCTATGAGGTTCATCATGGCGTCGATATTACCGACTCGGCGATTATTGCGGCGGCGAAACTGTCGCAGCGCTATATCACCGATCGCCAGCTGCCGGATAAGGCCATCGACCTGATCGATGAAGCCGGCAGTCGCATTCGCATGGAGATCGACTCCAAACCGGAGGAGATGGATAAACTAGAGCGCCGCTTGATTCAATTAAAAATTGAGCGTGAAGCAGTGAAGAAAGACACCACCGAGGCTGCGCTCAAACAGTTAGCGCTGCTCGACGCGCAAATAGAAAAAAGCGAGCGTGCCTTTGCCGACCTGGATGAAGTTTGGCGAGCTGAAAAAGCCGCGCTACACGGCACTGTAGAAATTAAAGCCACTCTGGAGCAGGCGCGCTTGGATGTTGACGCCGCACGCCGAGCCGGTGATCTGGAGCGCATGTCCGAACTCCAGTACGGCATTATCCCCGAGTTGGAAAAACAATTAGACATGGCCAGTCAGGTCGAAATGATCGACATGAAGCTGTTACGTAACAATGTCACCGATGAAGAGATTGCTGAGGTCGTGTCCAAGTGGACCGGTATTCCGGTCAGTAAAATGCTTGAGGGCGAGCGTGAAAAATTACTGCGTATGGAGGACGAGTTACATCAGCGGGTGATTGGTCAGGGTGAGGCTGTGGTGGCTGTCTCCAATGCGGTGCGTCGCTCACGTGCCGGTTTGTCCGATCCGCAACGTCCGAATGGCTCGTTCTTATTTTTAGGTCCGACCGGTGTGGGTAAAACCGAACTGTGTAAAACCCTCGCCGAATTTTTATTCGACAGCCAGGATGCGCTGGTGCGTATCGATATGTCTGAATTTATGGAAAAACATTCGGTCGCGCGTTTGATTGGTGCGCCGCCGGGTTATGTCGGTTATGAAGAGGGCGGTTATCTCACCGAGGCCGTGCGTCGCAAGCCGTACTCTGTGTTGTTACTCGATGAGGTCGAGAAGGCGCACCCCGATGTATTCAATATTTTGCTGCAAGTTTTAGAGGATGGTCGTTTAACCGACGGCCAGGGGCGCACGGTAGATTTCCGCAATACGGTGGTGGTGATGACGTCTAACCTCGGCTCCGAGGCCATTCAGGATATTGCTAAGAACAAAGCGTTCGACAGTATCGACTTGGAAGTAGACCTAGGAATTGAAACCGCCACTGAAGAAAACATTCACACGGATGAAAATGACAACCGCTACGAAGTCATGAAAGAAGCCGTGATGCAGGTGGTGGGCGGCCATTTTCGCCCTGAATTTATCAACCGTATTGACGAGGTAGTGGTCTTCCACCCTCTGGGCAGAAAGCAAATTCGAGGCATTGCCAGTATTCAATTGTCGCTGTTACGCAACCGCTTGGCTGAACGAGAATTGTCGTTGGAACTCACCGATACGGCTCTGGATAATTTAGCCGAAGCTGGCTTTGACCCAGTTTACGGCGCGCGACCTTTAAAGCGCGCGATACAGCAAAAGTTGGAAAACCCACTCGCGCAAAAAGTGCTGGCTGGGGATTATGTGCCGGGCGACAGCATTAGTGTGGATGTGGCTGATGGCCAGCTGGTGATCAGTTAAGATTGACCTATCCCCTCAACTGTTAAGCCCCTTATGTTGATCGCATAAGGGGCTTTTTTATTGGCGGAAAAGGAACCTTGTTGACCTGCCCTGATTACCGCGGGGAATCGTTTAGCACACGCATATTTAAAGCGTTTACCCTTCGTCCTGGAAACTGTTGTCTTGCTGCTGCATTAATTGGTAGAGCGGTTGAAAGCTTGCCCAGCGAGCCAGTTCTGAGGCGTTGTAGGCGCGTGTTTTTATGGCTGTCTCGTGATCGACGGCAATAGGCTTGCCAGCAGCGTTCGCCAACAATTGGCTTTGGCATGCACTCTCCATGGCAAGGA
>Ga0209081_1000623_pt1 | contig 21527 bp, 17 predicted proteins | sample GOMGulsemesocosm_4_FD_184636 | JGI IMG/M metagenome (GOLD analysis project Ga0209081, IMG submission 184636) | Methane-oxidizing microbial communities from mesocosms in the Gulf of Mexico - GOM15B Gulf of Mexico (SPAdes) (version 2) | ecosystem: Environmental > Aquatic > Marine > Cold seeps... | reverse complement strand
GTGCCATCGATTATTCTCGAATTTAAAAACCAAATACGAATCTTTTCCACTTTTGTTGTTTCTCCTACTAAAGTAGAACTCTTTCATGTCGGGTGTGAAGAAAGGGCCCCACTCATGATGCTCTGTCGAAACAATACCAGGAGCGAAAACTTCGGGAGTTAAGCCTGGAGGCTTTTGCCCAAGATAGGAACCTTCCAATACTGGAAACTCATCTTGACCATAACTATTGCTACTGAAAGCTATAATAGAAAACAGCAGAACAATTGAAATAAAAATGTACTTCATAATTTACCTTTATTTTGAAATCAACGAATTATGTAACTTCGCTAAATGTGATTGAACAATGCATCAGTTTAATCAAGTCGTCTCTAAAACACCTGAGGGCCTTATGAATTTCTGCTGATTTTTTTCTGACGGCGATAATCAACTTATTAAATCTATATAACGATTTTTATGGTGACGCCCCAGTGACATGACTCGAGTAATTCATTAGAAAATAGATGGCAAAAATTTAAAAGTTAACGTCAACAATGCGCATAAAGTGATCATTGAAATTGTAGGCTGAATCTCATACATTCTGCGCAGTCACACAAGCTTTAATGTTCAACCACATATATTGAAATTTGTAATTATCAAAAAACAAAAAAGCGACCACTCAATAGAGTAAGTCGCTTTAATTCACGCAGAGGTGGTTCTAACTTTATTCGTATGTTTCCATCTTTATTTAGACGTTTCCAACTTTATTTAGAACCCACATCCAACTTAGCTTAATTTAATTTATTCTACCGTTACTGACTTGGCTAAATTTCTTGGTTGATCAACATCCGTTCCTTTTATAATGGCAACATAGTATGAAAGTAGCTGTAAAGGTATGGTGTAAACAATCGGGGCGATTAATTCATCACATATAGGCACATCAATTACTTTCATCGTGTCATCGCTGGCAAAATTAGCATTAGAGTCAGCAAATACATACATTAAGCCACCACGTGCTCTTACTTCTTCCACGTTGGATTTTAATTTTTCTATTAAATCATTTTTTGGTGCAACAACAATTACCGGCATTTCAGCGTCAATCAACGCTAATGGGCCATGCTTTAATTCACCTGCAGCGTATGCTTCTGCATGAATATAAGAGATTTCTTTAAGCTTTAATGCGCCTTCCATCGCAATTGGATATTGCTCCCCACGACCTAAAAATAGTGCATGGTTTTTATCCGCAAAATCTTCAGCTAAATCTTCAATTGAACTAGCTAAGGCCAGCACTTCTTCAAGTTTACTCGGTAAGGTCATTAATGCCTTAACAATATCACCTTGCGTTTCTATACTCATACCATGATATTTGCCTAACGCTAAAGTCATCATCATTAAGCCAACAAGCTGAGTGGTGAAAGCTTTAGTTGAGGCAACACCTATCTCAGCACCAGCCTTGGTCATAAAGGCTAAATCTGATTCTCGCACTAAGGACGAGCCATCAACATTACAAATAGTTAAACTGGCGCGATAACCTAGCTCTTTTGCTAAACGTAAAGCGGCAAGAGTATCAGCTGTTTCACCAGATTGTGAGATGGTTACTAACAAGGCATTTTTTGGCACATGCGACTTTCTATAGCGAAATTCACTGGCTATTTCAATGTTACAAGAAACACCCGCGAGCGCTTCTAACCAATAGCGCGCAACCATGCCAGAATGGTAACTTGTTCCACAAGCAATTATTTGTACATGTTCAATATCTTTAAAGATATCCTCTGCACCTACACCAAAAGTATTAATATCAAGTGAGTCACTTGATAATCGTCCTTCTAATGTATTTCGAATTGCTGTTGGTTGTTCATAGGTTTCTTTGAGCATGTAATGACGATATTCGCCTTTATCACCACTATCATGGTTTACCGAGGCTTCTTTTGCTTCACGCTCTACTGGCTTACCATTAACATCAAAAACACTGACTGAAAAACGAGTTACTTCGGCAACATCACCCTCTTCTAAAAAGGCAAATTTACGGGTTACAGGTAATAGAGCCATCATATCTGAGGCAATGAAATTTTCGCCTAACCCATAACCGATGACCAACGGGCTACCTGAACGAGCGACAATAATACGATCTTTATCTGTGCTATCCATCACAACCGTGCCATAAGCACCTTCAAGTTGCTTAACCGTTTTTTGCACTGCGGCTAATAAACTATCACTCGTTTTTAATTCATGATGAACTAAATGGCCAATAACTTCCGTATCTGTTTGAGAAATAAACTCATAACCTACGCCTTGAAGTTGGCTACGTAGTGCTTGGTAGTTTTCAATAATACCATTGTGAACAACAGCAATATTGCCACTAGAAAAATGAGGGTGAGCATTCACTTCGCTTGGAGCACCATGTGTTGCCCAACGTGTATGCGCTATACCTGTACCACCGCTTAATGGGGTGTTTTGTAATGCTTGCGCTAGCTCTTGTACTTTTCCTAAACGCTTCGCGCTAGATAATTGATTTTTTTGATCTATCGTTGCAATACCCGCGGAATCATAACCTCGGTATTCTAAACGTCTTAATCCTTCGACTAAAATCTCTGCTACATCACGCTGTGCTACTGCACCGACTATGCCACACATAGTTCATATCCTTTTTTGGATGACTATCCACCTTGCTCTTGTAAAGACCAATTTATATGTCAAAAGTACTCATTGACTAACGTCAATCTCGAACATTTTCTTTTAAATTGAACCATACAGCTTAACGCTGACTAGCCACATATCAATAAATGGTTTTATTTCTGTTACTAAATCGCTTTGGCGCATATTAAATTTACGCCTTGAGCAACTAGCTGTGATCTTACTGACGCAGGTAAATCATCATCAGTAATGAGGGTGTGTATTTGTTGCCATCCCAATTCTAAGTTAGGTATTTTTTTAGCTATTTTATCTGACTCGATCATTACAATGACTTCGCGGGCAACTTCCGCCATTACACGACTTAAACCTGTTAATTCATTAAAGGTCGTTGTGCCTCGTTCAATGTCGATACCATCTGCACCAATAAACAACTGATCAAAGTCATAAGAACGAAGTACTTGCTCTGCTACTTGCCCTTGAAAGGCTTCTGAGTTTGCATCCCAAGTGCCACCGGTCATCAAAAGTGTTGGCTCATTTTCTAATGCATGAATTTCATTGGCTATGCTTAGTGCATTAGTCATCACAACTAAGCCTTTTTTACTTTCTAACTCACTTACTAAAGCAGAGGTTGTTTGGCCGCTATCAATAATTATGCGGTTATGATCTCGAATTAATGTGGCCGCACTTTTAGCTATTATTTTCTTTTGCTTAGAAAGCTTTTCACTTTTAGGCTCTGTTATTTCTTTAGGCAGTGCGATAGCGCCACCATAACGCCTTAACAACAAGCCACTGGTTTCTAGCGAAGCAAGATCTTTTCTAATAGAAACTTCTGAAATATCAAACTGTTTGGCTAAACTATCAACGCTAATCTCACCGTTAATATTAAGTTCAGCAATAATGTTATGGCGACGTTGTTGAGTGTTTCTTTTAGACATGATGCTTTAGATAAATTTTCAGTTAGCTTTCATTTGGTCGTTATTATGTTTCATTTCGAAAGTTATTGCAATTATACTATTAAAATATACAATTTCTCTGGCATCACTATATTACCCCTGAACATATACACTCTTTGCACCCCATTCAGAACATAAAAAGACGCTCATACTTCGACAGACGGTTCGTTCCTCTCCTGCTCAGCACAAACGGCAACACATCAAATAGCCACCTGAATAATTACGTTAATTCTACTATTTACAAACATTTAATTTTTGGTGGGTCTTGGCCAATTTTTAACATTGCGTTGTTTACCACGGGCAACAGCTAAATCGCCTTTTTCAACTTCTTTTGAAATAACAGATCCTGCACCAATAGTCGCTGTTTCACCAATGATAACAGGTGCCACTAAAGAGCTATTTGAGCCAATAAAGGCATTGTCTTTAATAATAGTTTGTGACTTATTTACTCCATCATAGTTACAAGTAATAGTGCCCGCGCCTATGTTAACGCTTTTACCAACAAGTGTATCTCCAAGGTAAGTTAAATGCCCTGCTTTACTGCCTTCACCTAAAGTGCTTTTTTTCATTTCAACAAAGTTGCCCACATGTGAGTCTTTATTCATTATTGTTCCTGGGCGAATACGAGCAAAAGGACCTACAGAACAATTTTCACCAATGATGGCATCTTCAATGATTGTATTTGGTTTTATTTCTACATTATGACTAATTGAGCAGTTTTTAAGAATACAGTTAGCACCTACTTTTACGCCGTTAGCTAATTCTACTTTACCTTCAAAAATACAATTGATATCAATACTGACTTCATTGCCAATAGTTAAGGAGCCTCGAATATCAATGCGCGCTGGGTCACGTAAACTTGCCCCCTCAATCATCAAGTTTTGAGCTAAACGGGCTTGATAAGCGCGTTCTAATGAGGCTAGTTGCACACGGTTATTAGCTCCTTCTACTTCAATTTCAGTTTCAGGATGAGCTGTGGCAATCAACTTACCTTCATTATGAGCTGCAGCTATTATATCGGTTAGATAATACTCACCTTGGGCATTTTCATTAGAAAGCCCTGCTAGCCAGCGTTTTAAATCACCACCATTGGCTAATAAAATACCCGTATTAGCTTCATTAATAGTGAGTTGTTCAGGGGTTGCATCTTTTTGCTCTACTATACCAACAACCTGTCCCTTATTTTCAGATAAAGAGTCTCGAACAATACGACCATAACCCGTCGGGTTAGACAAATGAACAGTTAACAGTGCCATACCATTTTCAGGTTTTGCTTGTAGTAAATTTTCTAATGTTGATACTTTAGTCAGTGGAACATCACCATAAAGCACCAATACATCTTCATCATCTTTTAGAAAAGGAGAGGTTTGTTCTACCGCATGGCCAGTACCTAGTTGCTGGGTTTGTTCAACAAAAGTTAAATCTTCACCTGAATTTTCACCTGTTAGTATTGTCTTAAGTACTTCACCGCCAAAACCATAAACAACATAAATGTTTTTTGCACCTAAATGACGAGCGCTATCGATAACATGAGAAACCATCGGTTTATCCGCTATTTCATGAAGTACTTTGGGTAAGGAAGAGCGCATGCGAGTACCTTTACCCGCAGCAAGAATAACAACAGAAAGAGACATGATAAATCCATTCAAGTAAGCATTATATTATGGCCATTATTGTACCCAAGTTTTTGCTAGCTTTGCTAGTGATTATGTTCAATAGCCATGTTTTCTCCCTTTGCATTATAAATTCCTGAAGAACCGTGCTTTATGAAGCCTAAATTAATCATTTTAATTAAAAAAGGATCCGATTCATTATCACCAATATCTGCAAAATCTGTTGTTTGATATTTTTCTCTTTTGGCAAACGCTAATGCGATAACCTTTGCATCTTGCACTATTTCTTCAAGTTGCCAATGGTTTTGTCGTCCACGTTGCGTGATAGTAAGTTCTATAATCAGTTTTAAATTAGCATTCCAAAGCAACTTTCCATGTAGATTCGAAGCTTCATTTTCCCATTGATATAGTTCTTGCTGATAGCAACCTTTAAACTTACTTCCAGAAAGACGTAAAGATTGTCTTTTGCTATTTGGAATTAATTGCCTAATTTGTTGCCAGCGATCATTCGACATTGATTTAGCCTGATATTCTATGCTTCGTTGGAAATGATCAAAATGCGCAGTCTTTTGTACTAAATCATTACTCAACTTGAACCAAGTTGTCGATTGATCTCCGTTAACTGATAGCACTTTTTGATTCATTCGCCATAAAGAACTTAACTTAAAGGTTTCTTGTTCATTAGCATGTTTTCTTTTTACAGCATTCACTTGGCTATTAACCAATTTATAATGCGCTCCAAGTAAATCTTCATTCATTTGACATGCCTGTTCAGCTTTTGTAACAAAGCTAACAACAGTAAACATTAAGGTAAGAGATATAATGCTTTTCATAAAATACTCCTGGGTGTGCAATTGCTACACACCCTAATTAAAAAGAGTTTAGAGAGGTTTAATGGTTAACGTTAATCGTTAACGGTTAAACCAGCAGCATAATTCATGACATGAAATATCAAGCTTTGCTCATTTGTACCGGTAACTAAATACGCCCCTGGCCCGGAAGCAAAGACAGCAACATCTTCACCTGCATGGGTTTCTGATGAACGCGGCACTAATGCTTCTTGATGGAAGCCCGCAGCGGTGGTATCAACATTTGATAAATCAACACGACCTGCAGCAATATCAAGTTCATAAGTCGCATCAGCATCTGTTTCTGCACCTAAATTTTGATAACCACGACCATTGGTATAACCCAAGGTGGTATATGGCATACCATCTTTCGCTAAACTAGCTTCAGTTTTACCAACACCCACAACTTTACCCAAAATAGGGTTTCCACGTTTTGGATAGCCTGCAATAGTAAATACATGACTATGATCAGCGGTGACAATTATCAATGTATCTTCTGGGTTTGTGCTATCAATAGCCATTTGCACAGCTTTAGCAAACTCAATAGTATCGTTTAATGCGTTATATGCATTACCAGCATGGTGTGCATGATCAATACGCCCTGACTCAACCGTCAGGAAAAAGCCTTTCTCGTTGTTATCTAAGATATCAATGGCTTTACTGGTCATTTCACTCAAACTAGGTTCACCTGCAACATCATTTTCTCTATCTGCTTCATATCGCATATGCGATTCATTGAATAACCCAAGTAAACGCGTAGTTGTTGCTGGGGTTATCGCATCAAATCCAGCTTGATCAATAACGAAATTTCCATCCGTATACTTTGCCTGCCACTCAGCTGTTAAATCTCGTCCATCGCTTCTATCGCCTTCTTTTTCACTTTCAGCGTCAATGCTGTTAAAAGCCGCATCTTTAGGTAAAAAATGACGACGACCTCCTCCCATTACAACATCAATACCATCAACATCTACACCTGTCATTCTCGCTTCTAAATTGGCTTCAAAATTTACTAATTGCGAAGCAATATCTTCACAACCTTGAGCTACAGCTTCACTAGGCATGTCAGAAATATCTTCCCAGTTACGCTCTGCTGATTTCGCATAAGCTGCTGCAGGTGTTGCATGTGTAATACGTGCGGTAGAAATAATGCCTGTTGATTTTCCTGCTATTTCAGCAAGCTCTAGTGCAGTTGTCATTTCATTGCCAGTAACACTTGTACAGTCTCCTCGTTGAATATCCTCATCAACACCTAATACGCCAGCATCTGTTTTAATACCTGACATCATGGCAGTCATTGTGCCTGCAGAATCAGGTGTTTGTGCATCTACATTATACGTTTTAGCGAAACCTGAAAAAGGAAACTTTTCAAAGCTTAAGCTGTTTTCTTCACCTAACATGCCTTTTCGTTGTCCTTCAAGAATGCGTGCTGCGGTTATAGTGGAAACGCCCATACCATCGCCAACAAACAATATTACATTTTTAGCTTTGCCTCTGAGATCTTTTATTGCATCTGCACGTTGCCAATTAACTTCAGCCGTTTTTATTGAATTTTCACCTTGTTTAAACCAATCATTGGTAACGCTTGTTGCTAAGCTATCGCTCGATAATGTCTTTACAGTATCCGCACAAACATAATTAGTGATTGTCACTTCATCATTTGATAAGTTGCCATCATCATTAGAATCGATACCCGAACCAACGGCAATACCACCATTTTTACAAAATTCATTGCCCAATGGTAATGTTGTTTGGCTTATAAGGCTGATTTTTCCGTTAGCACCGTTAGCACCGACTGCACCATTCTCACCATCTTCACACGCTGCTAAGCTACATACCACCGCGATAGCAACGACTGAGTTTTTAAAGTTTTTCATAAATTTACTCCTATAATTATCAATTGCTATTGAGGCTATTTAGTTAGACCAAGGGCTTTGTTAATGACATGAAAAATAACACTTTGCTCAATATTTCCTTGTACTAAATGCGCACTTGGCCCCATAGCGTGTATTGAAATATCTTCACCTGCATGCGTTTCTGAGCCTAAAGGAATATTGGCTTCTTGATGGAAGCCGCTATCCGTCGTATCAATGGTGGTTAAATCAATACGGCCAGTGTTGACATCTTCGTCATAACCTTTATCAGCATCAGTTTCACCGACCAGATTACGATGCCCTAAACCATTGGTGTAACCTACCGTTGTATAAGGCATACCATCTGTTGCTAAACTAGCCTCGGTTTCACCAACAGACACTACTTTACCTAGAATTGGATTACCGCGTTTAGGATAACCAGCAATAGTAAATACATGGCTATGATCTGCAGTAACCAGTATTAACGTTTCTTCTGGATTAGTATTATCGATGGCTGCCTGAACTGCATTCGCAAATTCAATGGTATCTGTTAACGCGTTATAGGCACTACCTGCATGATGACCATGATCAATGCGACCTGATTCCACAGTCAGAAAGAAACCCTTATCATTGTTATCTAGAATATCCAACGCTTTAGCAGTCATTTCACTAAGGCTTGGCTCTCCAGCAATATCATTAGATCTATCTGCTTCATATTGCATATGTGACTCATTAAATAAGCCTAAAACTTGCGGCGTATTTGCTAAATCTAATGCATCAAAACCACCCTGATCAATAATATATTTACCTTGAGGGTAGCTGGATTGCCATTGTGCAGTTAAATCAATTTCATCCGTTCGATCTCCTTCAACTTCGCTCATCGCATCAGCGCTATTAAATGCTATATCTTTAGGTAAGAAGTGACGACGGCCACCGCCAAATATGACTTCAATACCATCAACATCTATGCCTTGGTATCGTTGTTCCAAATTCTGTTCAAAATTCACTAACTGTGAAGCGATATCTTCACAGCCTTGAGCTATAGCTTCACTAGGCATATCAGAGATATCTTCCCAGTTACGCTCTGCTGATTTTGCGTAAGTTGCCGCGGGCGTTGCATGTGTAATGCGTGCTGTGGAAATAACGCCTGTTGATAAACCCCGTATTTCTGCAAGTTCAAGTAAAGTAGCAACTTCATTACCTTTTACACTGGCACAGTTACCACGCACTATATTTTCATCAACTCCTAATACGCCAGCATCACTTTTTAAACCTGACATCATCGCCGTCATGGTGCCCGCTGAATCAGGTGTTTGCGCATCAACATTGTAGGTTTTTACAAGTGCACTAAATGGAAAACTTTCAAAACTTAAGTAACCTTCTTCTCCTGATTTTCCTAATTGTTGTCCTTGTAAAATACGTGCAGCGGTTAGCGTTGAAACGCCCATACCATCGCCAACAAATAAAATAACATTTTTAGCTTTATTCCTTGTTTTTACTGCCAGTTTTTGCGTCAGAACTTGTTCTCCTTGTTCATACCAATTATTCGTTTTTTGATCATTTAACAGTTCAGCCGCGGTGGCAGAAAAGCCTACACTCGAAAGTACGGATGCTAATGCCAATGCGATGGGCTTTTTATACATTGCTTACTCCAACCAGATAAATTAAAAATAATAACGCCTGCTAAACTAAAATATTTATATTAAATAAATGTGAATAAAATAAGATGTTTTATTGATATTTACATGACAATCAAATGACAATATAAAAATATGTTGATAAATACTGTGATTAATTAACGAATGTTAAGGAGTATTGAACTTGCATTTTTTGCAATATTTAAACGAGAATTTTTAGATAGTTAGCACACTAAAATATTTGGTGCAGTAATTGAGCTATCGCTATCAATGACATCAGCAACAACATGGAGAACGTTGGGTAAAGAAGAGCACATGGGATGTCCTCAACTCGCAGCAAGAATAACAACAATAAGAGGCATGGAAATCCATTCAATTTAACTAGTTGAAAATGGATGTATTGTAACCAAGTTTACTTTAGCAATTTTAAAATGACTAAACTTTTATCCAGAATTAGTGGCCACCCCAACATCAAGGGCTTCGAACCAATCAAGGAAACGCTTTACATTATCTCCTTTAAATATTCTACCGTGTTGCGGACACATCATATCAATGTCAAGTTTTCTAACGCGTTTCACCCAGTCATTTTTAGCCCTATTTGATGGCATCCAACGTTGATGAAACATTTTCATTTTGTCAATATGCTCATCAAAGTCTTCAACATATATTGGGGCATCAACGGCTTCTAGTGCTGCGCCAATATCACCCGACATTAAAATTTTAGCTTCGCCATCATATACATTGAAATTACCCGATGAATGTAAATAATGAGCAGGAATAAATTCCAAATTTACATTATCAATTTTTAATAAACGACCTTCATCGGGAATAGGTGCATAAGTGATATTCTCCATACCAAAATGACGGATAAAACCTTCCCAAATCCAAGGAGAATGAAGTGTGGCATTGGGTAAGGCCTGATCCCACAACCCTAACGAAGAGATAATATCTGGATCTTGGTGGGAAGCAAACAAGTGAGTTATTTTATCAGCTGGAACTTGTTTTATAACCGCAGAAAGCATAGCTGAAAATAACTCTATTCCTCCAGGGTCCATCAACAATGCATTTTTACTAGTAACTACCATATATTGGTTAGTATCAATTATTTTTTCAGTTTTTTCGTCATCACGGCCAAACATTATCCAAGCGTGTGAGCCATTTTCAAAAAGCATCTGTGTCTTCATTTCAATCCCTTTTTTTATTTTACTATTCCAATGTTACACACTCTTCTAGAATAGAAACCTTGTGTTGTGAATACTTGATATGTTCTTTAATTTTAGCTGCAGCTCCTTCTACATTGTCAGCAACATTTATTAACGCATCTTGATATTGAGCACCTGATTGAGATGCTTCTACTCTAGACAGTGTTGCTAAAATTATCGCATTACGTAACTCACTACTTAACACCTTCAATTCTATACTTAACTGGTTTATTTGACGTCTATAGGTCGCTTCTAATTGTTCCTGCTCTAATTTACAACTTTGGTGTTGCTTATCTATGCTATCAATGTACTTAGCTTCTTTTCCACTTTTATAAACAGCATTGAAACGCTCTATTGCGTTATCAGCTCGCACTTTTTTTACCGATGTTTTACTTAAAATTACGGCTAAAGCGTTTATTTTTTTAGATGATAAAATTGTAATTTCCGCAAGCCTATCAATGAAATCAGTTAATGGCCTAATACCGGCGGCTTTTTCACCAGCACGCAGCGCTACTGCTCTAGCATTACTTGCGGTTAATGATAGTTGCTGAGAAATTAATGTAGTTTGATCTAACTTTGCCGCAATCTCAGCCACTGATACAAAATAATTATTATTTGGGTCCGTCATTCTAAATTATTCGATATTGATTCAATTAGTGCTAATAACTATAGGCATATATATTTGCTCTCGCTAGTTCAACTAGTTTATTTATTCAACTAAATCACATTGAAACTCTGTAGACTATTGCATAAAAAAACATTTTATAATTCATTATTTCACTGCACCCTCACTGTGCAATTGCCGTTTTTTCGCCCTGTTAGCAAGCATTAATTAATATTAACCAAACATCAACAAAACAAACAAACATACAAATATCAAACACTTGAAATTAAAACAGTTAGCTATATTTCTTGGTACATTACTTGCGATACCGTTATTAATGTTACGCAATGTAAACGGTATGAAAAGTATGAAAGAAAAAATTAAATTAGTAGTGATTGGAAATGGCCCTGTTGGTCATAATTTCTTAGAGTATTTGGTTGAAAGTGGCGAAAGCGATAATTATCAAGTTACCGTTTTTGGTGAGGAGCCTCTTCCTGCATACGATAGAGTGCATTTAACTAGCTGGTTCAAAAACCAATCTGTTGATGACATTAATATGGTTAGCGAAGGTTTTTATCCTAGCAACAATTTCACTTTACATTCGGGTGATAAAGTAACTCAAATAGATCGTTTTAAAAGAGTTATTACCTCTGATGCTGGCCTTGAAGTTAGCTACGATAAAATAATTTTAGCTACAGGTTCTGTTCCTTTCGTACCGCCTGTTCCAGGTCATGATCGTGATAATGTTTTTGTTTATCGTACCATTGAAGATCTTGAAAAAATTACCGCCGCCGCTAAAACAGGAAAAGTTGGCGCGGTTATTGGTGGTGGTTTGCTTGGTTTAGAAGCAGCTAAAGCACTGATGGATTTAGATTTAAAAACCCATGTCATAGAATTTGCGCCACGATTAATGGCGGTGCAAATAGATGATGGCGGTGGCAAGATGCTAAGTAGAAAGATTCAAGACTTAGGTGTCAGTGTTCATACTCAAAAAAATACTCAAAACATTGGTGACGGTGAAACAGCATTTCATAAAATGAGCTTTGCCGATGGCCAAGAATTAGAAACTGATATTATCGTTTTCTCTGCAGGTATTCGACCTCGTGATGAATTAGCTCGCCAAGCGGGTTTAGGTATGGGTGCACGCGGTGGTGTAGTTATTAACAATAACTGCTTAACCTCAGATAATGACATCTATGCTATTGGTGAAGTAGCGCTATGGGATAATAAAATTTACGGTTTAATTGCCCCTGGCAATACAATGGCAAAAGCAGCGGTGGATCATTTAACAGGAACAGGTAGCAGCGAGTTTGCTGGCGCTGATATGAGCACCAAGTTAAAGCTGATGGGTGTGGATGTTGCTTCTATTGGCGATGCTCACGCTACAACACCAAATTCTCGCAGTTATACTTATGTGAATGACCGTGAAGAAGTTTACAAAAAAATAGTCGTTAGTGAAGATGATAAACATCTGCTTGGGGCTGTACTTATTGGTGATGCTGCGGAATATGGCTCTTTGTTACAATTCATGCTCAATAAAATGGAATTACCGAGTGAACCAGAGGGCCTAATTCTACCAAGCCTTGACGGTTCATCTAGTGGTATTGGTGTCGATGCTTTACCTGATTCAGCTGTTTTATGTTCTTGTATGAACGTAAGTAAGGCCGATGTTATTAATGCAGTTGAGGCTGGTGCAAGTGATATGGCTGCTATCAAGTCTTGCACAAAAGCAGCTACCGGGTGTGGTGGTTGTACTGCTTTAGTTACTCAAGTATTAAACTGTGAACTAGAAAAGCAAGGCGTTGAAGTTAATACCAACCTTTGTGAGCATTTCTCCTATACTCGTCAAGATTTATACAACATCATTCGTGTTGAAAAAATAAAGTCTTTTGAAGAGTTACTTGAAAATCACGGGTCCGGCTTAGGTTGTGACATTTGTAAACCTACCACTGCCAATATACTTGCTTCTTGTTGGAATGATCACGTACTTGATAATAAACTTCAAGGTTTACAAGATACTAATGATTATTTTATGGGCAACATGCAAAAAGATGGTACATACTCGGTTGTACCTCGTGTACCCGGTGGTGAAATTACGCCAGAAAAACTGATTGTTTTAGGTGAGGTTGCTAAAAAATATGACCTTTATACTAAAATCACTGGTGGCCAACGTGTCGATTTATTTGGCGCTCGCTCCGAGCAATTGCCTGATATCTGGCGAGAACTTGTTGATGCAGGTTTTGAGACCGGTCATGCTTACGGAAAATCATTACGAACAGTTAAGTCATGTGTTGGCTCAACTTGGTGTCGATATGGTGTTCAAGATTCAATGGCGCTATCTATACTACTAGAAAATCGCTACAAAGGTTTACGCTCACCACATAAATTAAAGATGGCTGTTTCAGGCTGTACCCGCGAATGTGCTGAAGCACAAAGTAAAGATGTGGGTATTATTGCAACTGAAAATGGTTGGAACATGTACGTTTGTGGTAACGGGGGTATGAAACCTCGTCATGCTGATTTATTTGCTTCAGACTTAAATGATGTTGACTTAATTAAATACATTGACCGTTTTTATATGTTTTACGTTCGCACAGCTGATCGTTTACAACGTACTTCTGTTTGGATGGATAACATGGAAGGTGGCTTAGAATATTTAAAATCAGTCATCATTGAAGACAAACTTGGGCTAGCGGCTGAATTAGAACAAGAAATGTCTGCTGTTGTTGATACTTACCAATGTGAGTGGAAAACCACTATTGAAGACCCTGAAAAGATGAAACGCTTTGGCCACTTTGTTAACAGTAAATTGCATGACGAAAACGTTATATTCACAACAGAAAGAGAGCAAATTCGACCTGCCCTTACCTCTGAACGAACCAGTGAAACAGCTTAATAAGGAGCCAAAAAAATGACAACAGCACACCAACAATGGTTCGATATTTGTAATATTGATGACATTCTCCCAAGTATGGGACGTTGCGCTCTTTTTAATGAGCAACAAGTAGCAATTTTCAGAGTAATAGATCAAAGCGGACAAGAAAAGTTTTATGCCATTGATAATTTCTGCCCTTTTAGCCAATCTAATACACTTTCACGTGGGTTAACGGGTAGTATTACTGACAAAATAGTAGTCGCTTCACCAATTTATAAGCAACATTTTGAGCTATCTACGGGGCTTTGTCTTGAAGATGATAGTGTTAGCGTTAAAACTTACCCTGTGCGCCTTAATGGTTGTACTATTCAGCTTGCAGCTTAAGGAACCATGATGAACGAATCTAAAAAATATACTTATTACACGGTTGATGTTTTTACTGACCAACCTTTCCATGGTGTGCCTTTGCCAGTATTTCCAGATGCCAGTGGTTTAACAGATAGTCAAATGCAGCAAATTGCTAATGAACTGAGTGCCACTATTACAGTTTTCTTACAACCCGCTGACGCACAAAACTGTCGAAATATTAGAGTGTTTTCAAAAGAGAAAGAAGTTCCTAGCAGTATTCATGCAATTCAAGCGGCAAGTTATGTGCTGGCCAAAACGACGATAGTATTGACAAGCAAACATACCCTTATTTCAGTTGTTTCAACATTGAAGGGGCATGAGCAAGTTATTAATAGTTATGTTTCTAAAAATGATGCCGACGAAATAGGCATTGTTCAGCAAACTTATGATACTCATGCAGCGGTCGATTATTACACACCTACCAATGAAGAATTGGCTGCTATGTTATCCCTTAGCCCAGCTGATATTGGTTTTGACAATTATCGTCCATTAATTGTTTCTTGTGGTGTACCATATTTAATTGTTCCAATTATGTCTTACACCGCTATTCGAGAAGCTAAATTTAATGAATCAGCATGGAGCAACTCATCAGCACCAAGTTCTTTGGCTCAAGAAATACTACTCTTTGCCAATAATACTGATGAAAATCCTGCTGATTTTCATGCTCGTTTACTTGGGCCTGCTATTGCTCACCATGAAGATCCACCAATTGGTGGTGCAATTTCAGCTTTTGCTAACCACATTTGTGACCACCCACATGTTCAAGCAGGTACTCACGTGTTTGGTATACAACGAGGAGCTAATGATGCCCGTAAGAGTCTTTTTTACGTTGAAATGGATAACCAACAAAGCAAAGACTTGACTATACGTGTAGGAGGCCATGCTGTATTAATGAGTGAAGCAAACATTAGGGTATGTTAATGAATACTTAAGAATTTGAATGACACTATAAGTCACTTGAAAATTTTTATTTCTTTTAGTGTTTCATGTTTTTATGCGTCTATCATTATAGGCGCATTTTTTTTGCTATAAATCGAAGTTTTGGTTTGAATATTATTAGCGTACATCACGCTCTCCCTATAATTGCTATCAATTGATTTGTAAGAATTATAAGATAAATTTTTACCTATTTTATAACAAACGATATAATAAAAAAAATGAGCTATTTTATTAGCTCATTTCTAAATACTGCTTTATTTAATACACTTTCAAAGGAAGGTAAATATTATTTTAAGAACCTATAACTCCCTTTGATTGCTGCTTTATATTGCTCACAAAGCTCACCGAGTGGAGCATCAATTTTTAACATGCCATATTCTTGATGAGCTTTACGTTTAATGCGTTCCCAACTAACACCTTCAATAGTCATATAACCTTCAGAAAACGCTTTCAGTTTGGACAATTCTTTAAATTTATTCTTATCAATTTCTTTACCACAATCACGGTTTAGATAAATCATTTTACTGGCGGCTTCCGCAAGTAATGACTCAACTTCACTTTTTTCTGTTTTAGTTAATGGCTCAGCAGCAATTGTTGCACAACTTATTGCTAATAAAGGTAAAATTAAACGTTTCATCTAGGTTCTTCCTATTTAAGTATTATCTGTCAAATTGTTTTACTTATCGTTATACCCAAACCACCTAAAAATGCAGGATTCAGCTGGAATTAGAAACCTATTTATATATGTATATATTAGGTTAATCACTATAGTTTCTCATAGTAATTTTTATCATAGCAGATTTATTGGACAATGTTGTCGTACATTACATTATTCAAATACAACATTGCAATTTACTACAAACACCAACAAAAACGCCCTGTTACTGTGAAGTAACAGGGCGTTTATAATTTAATTCACTAAACCTTAGCTTATACCTTAATTAAAAGGCACTAATTAGCTTCTCTTATTTGTCGCTTGAATAACACGTAATTGTGCTACTGCACGCGCTAATTCAGCAGCAACTGCGGCATAATCAACATCTGCGCCATGGGCGTTCATGTTTTCTTCAGCGCGTTGTTTAGCTGCTAGAGCCGCTTGCTCGTCCAAATCACCACCACGTGTAGCTACATCAGCTAACACGATAATATTGTTTGGTTGAACTTCTAACATACCACCTGAAAGATAAATAACTTCTTCGCTATCATCTTCTTTAGTGATTAATGCCATACCAGGTTTTAGTGAGGTCAATAAAGGTGCATGACCAGGCATAATACCTAACTCACCTTCACTACCTGTGATCTGTAATGATTTAATGCTACCTGAAAATAAGCTTTCTTGTGCACTAACAACATTTAGATTTACAGTAAATAATGCCATTTGACTCGACCTCTAATAGCGTAAGTACCTAAACCAAAGCCTAGATACTTACTAGATGATTACATCTTGTTTGCTTTCTCTACGGCTTCTTCAATAGAACCAACCATGTAGAATGCTTGCTCAGGCATATCATCATATTCACCAGCTAAGATTCCTTTGAAACCTGAGATAGTGTCTTTTAATGATACATATTTACCTGGCGAACCTGTAAATACTTCAGCAACAAAGAACGGTTGAGATAAGTAACGTTGAATCTTACGTGCGCGAGATACCGTTTGCTTATCTTCTTCAGATAACTCATCCATACCTAAGATGGCGATGATATCTTTAAGTTCTTTATAACGTTGTAATACTGATTGTACGCCACGAGCTACTTCATAATGTTCAGTACCAACCACTAATGGGTCTAACTGACGAGAAGTTGAATCTAATGGGTCAATTGCAGGGTAAATACCTAGCTCAGCAATAGAACGAGAAAGTACTACAGTTGCATCTAAGTGAGCAAAGGTAGTTGCAGGACTTGGATCGGTCAAATCATCCGCAGGTACGTATACCGCTTGGATTGAAGTGATTGAACCTTTGTTAGTTGAAGTAATACGTTCTTGTAGTACACCCATTTCTTCAGCAAGTGTTGGTTGATAACCAACCGCTGATGGCATACGACCAAGTAGCGCTGATACTTCAGTACCCGCAAGTGTGTAACGATAGATATTATCTACGAAGAATAATACGTCACGACCTTCGTCACGGAATTTCTCTGCCATAGTCAAACCTGTCATGGCAACACGTAAACGGTTTCCTGGAGGCTCGTTCATCTGACCGTAAACTAATGATACTTTATCAAGTACGTTAGAGTCGTTCATTTCATGATAGAAATCGTTACCTTCACGTGTACGCTCTCCAACACCAGCGAAAACTGAGTAGCCGCTATGCTCGATTGCGATGTTACGGATAAGTTCCATCATGTTAACTGTTTTACCAACACCAGCACCACCGAAAAGACCAACTTTACCACCCTTAGCGAATGGACAAACTAAATCGATTACTTTGATACCTGTTTCTAACAATTCGTTAGACATAGCTTGTTCTGCGTAAGCTGGTGCTTCACGGTGAATAGACCAACGGGCTTTTTCGCCGATTGGACCTGCTTCATCGATAGGTTCACCAAGTACGTTCATGATGCGACCTAAAGTCTCAACACCAACTGGTACTTGAATGTTTTCACCTGTATTTTCTACATTCAGACCACGACGCAAACCGTCTGAGGTACCCATTGCGATAGTACGTACAACGCCGCCACCAAGCTGCTGTTGAACTTCAAGTACTAAACCTTCAAGGTCACCTTCGGTTACTTTTAATGCGTCATATACCTGAGGTACGGCATCTTGTGGAAATTCAACATCCACAACTGCGCCAATGATTTGGACGACTTTACCTGTACTCATGTTTATTCCTCTTAATTTAAGTTAACCTGCATTTTGCATCGTTAACTTGTCGTTAAATTACGAAAACGTTTATGTTAGTTACTCTTTAACCAACCGCAGCTGCACCAGCAACAATTTCACCCAATTCTTGAGTGATTGCCGATTGACGCGCTTTGTTGTATACCAGTTGTAAATCATCAATCAAGTCGCCAGCATTATCTGTTGCAGCTTTCATGGCTACCATACGGGCAGCTTGTTCACAGGCTAGGTTTTCAACCACACCTTGGTATACTTGCGATTCAACATAACGAACCAATAGTTGATCTAACAAAACGTTAGCATCTGGTTCGTAAATGTAATCCCAACGATGTTTAATTTCTTCATCGTCAGATTTAGGTAAAGGTAACAACTGATCGATTGTTGGTTCTTGTGTCATCGTATTAACAAACTTGTTATATACTATGAACAACTTATCAATTTCACCGTCATCATAAGCTTTAAGCATAACCTGTACACTACCAACTAAGTCGGTAAGTGACGGGGTATCACCTAAGCCAGATATTTGTGCAGTGACTTTAGCGCCCATGTTGTTGAAAAACGAAGTAGCTTTAGAGCCCACTACCGCAAATTCAACTTCAGCTTCTTGACCCTGCCATTTAGCAGCATCAGCTAGCACTTGTTTAAATAAGTTAATATTTAAACCACCACACAAACCACGGTCTGTTGATACAACAATATAGCCAACGCGCTTAACTGGACGTTCTTCCATATATGGATGACGATATTCCAAGTTACCAAGCGCGATATGACCGATCACGTTACGTATATTTGTCGCATATGGACGAGAGGCTGCCATGCCCTCTTGCGCTTTGCGCATTTTAGAAGCGGCAACCATTTCCATAGCGTTTGTGATCTTTTGAGTGTTTTGAACACTCGCAATCTTGGTTTTTATTTCTTTACCAACGGCCATGACTCTCTCTCCGAAAAGATTACTTAATTAAAAACTTCTTACCAAGTTTGCGTTGACTTGAATGCTTCAAGTGCTTTCGTCAAACTTGCTTCGATGTCTTTATCGTAGTTACCAGATTCGTTGATAGTAGCCATAAGCTCAGCTTGATCACTATTCATGTAAACATGTAACGCGTCTTCGAAATCATTAACTTTGTTAATGGCAACGTCGTTTAAGAAACCTTTTTCCGCAGCAAATAATGATACGGCAGTTTCAGCTACTGATAGTGGGCTGTATTGCTTTTGCTTCATTAATTCAGTTACGCGTTGACCATGTTCTAATTGAGCACGTGTCGCGTCATCTAAATCTGAGGCAAATTGAGCAAATGCTGCTAATTCACGGTATTGAGCTAATGCTAAACGGATACCACCACCCAATTTCTTGATGATTTTCGTTTGCGCTGCACCACCAACACGAGATACTGATAAACCAGCATTTACCGCAGGACGAATACCTGAGTTGAATAAATCAGACTCTAGGAATATTTGACCATCAGTAATTGATATTACGTTTGTTGGTACGAAAGCAGATACATCGCCCGCTTGTGTTTCAATAATAGGTAAAGCAGTTAAAGAACCTGTTTTGCCTTTTACTTCACCGTTAGTGAATTTTTCAACGTATGCTTCGTTTACACGAGCAGCACGTTCTAATAAACGACTGTGAAGATAGAAAACATCACCTGGGTATGCTTCACGACCTGGCGGACGACGAAGTAGTAATGAAATTTGACGGTAAGCAACAGCTTGCTTAGACAAATCATCATATACGATCAACGCATCTTCACCGCGGTCACGGAAGTATTCACCCATAGAACAACCAGCGTATGGTGCTAAGTATTGTAATGCAGCAGCTTCAGAAGCTGAGGCAACAACAACAATAGTATTTGATAATGCGCCGTGCTCTTCTAAGCTACGCACTACGTTAGCAACGGTAGAGGCCTTTTGGCCAATTGCTACATAAATACTCTTAATACCTGTGTTCTTTTGGTTGATAATGGCATCTAGTGCAATCGCTGATTTACCGATTTGACGGTCACCAATGATTAATTCACGTTGACCACGACCAATTGGAATCATAGCATCAATTGACTTAATACCAGTTTGTACTGGTTGGTCAACCGATTTACGTTCGATAACACCTGGTGCAACAACTTCTACTGGAGAGAAGCCATCATTATCAATTGGACCTTTGCCATCAATTGGTTCACCTAAAGTGTTTACTACGCGGCCTAATAAACCACGACCTACAGGTACTTCCAATATACGGCCAGTACCTTTTACTTTTTGTCCTTCAGCTAGATCCGCGTACGGACCCATAACTACCGCGCCGACCGAATCTCGGTCTAAGTTAAGTGCGATAGCAAAACGGCTGCCAGGAAGTTCGATCATTTCACCTTGCATTACATCGGCAAGGCCATGGATACGAATGATACCGTCTGTTACAGAAACGATAGTACCTTCGTTACGAGCTTCGCTGACAACGTCAAACTGTTCAATACGATTTTTGATCAGTTCAGCGATTTCAGTGGAATTCAGTTGCATGCTCTGTTCCCTTATTTAATCAGTGCTAGGATTGTAATGTTTGAGTTAAACGGTTCAATTTACCTTTTACAGAACCGTCAATGACCATATCACCCGCTTGAATTACCAAGCCTGATATTATGCTCTTATCAACTTTACAATTGAGCTTTACTTTACGTGCCAAGCGCTTTTCAAGCGCGGCGCCTAATGTTTTTGTTTGTGCTGCTTTTAATTTAACAGCAGAAGTAACATCAACATTTACAGTTTTTTCATGTTCTGCTTTTAATGCGCAAAACTCTTCCAAAACTTGTGGCAGTGCCAGCAAACGATGATTTTCAGCCATTAACTTTAAAAAGTTCTGACCCTTGCTTTCAACTTGCTCACCACAAACATTTAAAAATAATGTTGTCGCTTGCTCAACCGAAACACCACCACGAAGGTAGGTTTGGATTGTGTCGTCTTGAGAAACTTGAGCAGCGAAAGTTAGTTGTTCTAACCAACTTTCAATAGCATTAGCTTCTACAGCAAAATCAAACGCTGCTTTAGCGTAAGGACGAGCGATAGTTGTCAATTCTGACATACGCGTACTCCCCTTAAAGCTCAGCGACGAGTTTGTCTAAGATGTCGCTGTGTGCAGCAGCATCTATTGAACGCTCA
>Ga0209081_1000622_pt1 | contig 21551 bp, 23 predicted proteins | sample GOMGulsemesocosm_4_FD_184636 | JGI IMG/M metagenome (GOLD analysis project Ga0209081, IMG submission 184636) | Methane-oxidizing microbial communities from mesocosms in the Gulf of Mexico - GOM15B Gulf of Mexico (SPAdes) (version 2) | ecosystem: Environmental > Aquatic > Marine > Cold seeps... | reverse complement strand
CAATAGCTGAAGCAATGGAAATATTAGGATTAAAAACTGGTTTTACTGCTCATGAACTCAAAAAGGCTTATAAGCGAGAGTCTATGAAGTATCACCCTGACAGGGGAGGTAAGAATCCAGAGCATATTAAAAAATTAATGGAGCTGAAGTTTAAAGAAGTGGCTTCAGCATATAACTTTTTAGAGGGTATTGTATGAACTTATTTGTAGATATTTTAAATGGTTAAATCATATCTTTGATTATTTATTTAATTTAAAAAACAAGGAAAAGTTAAAGTGAAAAATATAATAATAACGATTTTTTTATTGGTGTTAGTTTCAGGGTGTTCATCGAAAGCAGGGAAATTAGTTAAGTATGAAATGACTTATAATTCAGGGAAAATTTTTAACACCAAAAAATTAGAAAGACCAAACTATATTTCTTTGGATATGCCTTTTTTTAATGTTGGAGCTTCATCACAATATAAAGTTTCAAATGGTTTATATGCTTTAAATTATAATTTGTCTTATGATGATACTATTAGTGATTATTGGACTGATCAGTTCAAAGATGCTTGCATAAAAATAACTGAATATTCATCAGGTATAGGTATTCCAATTAATTATAATGGAAGTAACCCCTCTGTTGGTGGTGGTAGTGAGGATATATCGGACTGTATTAAAAACCCTCTCTTATATGAATATCATAAAACGAATTCAGATATAAACAAAACAAATAAACAAATTGTTAACCTAAAAAAAACGCTCCCTAGAGGAGCTAAAACGCTATTAACTCAACTGAGAAATAATGAGTCTTATCATCGTAATAGTTGTCAGCTATTACCTACTGATGAACTCCCTAGTAGACCTGAAACTATTTGTGATAATCCTGAGTGGTTAGCACAAGCAAGACTCGCTTGTTTAGCTCCATTGGGATCTAAAGTATGTCGCTCTTTAACTGACGGTAAAGCTGAAAAATTTATAGCAGGTAATGCTTGTAGTGCAGCCTTAAAAGGTCAGTTAAATTCTTCTGATTTGATTTTTGAAGCACTAGACTCTGTGGCAGAAGAATTTGATGATGATAGTGGTGATTTTTCAGATATAGCTGGTTCTTTAGTGAGTGGTGTTCTTTCATTTACTCGTTTAATGGAAACATATTCTTGTGTTGAAGGCTTATTTCCTGGTTGTGAAAGTAAGATAAAAAAATGGAAAATCGAAGTAGATAAAATCAAAAAATTTCCATATGAAAATAAAAAGAAATGTGATGTTTTACTTACTAAGTACAAAAAAATAACCAGAAAAAGCCAGGGAATTAAAAGTAAAATAGATCCTTTAGAAAAGCAACTTAGCAAACTATTAAAATATAATGAAACGGTTAAGAGTAAGACGTATTCAGGAACTTTTTAATGAAAAAGTTTTTTTACATTTTAACATTGGTTGCATTAATAACATCTAATATTTTATCTATTACCTGGGGAACATTTAATGCGGTATTATCTACCGCATTTGCAACGGTTAGCGGTATAGAAACACTAGCAATCAAGCGTAATAAATCACTTAAAAAATACGGTAATAAGATAGTAAAAAGAACCGCTAGAACCACAGCTAAGAGTATAGCTTCAATACCTCTAGAAGCTATACCTTACATAGGTATAGCAACAATAGTAGCTATCACAGGTTATGAAATTAAATCAGCTTGTGATAATAAAAAAGATATGGATAGTCTATATAGTGAATTAGGTTTTTTTAATAATGAAGAAACAAATACTTTTGATGATGTATGTAATTTAAAGATCCCTAGTAAAGAATATATTTTAAATAAACTCCCTTCTAAAGATTATATATACAATAAAATAAACAATTTAAAGAGTGGTGTTTTGTATTAAAAAATAAAAAAAATCGATTACTTTTAGTAACCAGTTTTTTATATGTTTTTATTTTCAAGACTTAGTTCTATTATCATTTTTACATAACATTTGGCAGTTTTTAGGATTTGTTTTTCAACCCTCATGCCAAGGTGTTATATGATCAGCTTCCATCTCATTAAGCTCAAAGTGTTTTTTACACTCTGTACAAATACCTTTTTGTTTTTCGTAAGCTTCTCTTTTTTGTTTATCTGTAAAAGCTCTAATATTTAGATATTTTTCTTTTCAAGTTAAAAGATACTCGTAGATTCAAGATTTTTTTGTAATATCTTCATCTTGCATTAATGTGCTAATTTCTTCTTCTAACTTTATTGAATCAAATTCTTTGCCTTTAAATTCATTATAAAGTGCTCCAAAATTAATTCATTTCATCTCTCTTCTATAATTAGGAAAAATCATTTGTACCCAATTAATCACACTTTGAAAATATAACCATAATTCATTAGCGTTCGGTTTATGTTGATTTTCAGACATGTATTTTTCAATATTTCACTCGCTAATCCAAGAGATAGCAGCTTCTAAATATTCTTGTCTTATTGATGAACCTTTTAAATAATCACTTCAAATTGAATAAGCCGGACACCCTGATTTACTAAAGTATTTTTTGGCTTCGATTAACCAAGTTCAAGTATAAATTGCATTTCTTAACTCTTGTTCAGTTAATTTTTCTCCTGCAATATTTATTGTTTTAAACCAGTCTAGTTTTTCTTTATCAGTTCATTCACAAAAATAAACCATTAGTTTATAGTCAAGAATTTGCTCTTGTTCTTCTTTTTCCAGGTTATGAAAGAATTGATAATCAAGTGAAAATTTACCTGATACGTATTCACAAATACTTATAGTTCTTTGTTGTCCGTCTAATACTTCGTAACTATCATCAGAGCCTTTAACCCAATACATTACGTTTAAGGGAAAGTCTTTTTTTACGGTTTCAATTACTGAATCTCTTTGTTTATCTTTATAAACAAACTCTCTTTGATATTTTGGTCTTATATTCAATTTACCACTAAAACCAACAACTCATTCTTCATCGTTATTTAGGTATCATTCAACTACTAACCTGATAGGAATTTCCCTAAGTTTTATTTTCATTGTTTAGTTTTATAAATTAAAGTCTTTTATTTTTTATGATGATTCTTATATAAATCGGCTTTCAATTTATTTGAGATAAGTATTTTCATTTTGTCTGTTCCGTTGGTCAATCCAAGATACTATACCTATTTAATCAATCAATAATCTCAAACTGGTCAGGATTATAATTACCTAAAAATGTTATTGGAACTCACATTTTTCATTTGTAATCCATTGGAATATCTTTTACTTTATCGATGTTTATAGCGTCGTAATTATCGTATTTTGGGAAATCTTCTTCAATGTAGGTTTTATATAAAACCATATCAGAATGTCTTTTTTTTGTGTCGATATTGGTAAACCAGTTTATTGCCGGAGTCTTAATGAAATTTTTTCAAAAGTATCCTTTTTGTTCACAAAATTTTTTATTAGCTTCGAGGTTATTTTCATAAGGTGACTTAAAAACCATACTTAAATTAAATCAATATCAAGACCATATTTTATTGTCTTTTATTAGTCTAAAAATTTCTTTGTATGATAATGCATTCATATTTCAAATGAGTATGAATTTTTTATTATACTCAATCAGTTGTGCTACATATTCACGAAAAAGTGAAAAAGGTGGATTTGATATAACTATGTCAGCTTCTTTTAAAAGCGCTATTGATTCATCACTTCTGAAATCTCAATTGCTTTTAAGAGATGTTTTTATTGCGTCTTTAAAATCTATTTTTCAATCATTATTTAAATCAAGTCATCTTGTTATTTCTAACTTGTAAGATTTTTTGGTTTCTTCATAATGAGTTGTTATAAGTTTTTTTATCCCTAAATATTCAAAATTTAAAGAAAAATATCGAAAAAAGTTACTTTCTTCAGGGTCATCACAATTACAAAATATTATTTTTCCTTTTAAGTTACTTTTGTAATGTCATAATTCTTTTTCTATATCTGAAATTTGAGTGTAAAACTCGTCATTTTTAGCCTTATTTGCTTTTCTTAAATTTTTATTTCAAGATTCCTTTTTCATTATTATTTTTTTAAAAAATATCTATATAAACATAACTATAATTAAAGTAATTTCAATAGTTTCATAATAGATTAAAAATCGACCTTAAAACTCGCACTATTCTTAGGTTCATGTTTCCTGGTGTCATACATTAAAGTCGTACTTATATTTGCATGAGTTACGGTTTTTTGTACGTTCTCAACCGGACAATTATTTCTAAGTGCTTCAGTTATAAAAGTTGCTCTAGCTGAATGAACAGAATATTTTTGATAGTTTGGTATATTGCATTTTTTGAGGTAACTTTTAAAAACATATCTAATACTTACAGTTGGTATTTGTAACCGCTTTTTTTTATTAGCCCTGGCTATAAACATAGGGGCGTTTTGATCTTCAGAATGTTCAACTTTTGAAAGGTATTCACGTAATGTTGCTTGTAACACATGATGAATAGCAACAATATTTTCTTTATCTCCCTTCTCATTAATATCTAAAACAAAGTATCCGGCACGTTCATAAAAATCACCTACTTTTAATTTATGTATTGCCCCTTCTCTACAGCCTGTATAGAACAAAATAGATAATAAAGCCCAATCTCGTAAACCTTTAGATGTGTTTTTATTTGGTGCGTCTAAAATAGCTCTCACTTGCTCTACAGTTAACGCAGGTGTCTTAATGGTGGCTTGGTCTACCTTGGGGCGTTTCAATCCCTTCACAGGGTTTGTAGAGACGATTTGTTTCTCGCAAAGGTGATTAAAAAGAGATGATAAAGCAGCCATTCTATTATTAACGGTTCTGTTACTAGATTTAGAATTTATTAGGTTATCTCTCCAGGATAAAATATTGCTTTGCCCCACCCTTCTTAATTCTTCTATATCTTGAATATTACAGAACTGAAGAAAATTTAAAACAGCATTTTTATAGGTTTTTTGAGTATCTTTAGATATGAAATTTGATAACCATATAGATTCTTCAGGAATGGAGATAAGAAGATTTTTTGTTGTTAATTCTCCAGGTGCTTTATATTTTGTAGTAGTCATTTTATGATTTTAATTAATATTTATATTCATTATAAAAAGGCAAGGTATTTAGTCAAAAACATATAAGAATAATAACTTAAAATCAAAAGATGATTTTGTTACAAATTCAATAATTATTACGTAGTACTATCATTATTGTAGATTTTATATGTTCAAGGTCATACTTACCCTCTTTTTCATCTAAAAACTCGATAACCTCACTTAATGTATCCCAATATTTTTCAGGTACACGTTTTACAATGGTTTTACCTTTTTCTGCTTTTCGCCCTGCTCCTTCTCTTTTTCCTCCCCAATTAGGTTGTTGAGCCTTTTTTATAGCTGAAGTAGTCACGTTCTCAGCAATAACCCCATTAAACATATCAAGGTTATTGCTGTACGCTTGATATTGCTCTTTGGAATTTTCTAGTTGTGGATTTAACTCATATTTTTTACAAAAATTTATATAATTAGCAGCCCGACTCATAATAAACACCCTTTGAATTCGTTACAAAATCAATCGTATCTTGTTATCGTAACGTATTCAAGTTGTACAGGTAAATAAAATCATTGATAGTTTATTTATGATAAATATTTACAAAATAAAAAAAACAATATAAATTAATAAATGAATTCATTTTTTATTCCTAAAACATTGTCTCATTATATAAAATGTCGATCTACCCTCCTAATGTGCATAGTACATATTAGGGGCATTTTTTAATTCTTCTTCTTTTATTTGTTGCTCATCAAGTTCACTTAATAAAAACAGTCTTCATCGATCCCCACTTTGGATCTTTTATTAAAACAAAACACCTGAAAAGTCAGCTTTCGATATTCCAATATAAGAATTATTGAATACTTTTCTTTTCATCTTAAGCCACCATTAAAAATTTATTATCTGGAACTTACTAAGTATAAAATCCAAAAGCATTTAGTCAATATTAAACTATCGATAATATATTTTATCGATAGTTTATTAGGTGTGAACATAGCAACTCCCACCAAAGCTAAATTTTCTAATTATTACCGTTAACACACCCCATTATTGCCTTTTTATAATTGAATCAACTGAGCTTTAAAGCCTGTCAGCTTGGTTGGTCGATATGCTGCTGATCATGATGATACTTATAGTCTGTAGACTCATAGTCTACATAAGAGTGATTATAACTAAAACACTTATTAGGTAAGTTCATGGATAATTTAGAAAAGTTTGGAAATGAGATAAGAAGGCGACGAAGTCTTTTAGGGCTGTCTCAGGAAGAGCTTGCACATATATGTGATCTCCATCGAACTTATATTGGCGGTATTGAAAGAGGAGGCCGCAATGTATCTCTTCAAAATATAGTGATAATTGCTACCGCCTTAAAGTGCAGTCCAAGTGAATTATTACTATGTCTAGATAAGGAATTGAAGTAATGGAACTATGTAAAAAACCAATTAATAACACATCTAAGTATAAAGATGTATCTGAAAAGTATTGCCACCAAGAGAATAGACACAATGGACGTTGCTCTGAATTTCCATACCTAAAGCATTTAAAGGCTGATCATAAAAGGGTTGCAGATAAGGTTGTCCGTGATTCAACTATGACGACTGGAGCTGCATGGAAAAGTAAAGATGCAGGGCCAAACAGGATTCTCCGTTGGGTAATGCTACTTAGTGATCAAGAGCTATTACAGTTTGGTTTAGATATGGAAATGATGAAGCCAGGCGTGATCGCTAAACTAAGAGAGAAGTCAGCAACTTACGAACAATGCATGTTAGTTGCTGGAAAGTTAGCAACATTGGTTTATCAAATGCCTGATGCGCCGGATTGTCCGGAAGATATCCGTAGTTACTTAGAAGAGAGATTTGGTGCCTTTATAGAAAATAGTACAACTTGCATAATCTGTAAGGAACCCCTTAGCTTTTCACTTTTTGAAGTAGCCCAAAGGGGTAAGGCAGAGGTTGAAACTGCTCACAGTAATCCAAGAACTCATTCAGATGAAAATGTGGGCTTTGCTCACCGAGACTGTAATATTGCACAAGGAAATAAAACCCTAGAAGAATTTTATGAATGGATTCAAGGAATTCTTAATAGGGTGAATGGTACAGATTAAAGTTCAATAGTTTGACTTTCAAATTCGAGTAAAGTGCTTAAAAGTTTTGCTCTTTGCTCTAGAGAAACTCGGAAGTTCGCCACTTTTTTTCTAAATTTTTCATCTTTTTTATTAGGCACAGGAATTTTTATTTCTTTTATTCTTGAGCCTATAGAGCCTAGTGTTGACTGTATAAATATTAGACTCCTTATGTCTCTCTGAACGCTTTTTAATGTTAATAAATATAGAAGTTCAAAAGAGTCTATAGGTGAAACATCCTCATTTACCGATATTATTTTCAAATGGCTTTGAGCTATGCATTTTGCATTGTAGCTATGAAGAATAGCAGCCCTTCCTATTCTGTAACGCCCATCTACAACCATAAGGATATTTCCGGGTTTAAGGTTTTGGTTTTTAGAGTATTTTTGGTATACCTCTTCACTTACTGCTTTGGTTGGGTCAATTGAAATTTCAAAATTACTAATATCTGAAGTACGTACAAATGGCACGTCTCCAGTGCCGTAGGCTTCAGAGCCTACTTCATGGCCTTTTTTAATTGATAACCAACCTTTATTTATCATTTCTTCAAAAGATATAACTGTGGCCTCTAAATTTTTAGCATCATCCTTTAATAAGTAATTAGTTTTTTCATCATAATACCTTGGAACTAAATAATAAGGGTTTGTAATCTTGGCATCAAAGCAAAATTCATGTTTTGTTGAGAACCAATCTTTAGCAATTAACTGAAAGTCATCTGGATGAGGTAAGCCATTATTGGCAATACTTCTCCCTCTCTGGTCATGCCCACAGTTTATAGCTACAGCTATTTTGGTAGAGGTAACCTGAGGCGAAGATGTTTTCTTGAAAAAAAGTATATTGGTTTTTGTGTCAGTTCCTGGTTGGAATGTTGTACGAGGGCAATCAATTAAGCCAATAATTTCGCCGTGAGCTCGAAGGTAATCCCATATATATCCGCATGTTTTATTGCCGAATATTCCTTCAGGTAACACTATACCCATTTTTCCGTCATTTTTTAAAAGCTTCACACAAAGCTCGATAAAAAGAGTTTGAGGGTCTTGCATTGAACGTAAGCTATTTGTTTTTACCCAACGATTATCTTGTTTTGAAAACTCCCAGTTGTATCCAAGTTCATACTGGCTGAGGATACCTTCACCTTTAACGGGGATTTTTGAACCAAATGGTGGATTAGTGATGACATAATCAGCTTCAAACGGGGACGATGATTTAGGGAGTTTAAGGAGTAGGCTTATATCCAATGAATTTTGGTTTATAGTGAAAGCTGACTTAGGGTTTGATATGTTTAGCAATGCTGATGTTAATATAAAAAGGTCTTTGTCTTTATCTATAGCAATTACCTTCCCAGTTTCACTTTTGTTTTTATCCCAATATGCTGAAACTTCGGTTAAAAAACCTCCAGTTCCACATGCAGGGTCAACTATAGTTGTATTGGGTTCAGGTGCTAATATTTCAATCATGCACCTAACGACACTTTTAGGGGTGAAAAACTGACCCTTATCGCCTCTAAGGTTTGGGCCTATTAATGCTTGAAAAGCATCACCAAGTAAATGTGAAGGAGCATTCTTCAAATCTAGCTCTGCAATAGATTCTAACCCTAAACGTAATGATTTATCATCTATTCCGAATCGGTCACCAGAATCGAATATATCAGGATATTTCTTTTTGATAAAAGGTAGAATCGAGTCATTAGCTGAAGTATTACCAGATAAAAAATCAGATATTACCTTTTTGTCTGAAGGAGATTTTACACTTAATGAAACAAGTAATAATTTGGATATATCACTAATTATTCGTTCCGCACGACTAGCTGAACTATTAGAGTAAAGGTGGTAGTAAAGCTTTCGAAAGCTGTCATAATAATCGACGGATGTGCTTGCCGGAAGGCTAATTTGTTTCATAGAGGTACCTGCAAAATAAGAATACTATAAGTATCACGACACGATGTGTCAATGATTAATGTATTTTATATATGAAGGGTTATCAAATGGATCGATTAGTGTACCTAGACTATTTTAAACAAACGAAAAATAAAATTATTTACACCCTCCCCCTTTCCTCATCAAAATATTTTTTCCTTCGTTCCTCAGAACAAAACATTTTAACGAGGCTCTTTATTTTAATTAAATCGATTGAATTGATTTAATTAAAATAAATCGATTTACCCTAATAAGTCTGTATTTCTTTTAAGGTAGTTTCTTAAAAAAGTACCTCCTGGAATATCACCACATTCTTTATCAAAAGCTTTTTTTTCAGCAATAGTGAGTTTTAATGTTACTGTTTCACTCGCCTTTTCTTCAACAGGTAATTTTTTTCTACCAGGCTTACTTGATGTAATTGTTTTTGAATGAACTTCAGCTTTTTGTAAAATGTGAGGTTTTTCAAGTCTTATAGTCTGTGTTTTTTTCTTATTATTTTCACTCATAATTTTTAATTACCTTATAAATTTCTTTTAACTGCTTTACTTCAATGCCGTAACGGTACTTTAAAAGTTTGCTTGATTCAGCTAATTCAATTAAAGATTTTTCTTCATCATCAACAAGATCAAATCCATTAGAAAATTTTAAAGGCAATACAGGAATATCAAAATCAACATTGTTCTTAACTTGATTAGCTATATTTATAAAGTCAGTTGATGTTTTCCAATCGTATGCACCTAAACCTAAATCACCTTCTTTCTTCTTACCTTTATGTTTTGTTTTTGTTATTTTGGTAGCCACTACTACTATGTTTTTAGTGAACTGTTCTACTTCCAATATGGTTTGAATACCACCCTGTAAACTTCTAAGATGATTGTAAATAGGAACAATAACAATATCTGATTGTTTGATAGCTGAAGTGATACTGAGCGATTTATCAGATATAGAACCGGACAAATCAAAAACAATATCAGTATCTTTTGTTAGTTGAGGGAATTCTTCATTCTGCCCTACTCTTAATACCTGGTCTTCACTGAACATATCACCGTAAACGTTAATAGATTCATTAGTACCTACACAATAACCTAAATCTAAAGCTATATTGGTTGATATTGGAGTTTTACCAGCAGATCCTTTAATACTATAAACGGTCACTTTCATATTATATTCTCATTAAATTGTATTGTTTTAATTATATCGATTCAATCGATATAATTTAATTGAATCTCTAACTTGATATATTTCATTATATAAATAGTTTGAATTAAATCAATTTAATTCAAACATATCGTATCAATTATATTGTATTGGTTTAATTTAATTAAATCGATTGAATTGATTTAATTAAATTTAAGACTTGAGTATCCATTAAAAAAAAGGTTTAATGGTCGGTATAACCGACCATTGTTTTTTTACGTGAGGTATAAATGTTTCCAAAAGGGGATTTAAACAGGATATGGCTTATTCTAGGGGCGTTAGACTCACTTGAAAAGCCTACATTAATAAATATAACCAATGCTACTGGTATGCCAAAAGCATCTGTTAATGATGTACTTAAAAAGCTTGTGTGCGGTCAAATTGCAGGAGTTACCGTTGAAAAAATAGAGGCTGAATATAAAATAACAGAGTGGTTAAATATGAGACAAGAAGTAAAAAAAATATTTAAAAACAACACTTGTAAGGTCGGTTAATCCGACCTATAATGTATATAAGTTAATTGAATCAAGAGATCTTTATTATGGAAAATCAAAACATATCAGAGCGAAAAAATTGGATTATTAAAACTCTAAAAGGTGGAGAGGTTAGTATAACGTACAGAGAAAATGACTTTTTTATAAAACATGGCGAAGCTATTTCTCAATGTCCTCATGAGTGGTTTTCTATTGGCGGTAATATAGATACATTTAACACTCTATATAGTCCTGATAATCAAAGTAGTATTGCTGTCGGTTTTGGAAATCCTGATACTGGATTATCATTATTACACATATCCATAAATACAAGTGAACTTGAAAATATAAAGGCTGATGATTTTCTCAGTAAATATTTAAATATTGGAAAGCTTGATAAAGAAGATTGTATTTTTTAAATTTTATCTCCTTTGTGTAACTGTGACGGTTTATGTAAGAATACTTCGACCCCTTGTGTAAATTATACATATACACTGTGACGGTTTATGTAAGAATACTTCGACCTCTTGTGTAAGTTATACATATATACTGTGACCTTTTATGTAAGAATCACCAAAGAGACTTACTTCGACCCCTTGTGTAAATTTATTGAAATACTTACTTCGACCCTTTGTGTAAGCTAATACAAAAACTTGATTATTGAAAAAAATTATTATAATTACACTGTGACCTTTTATGTAAGGCTTATTATAAGATAGTATTTATTTACTGTGACCTTTTGTGTTAGTGTCTTGTGACCATTTGTGTAAGTATTACTCAATAAACACTGTGACCTTTTATGTAAGTTCCTTGTGACCTTTTGTGTAAGTTTCAATTATTTTTTTTAACCCTTCTTTTATGGGGATAAATGACGAGTCTATTTTAATGACTACAGATACAACCAATCAATTAAGCTTAATATCTGAAGATGATATTAAGGCTATTATAAGACCGGAAGAAAACCTCCAAAGACACGCATATTTTATTTTTCCTCAGCCAAAAACAAAAGGTTTAGCAGAGCCAAGAGGGAAGGAATGGGCAGTTACTTTACCAGGAGGAGAAGAGGGGACAGCATCTATCCGGATAGAGCCTTCAACGGCTCATCTAGCACTTACTTGTAAAAGTTTAGATGTATATTTAGCATTGGTTGAAATTTGGAATAAGAGAGGTAAACCTACTGAACCTTTTCACACTTCATTAAGTGAAATATGCAAAGAACTAGGATTAAAAAAGGGTAGTAGGGCATTAAGAGAAATTGAAGAAGAATTAAATAAACTATTAAAAACTAATATCTCTTGGACTTTATCTTATAGAATGGATAAAGAACATAAATCAGTAAAAAACCAAACGGTTCTATCTATATTTAATTACTCAAATATGGCAGGAAGATCTGATAAATCAGATAAATTTGAAAAAGTTTGTGAAATAGGTTTTCACCCTTCAATACTTCAAAACCTATCTTCTAAAAATATCATACCTGTTAATTTTGCAGCAAGAAAACTTATAACATCACCAACAGGGAAGGTTCTATATAACCAGGTAGATATAATACTATCTAGTACAAATAAACCATACTCTAGAACTGCTTTAAACTTAGTTGATGATTTAGAATTAACAAAGGGTAGGTACAAGTACAAAAGTCAAAGAAAAATACTCTTAGAAGGGCTTATGAAAAGTCTTAATGGTAGAAGGTTAGGCAATTTCAAAATTTTAAATGTAAGCATGGAAGAAACCGCAGATAAAAGTGATTTTAAATTAACTTTTACTTCATCTAAAAACGCTAAAGTAGAATCAAAGATACCTAAGAAAAAATATAAAAAACTAAAGGTCATGAATAATAACCCTGGTATTGTAGAGTATTTATCAAATAGTATCGCTTCAGTTGTAGGGCATGAAAAAGAGAACATAAGACTATATAAAAAATTTGCTACTCATTACAGCGAAAATGCAATATTTAGGGCTTTATCGGAGTTTAAAGAGCAATCAAAAGGCTTAAAAAACGATCCTAGAATGTTTACAGCGATATTGCATAGAATAATCCATGAAATGAATTATGAATCATGGATTACAGCATGTACACCAGATGAAAAAAACTGTAAGTATAAGAGAGATTTATTTAATAATAATGACCAATAATTATTAAAATCAACCTGTGACGGTTTGTGTAAGCCCCTGTGACGGTTTATGTAAGTCACTGTGACCCTTTATGTAAGTTACTGTGACGGTTTGTGTAAATCACTTTTTTTTTAATCCTTATACAATGCTAGTTACAGAAGTTTATCCACAAGGTCAATACTAGTTAAATACTTACTTTAGATACTTACTTTAAATACTAGTGTAAAAAGTACTCTTTTAAGAGTCTTTTATTATTAAAAATAAAGCTCCTTCATATTAAGTTTTCACTGTGACCTTTTGTGTAAGTTTAGGGCGGGGGAAAAATAAAAAATTTTATCACTATTTGAATAAAAATGAATTCAACTGAAGCAAAAAAAATACCGATAGAACAATTTTTAGCAAAACTTGGTCATGAACCTAGTTCGAAAAAAAATAATGAATATTGGTATCACAGCCCATTTAGAGAAAATGACAAAACACCATCATTTAAAGTAAATTTAAACTTAAATACCTGGTACGACTTTTCTATAACTGAAGGGGGAACTTTACTTGATTTAGTTTCAAAACTTTATAATGAAAGTATTAGTGATGTACTTAAACGTTTAACCGCAAATTATCAAAATATTAAAATCAGCCCTGTAAATATTCAGCCAAGAATAAAAAGTGAGGGTATTCAAAACGCTTTTAAGTTAGAAAAAGTAATTGAACTAACAAAAAACAGCTTATTAACATACCTAAAACATAGAAGTATAAATATTGATATTGCTAAAAAATACGTAAAAGAAATTCATTTTAATATTGTTGAAAGTAACTCTTCAAATTATGCAATTGCTATTGAAAATAATTTGAATGGTTATGAATTCAGAAATATATTTATGAAAGGATCTGTTAACGGGAAATCCTATACACTTATTAATCCTGGTCAAAATAAAGACATAGCAATATTTGAAGGGTTCATAGACTTTTTATCATTTCTTACTGATCATAATTTACAAAACTTTCAAAGTACTGTACTCATTCTAAATTCAGTAAACTTAAGAATTGATAGCCTCCAGGTCTTCAAAAAAAATGACTACCAAAAAGCGTATTGTTTTTTTGATAATGATAAAGCCGGAAAAGAAACATTAGAGTTTTTTAAGAATGAATTAAAAATCCCTATTATTGATAAATCGACCATTTATAAAAATCATGAAGATTACAATGAATACATAAAACAGAAAAAGCCCTACAATCAATTTTAAGGGCTTTTTTGTTTTCAAACTACCAAATATGTGTTTTTAGTCTTAAAAGTCCAAAAAACAACGATTAAGGCACTAAAAACAATACAAATACCACACGCCATACAGATTTTTTATTTTTCCCCAGCCAAATTATTTTTGAGATCAATTAATTCTAAACGTTTTAATTCGATTTAGACGTAGTTTAATAATAAAGATTCGCAATTGTACTTGCTCTTTCATCGGGTCAAGCACTGATTTTTTTCCGTGCCTCCAAAAAATAACAGATGCTTGACCCTCGAAAATCCCAAGCTTACAAAGGCTACTTTATTAATTAATTTTTCCTAATATGGATTTTTACAAAAGAGTTGCTGAAATAATGACCGGGTATCAAATTTATTCACAAGAAAATGTGAAAGATAAGAAGATTTTATTAGTGTTACATTGAAAAGTTAGTTTAGGTTGAGAAAATGTTGAAATGAGTTGGTATATAACTGAATTCGATAACTGAAGTTGAGATATGTTTTGTTATGTTGAAAATCATTCTGATCCATTTTGTTCTGAATGGTGATATTCAAATTTAACAGATTTACTTAAATATAATGCTATCAAGTCTTACTTAGATTTATCTCAAAAAGATTCGAGAGTTTCACAGTTATTAAAAGACTTAATTTAAGAGGTTTAACAACCTCTTTTTTATCCCTTGATTTTTTAAAAAAATGAGTACAATTGAAATAGACAATTTAATAGTTAAATCGCACATTATGAAAACACTTACATCAACTGAAGCTAAACAATGATTTTGAGATATGCTTCAAATTATAAAATCAGAGCCAGTAAAAATAACAAAGCGTAATAAAGATTTTGCGGTTTTAATTTCTTTAGAAGAGTACAACGATTTAAAAGCATTAGAAGTTTATGAAGATTTAATACTTTGAAATTTGGCTATGCAATCACTTGATAGTTGAGTTTATAGTGCTGAAGATTCAGAGAACTTTTTTAAAGACTTAAAAAAAGAATATTTATGAAAATAACTAGAACGAAAATATTTGAGAAAAATATTTTAAGTCTCAAAAAATCAAACCCTAATATTTTACCTTCTTTAGTGCGAAAGATTGTTCTACTTGAAGAATGAAAAGTGCCGAAAGAATCGCTTGTTTGATATTCAGATTTATACAAAATCAGAGTCTGAAAATACAGACTAATTTATACAATACAAAATTGAGTTTTGATCATTTTGTTAGCAGTAAGAAAAAGAGAAATTGCATATAAAAATTTAGATAAAATTTTAAAGAATATTTCTCAAAAATAACCAGGTTTAACCTGGTTATTTTTTTGTTCAGCGTAAATACTAATCTAAATGTTTTGTGAAGACGTTCAGCGGAATACTGAATGCAAGATTGCAATGTTTCCGGAAATTTTCTATTCCTTACAAATGTACCATTTGACAGAATAGAAAATTTCCGTATAACATTGCCCTTGTAAGGGGAATTCCCCTTAACCCCTTTTTTAAAACTTTGGCTAATCATATTATGACTAAAACATCACAAAGTCTTATCAATTACCGATCAAAAATGAAGCGAAAAGAAATCTATTTTACCCCTGCTGAAATGGACGATTTTAATGCGGTTGCATTAAAGGAAAACACAAAAGCCGGTATAGTTATTCGTAACATGGCTTTAGCCTATTTACAGGGTAATAGATTACCGAGTTTGGAAGAAAAAAAGAAGTTAGACACAATAGAAAAAGAAGTACATTCACTAGGTCTATTAGTTAGGAATATAGCCAATAATGTCAATCAAATGGCTCATCATTCAAACTCATTAAACTATATGATTGAAGAACAAAACTTGCTTCAATACTTACAAACTTTAGATAAAAATATGAAAGACACTATTAATAATTTAATTGATGTAGGTGAAAAATGATAATTAAATCTATGTCTAGAAAGGAGGCGTCTTTTTCTCAATTATACGAGTATATGGAGAAGGGGGCGAATAGGAAAGATGATAAATATCGATTCATTTATAATTGTTTTGGTCGTAAAAAAGAACAAGTATTAAATGAATTTAATGACAATGCAGCACAATTAAAACAACGTAAAAATGGTGTGTATTTATATCATGAAATTATATCTATTTCACGTAGTAAAAACCTATCAAATGAAGCACAAAAAAAAGCACTTTATGAGATAGTAAACGAGTATACAAAACGTCGATCTTTTGGAAATTTAGCGTGTGGATATATGCACGATGAAAAAGACAATAACCTACATTTTCATTTAATGATCAGTTCAAATGAAGTTGGAAAATCTAAAAGAACGAGTCTTAGAAAAAATGAATTTTCTACCTTAAAAATAGAAATGGAAAAGTGGGTATTACAAAAATATCCGGAGCTAGAACAAGAAAAACTCATCTCAAAAAAGAGTCAGTATAAAGATAATAAAGATGAATTCACGGACTCATTACAATCAATATTATCTACCGCAAAATCAAGAGAAGACCTTCATGAGCTATTAAAAAACAATCAGGCTTCTTATAAAGTCAGAGGTAATACAATTACATTTACCAATGAAAAAACGAATAAAAAACACCGTCTTAATACACTTGGTTTAGGTGGTCAATATGCACTCATGGAGGCTCGTTTCGAGGGTAAGGAAAATATATTTAAACAAGTATCAGACAAACCCAAGTCAAAACAATCAACTGATGAATGGATTAAAGGCGACTTTTCAGAACGTGATAAAAAAGTAAAAAAAGAAAAATACCGTAAACAGAATGAAGCAGATAAAAAAGTAAAACCTGAGTCAGAACAAACATTTAAAGAGAAAGCGAAAGAAACCGCAAGTGAATGGTTAGCCGGTGATTTTAGTGCTAGAGATGCCCGGGCAAGACAAAAAAAATCTGAAGAAAATTTGAAAAAATGGAGAGATAACCAGGAAGGTAAAACAGATGAATTTGTTTTAGATAAAGAGAATCAAACACCTTTAGAAAATACAATTGAAGTTACTAATGAATGGCTGTTTGGTGATTTCACTAATAGAGATAATCGAGAAGTAAAACGGAAAGCTGAAGAGAATTTGAAGAAAATGAGGGAACAAAAAGAGGCTTCAAAACAAAAAGATAAATCTAAAACAAAAGGGAAGGGAGGTAAAAAAATGTGATGAATTAGTCTATTAGTTGATCAAATAACAAAACATATAGATAATGTTTTAAAGTATTGATCAATTAGAAAACATTATGAATATTTTATGCAACTTAAAATATTCAGGGCTAAAAATTTAGAAAAAAATAGGCATATAAAAACACAGAAAACTTATATTCATAATAATAAAAAATGAAGGTAATTCGTAGAATGTTTAAGGGACTTGGTAACGCATTAGGTTACTTAATAAAGGGATACGCTTTAAATAGAAGAGAAGGGGCTTCATTTTTAAAAGAAAATGAATACTCTCACTTCTTGTCTAAAAAAGGTAAAGGGCTTGTTTTAAATGGTCTAGACCTTCGTTTAAGTGAACAAGAAAGTTTTCAAAATGTATTAATGGCTGCTCGTGTTGGTGCAGGTAAAACAAGTAAATACATCATACCAAACGTACTTGATAAGGCTGATAAAAATTGCAGCTTAGTTATAAATGATCCTAAAGGTGAAGTATTTGAAAAAACTTCAGGATTCATGAAAGCTAACGGTTTTAATGTTGTTGTTTTTAATCCTAAAGAAATTTCAAAATCTCACTTTTTTAATCCCTTCACTGAAGCTAAAGACGATACAGAACTCGAACAAATAGCAGAAACTATTATCTGGTCTGGTAATCCTGGAGCAAAAGAGGCTTATTGGAATAATGGAGCAACTCGTATTCTTGCGGTACTTATAAAAGTTTTGAGTGTTGGAGATAAACGTTTTTTCAACCTTCCAAACGTATATAAATTACTTCAAAATTTTGGTGAAGACGGTAAAAATTTAGACTCTTGGATTATTAAAAATGGTTGGAATGATCAATACCCTAATGACGATTATTTACAATTAGAATGGAGAGGGGCTTTAACAGGTAATAAAGAGGCTGTACAGTCTTTTGTAGGTGTTTGTATGAATGCTTTGAGAGCATTCACAAATAGAGATATGAGAGCGTTTTTTCATAAATCAGATTACAACTTAGATATATTTAGAAAAGAAAAAACCATTATTTATTTTATTACACCTCCTGAAATGCAACAGTATTACTCTTTTGCTATCAGTCTATTTTTCCGCAGTATTTTTAATGAATGTATGAGGAAAGAGCATTTATCCGGTCGCTCTTTGCCTGTGTATGTCTTATTTGATGAGTTCGGTAATAGTTATGTAAGTGACTTTGTTTCAGTGGCTAATACTGTGAGAGGGTACGGAGTTAGTTTATCTATTATCCTTCAGACAATTTCACAACTTGAAGATAAGTATGGTAAAGCTACAGCTAAATCAATTTTAGGGGCTTTTAATACAAATTTATGTCTTGATTCTTCTGATCCCTACACCGCTGAATATTTTTCAAAACTTGCGGGTCGTGTTCGTGAAATACATATGAAAAGACCCTATTCAGATAGTAATATGTTTGATAATGAAACCTCTAGGCAAGAGTACAATCTATTAAATACTAATGACGTTAGAACAATGCAATCTAATGAAATTTTAATCATATCTAAAAATAGAAATCCTGTAAAAATCGAAGTTACACCATACTTTCAAAATAGAAAAACATTAAAAAAATCATCTTTTCCACCTGTTGAAATTAAGCACGATAGAAAGACAGGTTTTTATTTAGTTAAATTAGATTGAGATATTAAGTAGATGTATGAATTATTTGGCGTTCAATTTGATAACTCTTTTTTTGGGTTAATGTTTATTGTTTTTTTTGTTGGTCTTACTGGTGGTTGGTTTGTTCGTAAAGGTACAGTGTTCGGCTTCATTATGTTTTTTATTATTACCTCTCCGGTAGCTATCATTGTAATGGCTATTGATACTGTATTACTTACAGTACCTTTCATTTTAGGTGTACTAATTCATACATTTAAACCACTAAAGGATAAGTTTACATCGTGACTGAAATAATATTTACTACTGTATTTATAATATGTGGCGGCTATGTAATAGGAAAGCTTTTTAAAGGGCTAAATCCTTTTAAGTTGATCTTTGGTTTCAGTTTTGGTTTTGCTGTCTCTGTGGGCTTATTAGAGGCTGATAATAACTTATATACAGGGTTATTTATCCTTGGTGTTTTTCTTAATTTTGGTAATCCTTTGAGTCGCTTTTCTAGTGTATTTGAAGATTTCAAAGTTAATAGAATGTATCAAAAATCATTACATGCTCAAAAGGTTAATATTGAGGCTGATAATACTTCCAGGTACTACGAACAAAAAGAAGAAGAAATTCGTAGGCAAGAAGAAAAATTAAGGCGTAAACAAGCAGAGTTTAGACGTAAAAACGCACAGTCTAATGCAAAAAAATCAGTCAATGAATCAATAGCTGAAGCAATGGAAATATTAGGATTAAAAACTGGTTTTACTGCTCATGAACTCAAAAAGGCTTATAAGCGAGAGTCTATGAAGTATCACCCTGACAGGGGAGGTAAGAATCCAGAGCATATAAAAAAATTAATGGAGCTGAAGTTTAAAGAAGTAGCTTCAGCATATAACTTTTTAGAAGGAGTAGTTAAATGAAGATAATTGAAGATTTTAACAAAATTTTGACTACCTAATTAATATTAATAGACTAATACAAATTTATAACAATTTTACAATTATTTATATATAACTTAAAATTCTATGAAAAACATAATTTCATCTATAATAATACTATTTTTTTTACTTTCTAATGTAGTAGTTGCAACTTCTTGATGAACTAACTCAAGCTGATGTCATAATAGTAAAGCCGCATGATATCACTGTCATAATTCTTGATATACACCTAGTTATGATGATTATGAACCATATGAAGCTCCTGTAGAAAGAGATTTAACAGATGAAGAAATTAGAGAAAAAATAAGTAATTGAGAAAAATGTTCTAAAATTGAAAATTCTGAAGATAAAACTGCTTGTTATAAAATAGAAAATGAATGAGATATTTATGATCATGAATATGTATTAGATAGTCTTAAAAAGTCAAAAAACTGTAATTCCTTCTATAATTACAAACATAACAAAAGCGAGTGTAGTAACTTTATTAAAACTGAGAGAATTTATTCAGATACAGAAATAAAAAAAAGCACTTACAATTACTCTAGATGTAGCAAGATTAAAAAATTTACTATTGATTATAAAGAATGCTTAGTTTTGAAAAAAACAAAGGATTTAGTAAAAAAAGAAGAAAAGAAAAAAATATCATCAAAACAAGAAAAATTAGATAAGAAGTTAGTTGTGATTAATAAAAAATTAGTAAATATTCATAAAAAAAATCCGAAAGTAATTCAAAAACTTTCAAAAAAAATATGAGCTTATAAATTAAAATTAACAAAAGGGTCAGATATATATTTTCTGATCAATGGAATAGATTTACAAATACAAAAACTCTTAAAAGAAAGTGTTAAAAAAAAAGTATCAACTCAAAATAATATCCCTTCAGTAAACAAAGGAACTTATACTAACTTCAGTACAACTAAAAAAATATTAGAAGAAAAAATTTATACTGACTCTGATAATACATTAGCAAGAAAGACCTTTTATTGTGGTTGTGATTATTCTTCAGATAAAAATGTAGATAATTCTTCATGTGGCTTTAAAAGTAATTGAAAATATGAAACAAGGTCTAAAAAAATAGAATGGGAACATATTGTACCAGCTCACGCTTTTGGTCAATTATTTATAGAATGGAGAGAATGAAATGAAGAATGTGTAGATTCAAAATGAAAAGCATATAAAGGTAGAAGATGTGCTTGAAAAGTAAGTGAACTATATAAAAAAATGGAGGCTGATCCTATTAATCTAGTTCCCTCTATTGGTTCTATAAACGCATTAAGAAGTAATTATTCTTTTTCAATAATTGAATGAGAAAAAAGACAATTTGGGACTTGTGATATGGAGATTGAAAATAGAAAAGCTGAACCAAAAAAAGAAATCAGATGAGATATTGCAAGAATATATTTTTATATGGAAGCAACTTATTCAGGTCGTGGAATTATTTCAAATAAAAATGAAAAATTATTTGATGCGTGGAATAAAGAAGATCCTATTAGTGATGTAGAATGTAAAAGATATAAAGCTATAGGAGTTGAAAGTAGTGTTTGGAAAACTTGTGAGTAATAATTGAAACTTTCCTGTACCTACAAATAATGCAGACCGTATTTCAAAAATAGAAACAGAAATTAAAAATCCACCTTAAAACTCGCACTATTCTTAGGCTCGTGTTTCCTGGTGTCATACATTAAAGTCGTACTTATATTTGCATGAGTTACGGTCTTTTGTACGTTCTCAACCGGACAATTATTTCTAAGTGCTTCAGTTATAAAAGTTGCTCTAGCTGAATGAACAGAATATTTTTGATAGTTTGGTATATTG
>Ga0209081_1000621_pt1 | contig 21553 bp, 18 predicted proteins | sample GOMGulsemesocosm_4_FD_184636 | JGI IMG/M metagenome (GOLD analysis project Ga0209081, IMG submission 184636) | Methane-oxidizing microbial communities from mesocosms in the Gulf of Mexico - GOM15B Gulf of Mexico (SPAdes) (version 2) | ecosystem: Environmental > Aquatic > Marine > Cold seeps... | reverse complement strand
ACTGATGTAGATGTTTCTAAAGGCTTGGTTGGCGCGAAGAGAATTGCCATTATATTTTTCGTGGTGTTGGCGACAATGGTCGCTTGGCGTGTTTACCAGCAAGTGTTTGCGTGGGAAAAGGGGCTGGATTCGTTCGAAGCCGAGTTCGATGTGTATTGGATGAACTTATTGTATGCACAATGGATTTTGGAATTTACCGCAGCGGCGGTGGTTTGGGGCTACCTGATTAAGACACGAGATAAGGATGTGTTTAATATAACACCTCAAGAAGAGTTGCAACGTCACTTTACGCTGATAGCTTGGTTGTTTGCTTATGTATGGATAGTGTATTGGGCCGCTAGTTTCTTTGCGGAACAAGATGCTTCTTGGCACCAAGTTACTGTGCGCGATACTGATTTTACGCCGAGTCATATCGTGTTGTTCTATGGCGCGATGCCTTGTTATATCTTGGCAGGAGTTGGTTCCTTTCTCTATGCCAGAACGCGCTTACCGCAATTCGCAGAACGTATATCGATCCCTTTTGTCATAGCTGTACTGGGCCCGTTGATGATTCTCCCTAATGTCGGTTTAAATGAATGGGGGCACACCTTTTGGTTTATGGAAGAACTATTTGCGGCGCCGATACATTGGGGTTTCGTCGTTTTAGGCTGGACGGCGTTAGCACTGGGAGGTTTGTTTTTACAAATAATTCCCAGAATGGTTCAGTTGACTCAGTTAGAGGAGGAACTTACTGAGGATATGAATGATTAATGAAGGAGTAAAAATGGGGGGCGTACTTTAAGCCATTTTGTCGCCTCCGTTTACTTAGCGATATGTTATGCCCCGAATTGTATAGGCCGCTTAGCGAGCAGCTAGTGATTAGTCGGGGGCGAAGAAAGAAATAGTGTATGCAAAATAACCAGGAGTTTGTTATGGGGGTCGTACGGTCTGCTATTACTACAGCTGAACAACAACATCGAGTCTATAAGGCATTTGATTGGATTGTTATCCCAATTGTTGCGTTAGTTATTATTGGAGCCTTCCATATTCACTTCATGTTGACAGCTGGGGATTGGGATTTTTGGATCGACTGGAAAGACCGGCGTTGGTGGGTGACCATTACCCCTATTACGCTTATTTTCTTTCCGGCGGCATTACATTATTTATTCTGGCAACATTTTAGGCTGCCGTTTGGGGCGACGCTTTGTTGTGCGGGTTTACTAGCCGGCGAGTGGGTGAGTCGAGTGGTTAATTTTGTTGGCTGGGCTTATTACCCGTTGAATATGGTGGTGCCCTCTGAAATTATTCCGATGGCGCTGGTGCTGGATTCAGTCTTGCTGATCAGTCGCAGTTTTTTGGTGACGGGGGTTATAGGATCTATGATTTGGGGGCTTATTTTTTATCCGGCAAATTGGGCGATTATTGCGCCGTATCACGTGCCAGTGGAGTATAACGGTAATATGATGTCGATAGCTGACTTGATAGGATACAGCTATGTCAGAACGGGAACCCCTGAGTATATCCGGATCATTGAAGAGGGGACTTTACGAACCTTTGGGGAAAGTGTGGTGCCTGTTTCGGCATTCTTTACAGGGTTCATTTCGGTATTCGCTTATTTTATTTGGGTCGGTATCGGCAAGGCGCTTGCAAAAACAATATGGGTGAAAAAGCTGTAAATTTGTAACATATACGGGAGCTTAGTGAGCGATCGTTTAGGGTGGATTAATCGCCTTACAGCAATAACAAATGAGGGATGATATGTTGAATTTAAAAAAAACAATCGCCACCTTGATCGCCGCGATAAGTGTCGTCATTGCAGTATATGCCGCTCCAGTCATGGCGCACGGTGAAAAATCTCAAGCGGCTTATTTGAGAATGCGTACCCTTCTATGGTATGACGTTGAGGTATCGACAACGAAGCTGATGGTTAATGATGAATTGGTGATGACCGGAAAGTTTTATTGGTTTTATGACTGGCCAGCGAATATAGCAAAACCGGAGGTCGCCTTTTTAAATATAGGTATCCCGGGTCCTGTCTTTGTCAGAAAAGCCTCTTATATCAATGGGGTGAGTGGGGTTAATTCTACCCGTTTTGATATTGGCTCTACCTATGAATTTAAAGTAGTGTTAAAAGCGCGTCGAGCGGCTCGAATTCATATGCATGCCTTGATGAATGTAGAAAAAGCGGGCCCGTTAATTGGCCCAGGGCGTTGGGTTGAAGTGACTGGCGATATGGCTGATTTTTCTAATGAGGTCACTACCCTGACCGGTGAAACCATTGATTTAGAAACATACGGTTTGCAAAATGCAATTAAGTGGCACGTGTTTTGGGGCGTTGTGGCGGCCGCTTGGTTGTTATACTGGCTTTTCCAAGGGCCTATTCTTATTCCACGATATAAAAAAGTTAAGCTACTGGGTGAGAATGCCGATGACATGATAACTCCTACGCAACGTACGATCGGTTTAGTTCTATTGATCGGCACGGTGGTGGTGGTGGTTTGGAGCTATTATGATACGCAGGCGAAATACCCAATCACGATCCCTTTGCAAAGCGGCCGAACGACTATTCCGCCATTGTCCGATACAACTCTAGGGGTTCGTGCGGAGGTGGTTGATGCGAGGTATCGAGTGTCCGGGCGTGCTTTAGAATTTGCTGTTAATGTCACCAATAATACTAACTCACCGATTCGTTTAGGCGAATTTACCTCGGCTAATATTCGCTGGATGAACCCCGATGTGTCGACGGCTGAACCAGCCGATAGCCACGACCCTGTTGCGACGAATGGACTGAAGTATGAGGGTGGCATCGTGTACCCCGGTGAAACAAAGCTACTCAAAGTCACTTGCACCGATGCGGCATGGGAGACGCACCGCTTGGCTAAGATTGTTTATGATCCCGATAGCCGTTTTGGCGGTTTGCTTTTCTTCTTTGATAACGAGAATAAACGTTCTATTGTGGCGATTGGAGGGCCTTTAGTGCCGGTATTTATATAAGGTTAGCTGATGTGGGTCAAAAAGCCCTGTTAAGCGGGGCTTTTTTAGTTATTTGCCGCTAATCAAATGTTTTACAATATATACTTAATAACAATATATAAAATGGAGATGGAGAATGTATAAGGTTTTTTATGTGCTAATACTCGCTTTTATGAGTACGCTGTCGTGGGGACACGGTGGGGTAGCTAATGATGGTAACCAATGTAAGCTTAGTGTTGGCCCCTATATGATGAATTTTTCTGGTTATCAGCCAGAAAATAACGTCTCTAAGCAGTTTTGTGATGATATGCCGGGGGTTGGTAAGTCGATTATCGTGTTAGATTTTATTGATAATAAGTTGCGAGATATGACGGTCAACTTTAGGGTCCTTAAAACTGATACGGCGGCTCAAGGGAACTCTGATGACGGCGTCGTTAATGAGGCTGAGTTAGCGCAAAAGCCATTTTTTGAAATCCCTGCAAAGCATTACCCAACGGGGTCGATGACGATTAGCCAAGACTTTAAAGAAGAAGGTCATTTCGTTGGCTATGTGATTGTTGAGGGTGAAAATGAAAAGTTTATTTCTCGTTTCCCATTCTCAGTGGGCTTGCCACCAGCGGGTATTCCGGAGGTTTTGGAGATACCTATTATCGCTTTTATTATTATTATTCTGATCATGGTTTGGTTTTCGCGTAAAAAAACCGCTGTGCAGAACGAAAAAGAGACTGACGACTAATTAATCCTAAAAATGAAGAAGTATTCCGTATTTAGCTTGTCACTAAGCGCAATAATACTCAGTGTTATTGCGCTTATTCTTTATGACCCTTTCTTATTGTATCCGCGGTTTTTTGACTATATCGGCATGCCGGGTTATCAGGCACCCCCGCAGTCAAAACCGAAGCCAGAGGTGGCGGAGGTGACGGTTTGTGATGAGCAGTACCCCGAGTGGCGTAAGGCATACAATATTGGAGGAGTTAATATTCAGCCTTCAGATGCCTGTAACCCCGATAACCCTTATGAAGTGGCGGCGTTTGTATTGGGAACCAATAACGTCATAATGCCTGTGTTGATGCGAACCCAGTTAGCCGATGACGCGGTGATTAAGACAAATGATATCGACGGCGATGGGGATCCCGATGATATTGTTATTCGAGTTGAAGTGGCTGAACTTAATGGCCGTTCTCCAGATGACGAGGGGTTTATCCCCAGTTTTGATATAGCGCCGGGTGTTCAGCCGGGAGCTTGGGTGTTTGCGCCTAAAAGCCGAGGAATGTCGACGATTAATCGTGAGGAGATGAAGGCGAACCACTTGCTACGCTTACCATCAGCGCCGATACGGGTTGAAGCCGGAGACAATGTTACCCTGATCTTGGAAAACACCCATTATTTCCCGCACACCATACATTTGCACGGGGTGGACCATAGCTATTCAAATAACGACGGGGTGCCGCAAACCAGTGAAAAAATGACCATGCCGGGTGAGCAGCACGTGTATAAAATTAAGCCGCGCCATGCCGGTACCATGATGTATCACTGTCACGTGCAAGTGCAGGTGCACTTTATGATGGGCTTGCAAGGTTTGTTTATTGTCGAAGAAAATAAACCCAATAATTGGGTGCAAACGTTTAATGTGGGTGCCGGTAAGGTTCGGCAACCATCGGTCGCTGTGCAGGAGTCGTTTGAACAAGAATATGATATGCACTATCAAGCGATAGATACGGCACTTAATAATCTCATCCAAACATCGAATGACCCTCGTCAGTTAGCGAAAAAGATGAACCGTTTATACGATATTACCGATGGCACAGATGATTACTTTCTGTTGAATGGCCGCTCTTTTCCTTATACCTTACGTGAGTCACTGGTGTCGGTAGAGGCCAATCAACACATTAAAATGCGTGTGCTAAATGGTACTGCGGAAGTGTTAGCGCTGCATTCGCACGGCCATAAAGCGACGATCACGGCTAATGATGGGGTCGATGTGAACCCCGTCGCGCAGGTGACTCGTGATGTTTATAGCGTTTCCCCCGCCCAACGGATCGATTTAGACTTGTATACCAAAGACGACGGTTTACACAGTTATGGCGAGGGTATCTGGTTATTACACGATCATGCGGAACGAGCTATTACGAATAATGGCATTGCTCCGGGTGGCAACGTGTCGCAGATTATATATCGCAAGTACTTGAATAAGCATGCCTTGCCAAGTGGCGAAGGTGTCGACATTCGGCCTTACTTTAGTCCCGAGTATTATAAAGGTGAGTTACCGACTTGGGCGGCGAGTGATGCGTTTGGATTCTTTGATGATGCGGGTGGTAAGACGATTAAATCCTTTAGTGATGTCTTATTGATTATTGTGCTGGGAATGTTAATGGGCGTGCTGTTTTTATTGTTTAGCGCGCTGTACAGTTTATTGCATGATATTGCGGTTAAGTTAAAAGATAGGCAGTCCTTATGAAACCTCTGTTAATGGCCTTATTGCTGATCGTTTGCTGTAGCCATGCGCAGGCGGCAATGCGTATGGGAGACTGGGGCATGGTGATGAATGAAAATTCAACACAATTGCCGCAAGGTTGCGAAAGCATCGAGAACGAAGAAACCTTGCTTGTTAAAGCTGGACGGGAATACGCCAAACCCTACCCAGGGACTATTTTTGGTTATAACCAACATGAGTTTAGCTTTGCGAAGTGTACGCGTGTTGAAGTGACGTTTATCAACGAAGATGATATTCGTCACCAATTTATGATCCATGGTTTACCGAGTTATCTGCACCCTCAGGGGATGTTCCATATGGAGTTATATGGCCGTGGTGAGGTTCGCGGGATCTTCATTACCCCGAATACTGAACAAACGTATTTGGCGCATTGTGATATTGCACAACATACCGAGAAAGGTATGAAGGCCCAAGTTAAGGTCGGTGGTGGGGACGGTAACCTGCCCTCTATTCCCGGCATATCGGGGCAGCTAAATAGAGACAGTTATGAATTTGATGTCGGTTTTCAAAACATCCTATTGCTGATCGTGTTGTTAGTGTTAGGCTTTTCAAGCAGCCTATTTTTCTTTATTTGGCATAAAAAATAAACGACGTTACTGAGGTGTTTGAGAGTTTGGTAGAAAACTATGGGGTGACGGGCTTATTCATTAGCGCGTTTATTTCATCGACACTGGCCCCGGGCGGTTCGGAAGCGGTTCTGGTTTATTTGTTATTAAATGGGGAACAGTCAGCGTTATATTTGGTCATAGTGGCGACCGTGGGTAATACACTGGGGGCGCTGACATCATTTTACCTAGGGACCTTGGCGTCTAGTCAGTACCCGCCTAAAAACACCAATTTGAAGAACTTTGCAAAAGCTAACGCGCTGATTCAGCGCTACGGTAGCATCGCTCTGTTATTAAGTTGGTTGCCGCTTATTGGTGATGTGTTGTGTTTGGCCGCGGGTTGGCTTCGGTTGCCCATTATAAAATCGTTGTTTTTTATTACCCTGGGCAAGTTTGCTCGGTATTTTGTTATTTCACTTATTATTAGTTAATTCAGTATGTCTAAGAGCTCGAAAAATTTAATCTTCATCGAAAAAGATATCGACCACCGCACGCAAAGTCGTGATGACTTGAGAAATGATATCGCGGATTATTATGATCAAAGTTATTGGGATTATCGAACGTCTTGGTTGAATAATATCAACCTGGCAATTCATTACGGTTATTGGTCGGAAAAAACAAAGTCACACAGTGACTCCTTGCTGGAGATGAATGAACAACTAGCCGCTCAGTTTGATTTTAAAGCTGGAGATCATGTGCTTGATGCAGGTTGTGGTATTGGCGGTAGCTCGATTTGGTTGGCGGAGAATTTTGCGGTCAAAGTCACCGGTATTACAATTTCTGAGAGCCAAATTGTGCAGGCGAATAAAAACGCTAAAAAACGCGGGGTAGATCACCTCGTAGATTTTAAGCTCGAAGACTATACCAAGACATCATTTGCGGATGAATCATTTGATCACGTATGGGCGTTAGAGAGTGTTTGTTACGCACTTAAAAAATCAGACTTTATTAATGAAGCTCACCGGGTATTAAAAAAAGGTGGCGGTTTTGCGATGGCGGATGGTTTTGCGAGTAAACGAGAGTTAACGGCTAATGAGTGGGCGCAGGTGCTAAAGGTATTAAATGGCTGGGCTATGCCTAATATGACGACGCCTGCAGAATTTGAAAACCATATGAATCAGGTCGGTTTTGCCGATATTCATTATCGAGATATCACCCGAAATACCCAACCTTCATCAAAGCGGCTTTATTATACGGCCTTGTTCACCTACCCAATGGAAAAAATGATGAGCTGGTTTAAGCTGAGAAGTTCGGTACAAAGTGGCAACTTTAACGCCTGTTTTGGCCAGTATCATGTGTTACACGATGGCATCGGTTGTTACGGTATGTTCTCTGCGCGAAAAAGCTAAGCGCGGTTAATTTTATTGCAGGATGAATGTACGCAGGGATAATTAGCCAACTAGCCGTGGTTTAAGTGAGGCTAACATGACGGGCTGATTGGCAATCAACGCGGATTGTTTTCGCGTCGTCCTTCGTTATTGCCTAGGGAGGCGAGTCGCTATTTTGTAAATTCTACCGTTGAAGTCATCACTCAGGTAGATGTTGCCGTGACGGTCTTCGGTTAAATCAACTGGGCGACCGAAGACACGGTTGTCTTTTTCAAAGCCAGAGATGAAGTCCGTTTGTTGGATGGACTGATCCGCTAAAAATGAAAGCATCACGACCTTATAACCCGATTTTTTTGACCGGTTCCATGAGCCATGTAAGGTAACCAAGGCTCGACCTTTGAGCGCAGGGTTGTGCTTGATAAATAACAAACTCAGCGGTGCACTATGTGCGGGCAGTAAGTGGCTCGGTGCGTGGGTGATTAATGCAGCTGGTTTTTGCGAGGCGTAGCTAGGGTCGGCTTGACTGTCCCCGTGTTGGTATGGCCAACCATAATGCTGCTGTGGACGTATCCGGTTGAGCTCCTCTGGCGGCGCATCGTCACCGAGAAAATCGCGTCCATTATCTACGCCGTATAAATCTAAGGTATCAGTTTTCCAGTCAAAACCGACGGTGTTTCTCAGGCCGCTGGCGTACAAGGTTTCATTACGGCCATCTAAATCATATTGCCAAATACTGGCGCGTTTTTCCGAATGCTCGATACATACATTGCAGCTGGAACCGATGCTGATCAATAGCTTGTTATTGGGGCTGATTTTAATGCTGCGAGTCCAGTGGTTACCATCGCCTGGAAAACGTTGCTGGATGATGTACTCGGCTTGACCAAGGGTTATACCTCGTTCGGCATCGTAACGAATACGGAGCACCGCGTCGGTTTCTGCAATATATAACCAGCCTTTGTGCAGGGCGAGGCCATGCGGTCTATTCAATGCCTTAACTAATACCTTTTTGCCATCTGAGACACCGTCGTTATTGGCATCACGGTATACCAAGGTGACGGTTCCTGCGCGGGGTTGTGAGACGATTAAGTCCCCGCTGCGGGTGCTGATGAGGGCGCGTACGCCGGGGAGCTCGCTCGCATGTATTGATAGGCTAAAGCCTTGGCTGAGGTTTAGCTCTTCCACTGTTTGCTGCGGGCTGACCGTAGCGCTTAGTTTAATGGCGGGGTTAAAGCTAAGCTTTTCAGCGAATAGTTGCCAGGCAAGAAAGGTAACAGCGGCGAGTGATAGCATCAGTACTAGTCGCCGCTGCATGCTTGGGCTCAATAACGCTGATTAAAGAAGTCGAGAATGACGTGGTTTTTACTTGGCCAATCTTCATGTGATCCCGGGCCTTCGCAGTAATACGTTTGTGAGGCCGCCGATGGGCAATTTTTATAGGCACGACAACCATTTTTATCTGCCTCAGCGAGTTCATCGCCGCATTGATTACAGTTTGCCCACCAGTCGGCGGATTGTTTGCCGAAACCCTCAAAGTGACTGTCGTCGGTATTGTGAAACACCATGACCGGTAGCGGCGTGGGGCAATCATAGGTTTTTAGGCTTTCGCCATCGATGCCCGAGGCGCTGGGTGCAATGGCGGCTGGTTTGGTGGTGGCCGTGGGTAAAAAGCTTAAGGCATTGGAAATACTGCCACCGTCGGAGTGCCCTGTATAGTAAATGCGTGATGGGTCAATACACCAGTTTTCTTGCACGTCACTAGGGATTTTAGAGAGTTTATCGATGGCCTTAAGGGAGAGGCGGATATTATTAGCGTAAGCAATAATGAACCCTGCGGATGTTGCTTCCTGGGTGAGGTGTACATAGCGTTCAGAACGGCGGGCATTGATGCCGGCCGGCGCAAATACAACGATCAGCGGGTGGGCAACGGTTTTTTGGTAGTTGCTGGGTGTTCTTAGGTTATAACTAGCGCCGTTGCTAATTTTATTGTCATCGGTGAGGCCTGCTTTGCCAGACTTTTCACCGCTGGGGCAATCTGTTGTAAGTTTTTCTGGGTAGTTGAAATCAGCCGTTTTTAACAGTTCAGGGTCAACCCGTTCACCACAGGCGCTGAGTAATAATAAAGAGGCGATAAGTAAGCTGAGACGCATGTTTTCTCCCGAGTAGAGGCCTGCGTAGTTAGTCGGTTTTCAACTAACTACGCAGTACCATCGATTATTATTTTATGACTTGATCCAACTCGCCTGATTCATAGCGTGTCACCATCGCTTCTAAATTAATTGCTTTGATATGACTTGCTTGTCCGGTAGTGCCGAATGACAACATTCTTTCTTCGCAGATTTTTTGCATCGCATCGGTAGATACTTTCAAAAACTTACGCGGGTCGAAGTTCTTAGGGTTCTCGGCTAAGTGACGACGAATTGCTCCGGTGCTTGCTAAACGTAAGTCGGTATCGATGTTAACTTTACGCACACCATACTTGATGCCTTGTTGGATTTCTTCAACCGGTACCCCGTAAGTTTCACCTAAGTCGCCGCCGTGCTCATTGATGACCTTCAACCAATCTTGTGGCACCGATGACGAACCGTGCATCACGAGATGGGTATTAGGAATGCGCGCGTGGATTTCTTTAATGCGGTTAATGGCGAGCGTGTCACCTGTTGGTGGCTTGGTGAACTTGTAGGCGCCATGGCTGGTACCAATCGCGATCGCCAGTGCATCAACAGCCGTTTTCTTAACAAAATCGGCAGCTTCTTCTGGGTCTGTTAACATTTGTTCGTGGGTCAGAATGCCGGCTGCGCCAACACCATCTTCTTCGCCAGCTTCGCCTGTTTCCAATGAACCTAGGCAGCCTAGCTCACCCTCTACCGATACCCCACAAGCGTGAGACATTTCAACGGTGCGGCGAGTCACATCAACATTGTATTCATAACTGCTGGGGGTTTTGCCATCGGCCTCTAATGAACCGTCCATCATCACCGAGCTAAAGCCTAGTTGAATGGAGCGTTGGCAAATGGCCGGGCTGGTGCCGTGATCTTGGTGGAAAACCACCGGAATATGCGGGTATTGCTCAATGGCGGCGATGATCAAGTGTCTTAAGAATGAAGAACCTGCGTATTTTCTAGCGCCAGCTGAACCTTGAATAATGACCGGACTGTTAGTTTTGTCGGCCGCTTGCATAACAGCGTGTACCTGTTCCATATTGTTAGCATTGAACGCGGGTACGCCGTAATTATTTTCTGCTGCGTGGTCGAGTAGTTGGCGTAGAGAAATTAAAGCCATTTGAAATCTCCTTTATTAAGGTATGTTGATGGGGTGCGAATATGTGTTGTTCGCGATGCGGCTTAGTTTAACGTTTATAGGGGCGTGTTTCTATTTTAAATAAACGATCGGGGATAAAAATACGAAGGTGTGGGTGTTCGCTGTTAATAGAGAGAGACTCTCTGGCTATTTAGCCGCAAATGTTGGACATTGTTGAGTTGGCTCTATATTGATGGACTAAGGCTGAGTGCCACGTCTAGAAGAGACGTCGCCTCACAGATCAGCGCGGTTCTTTTGTCGAGTTCTGCTTTGAGTTGAACTCGGCTTTCTTGGAATAATGGGCTGAGGTCGACGTTATAGTCGCTCATCGCTTCAAACGGGTTACGGCGGTTAGCGAGCATAGCGTCATAACGACTTTGTACGAGTGTCATTGGCTCGCTGACACGGCTTGTGAGAGCAAGGCTGTCATTAATGCCCTCTGCAGAAAAAAGCCGCTGTAAATATTCAGCGGCTTTTTTCTGTGCCAGTATCAGCTCTATGAGCTTAGGTACTGGGCGAGTGAAGTCATTGAGCTTATCCATCGCTATATCCTTATAAACGCTGGCTTAGTTTTTGTTTGAGTTATGCAAAAACGGCGCTAATGCTCGCTTGGATATCCATCGCGGCTTGTTTCGGGTTCTCTGCATCACGAATTGGCCGGCCAACAACAATATGGTCGGCGCCATTGTTGAATGCTTGCTCGACACTGACAACACGCTTTTGGTCGTCTGTTGGTCGATTATCCACCGGGCGAATACCGGGCGAAACGATTAATAAGTTTTCCCCCAATGATTCACGCAGCCTAGGTGCTTCTAGCCCTGATGAGATAACTCCATCACAGCCTAGTTGCATGGCGCGTTTTGCACGTGAGGCAACGAGGTCTTCAACATTACACTTAAACCCTAAGTCATCTAAATCACCTCGGTCTAAGCTAGTGAGCACGGTGACGGCGAGGACTTTTAAGTCGCCTTTTTGTTCGGCAGCGGCTTGCATGATGGCGTTATTACCATGAATAGTGACAAAATCGACTTTTTTATTGGCGAGTTGTTTGACCGCACGACCAACGGTTGCTGGCACGTCGAAGAACTTCAAGTCGACGAAGATGCGTTTGTTTTGTTCGTTTAACCAATCGATCAACTCGAAGTAGTCTCCCGACATGAACAGTTCCAAACCAATTTTGTAGAATACGACACTGTCTGCTAACTGGGTGACTAGAGCTTTCGCTGCGGGGATATCAGGTACGTCTAAGGCGACAATAAGACGTTCGTTAACGGGAATGGCTTTACTTGAGATCCAGGACATGCTGAGAGGCTCCAAAATTGATGGTAATTTTCCCATTATAACGTTCTAGCGCAGGCATGTTGAAGGATTTTTAAGCGGCTCGAAGATTATCAGCTAATATTGTAAGCGGGTCTTACTCCCTAGGGTGGGTTGACGGCGCTTTATTGCAAACAGGATAATGGTGTTAATTTTTAAAGGCGATAAAATGGATTCAAGGACTGAAAAACAAGGCTTTAATAAACAATTAAACGTGGCGCTTTCGCTCTGCCTTATATTTTTGTCTCTTGTTTCTTCTTCCTTTGTTTCTTATGTGACCTATGAACGGGAGCGCCACGCGTATATTGAGTATGGCGAAAATATAGCAAACTCATTCATTGCTCAGTTATCTATGCCATTTTCCGGTAGTTTTGAGGAGTTTTTGGGCTATAGCTCGAATAGTTTGTTTAAGCTTCCTGAAGTGCAAAAAATCATTGTTTTTGATGATGAATTTAGCCCCTTGTTTTCGATCCAGAAGAGGCTTGATTATGAGTCGATTGTCGGTTGGCAAGATATTAATAGTGTGAAGGCTCGCTTTGAACGTGAAACGGATCAGGCATTCTATTTTACCGCTAGACTCGAAACATCTTATAAGGGCGCTGATACGGCATATCTAATGCTGATATTAAAAAAACCGCCGTTAAGTGCTTATGTGGAAGCGATATTCTTTACCAATGCGGGCATTATTGTATTGGTTTCACTCATTTCATTATTAACCTTGGCTATCGTGATTCGGCGAGTCACCAAACCTTTGGAAGAGTTTTCATCGATGATGATCCAAGCGGCATCGGGGGAAACAGGGCTGAGAATTGATCATCATACATCGGCTGAGTTGAGCAAGATGTCGGAAGCATTTAACCAAATGATGGAGATGGGGGAGCAGCGGCTTGATGAACTCGAAGCCTCAAGAGACCATGCGGTGCAAATAGCGAAAATAAAATCTGATTTTGCGGCCAATGTCAGCCATGAAATCAGGACGCCGCTGAATGGGATTTTGGGAATGGTCAATCTGCTGAAGGAAATGGGCTTGCCTCAGCATCAACACGAATACCTAGAAGTGGCGAGTAAGTCGGGCGACTCTTTATTGCAAATGCTGAATGATGTATTGGACTTTAGTAAGGTAGAAGGTGGTCACTTTGAATTGGACCTTAAAGATTTAGATTTAAGGTTGTTACTCGAACAACTTGCTTTGCTGTATGCCGAAAAAATACAGGCGAAGGACTTAGAGTTATGCCTAGACTTACCGACGAGCGAGTTGTTGTTTGTACGAGCCGACTCGACGCGTATCCGTCAGGTCATCAGTAACTTGTTGAATAACGCAGTAAAGTTTACCGCCAGTGGGCATATTACCCTCGCTGCTCAAATATTATCTAACACCAATGGTCGTGCGTTGATTGAAATCTCGGTGACAGATACGGGGATCGGCATTCCTGAGCAAGCTATAGGGCAGATATTTAAGCCCTTTATTCAAGTCGATGCGACAACAAGCAATGAGTTCGGTGGTACAGGGTTAGGTTTGACAATAGTGAGTCAAATGGTGGAACTGATGGGGGGGGAGGTGTCGGTGTCTAGCATAGAAGGGGAGGGCTCTTACTTTAAGTTGGTATTGCCTATGCAGGCGCATGATATAGAGCTTGACGTGCCCCATAGTGAGGCGGCGTTATTGCAGGGAAAAAGCGTGCTGTTGGTTGAGCCGTTTGCTGAAACGCAGCGCTATTTGAAAGGCATGCTTAAATGTTGGGGAATGTCTTGTCAAATTGTTGATAGCCTTGAGGAGGTAGTGGTGGCGATGAAGCTAGAGGCGAACACCGGCGATACGCCGGACGTCTGCCTCTTTAACGTCGACTACAGTGGCGGCAATACGAGCGATTTTCTGACGGAGTTTAAATTGAACGCCGACTATGAAGGCACTAAACTGATTCCGATGGTTCGATTTGGCAGCAAGACCATCTCGACGGATGAAGGAGGGGCGACTTTTGTTGCGTCGATTGATAGGCCGGTTAGGTATGAAAAACTAAGACTGACCTTACTGGAGGTGTTTTCTGATAAGACGGAACCACTTCGACGGAAGAACGAAACCGAGTTGAATAAAAAGTACAGTGAGGTCTTGCAAAATAAGGCCGTGTTGGTCGTCGATGATAATGATACAAATCAGCTGGTTGCGATGGCAATGCTTAAAGAGATTGGTATGACGGCTGATGTGGTGAGTAATGGCCGAGATGCTCTGAATAACTTTAAACGACGGTATTACGATGTGGTGCTAATGGACTGTAATATGCCGGTGATGGATGGTTATCAAGCCACCGAGGCTATTCGATCCTTAGATTTTGATGGCAAAAAGCCGCTTATTCTAGCGCTCACGGCGAAAACTCAAAGCGCTGATGTTGAACACTGTTTACAGAGTGGCATGGATGGTGTGCTCTTTAAGCCATTTACCTTGGCGGCGTTATTGGCCGAACTGGAAAAAGCCTTCGGTGTACCTGCGGCCTCAGAGGATGAGGTGGCGATAAATATCGACACATCGGCAGCGGATGGGACGGTTATTGTTGACTCGGTGTTCGACGCCTTGGTGGTGAATACCGGTGACGGCCTCGAGCAAATAGTGAATACCTACTTGATTGATTCACCCATTTACATCATAACCCTAGTCGCGGCTATGGAAGCTGGGGATACGACAAAGTGCCTAGACTTGGCGCATAAGATTAAGGGGAGTTCACGAAATATGGGGGCTGAGGACCTCGTGTCTGTTTGTAGTGAAATAGAACGAGTATGGTCTCAAAACACGCAGGATGAAGCGCTGATTATCAGTCTTGCGGCAAGCTTAGAAAGCGAGTTCTCCTTGGTTGAATCGCTCTTAACGAATAAGTTAGAGACGCTAAAGGTGGCATCTAACGGCCAAGCTCAACGGAGCAAAGAGGTCGTTTTAATTGTCGATGATGATCAAAGTACGCGGATGACCGTGGCCAGTGTATTAGAGCGCGAAGGTTATATGGTAGAACAAGGAAGTAACGGGCGTGAGGCGGTGAGGTTATTCGATATGTTACGGCCTAATGTGATCATCATGGATGCGATGATGCCAATTAAAGATGGTTTTGAAGCGTGTAGCGAAATTAAATCAATGCCGGGTGGGGAGAGTGTGCCGATTCTTATTACGACGGCATTGGAGAGTGAAAAGTCAGTGGATCTAGCATTTGAAAGCGGTGCCGCTGATTTTGTGCCGAAACCGATTAATTTATCGGTGTTACGGCAGAGGGTTAAACGATTGCTGGCGAAACAATCTGCGGACAAGCATGTGCAGAAACTGGCTTATAAGGATAGCTTGACGGGGCTGCCTAATAGAGCGGCATTTGTCGAGCAATTTCAGCAGGAGCTCGAACATGCAAAACGGCATGAGCGCCGCACCGCAATATTTTTTATTGACCTAGATCGCTTTAAAAATATCAATGATAGCTTCGGCCATGAAGCCGGTGATGTTTTGTTAAAGGCGCTATCGGGTCGGTTAATCAACTGTATTCGTTCCAGTGATATGTTAGCCAGGTTAGGCGGTGATGAATTTGTCGTTGTTCTGAGTGATATGAATAATGAGGATACGCCGAATCAGGTGGCAAAATCGATGTTAGAAGCACTCACTGAACCTTTTAATGTAGCGGGGCAAGAGGTGTTTGCAAGCGTGAGTATCGGCATCGCAATGTACCCCGATGATGGTTTGTCGAGAGACAGCTTATTGAAAAATGCAGATACTGCAATGTATCGGGCTAAAGCGGCCGGTCGAAACACCTATCGCCGATATACCCAGGATATGAGTGAAGTATTGGAACAGAGGATGCGGGTGGAAACAGAGCTGAGAAAGGTTCTGGTGGATAATGAGCTTTCTTTATATTACCAACCTAAGCAAGACGTATTGAGCGGAGAAGTTATTGGTTCTGAAGCCCTGGTTCGTTGGCAACACAGCCTGCGGGGAATGGTCTCACCGGCCGAGTTTATTCCCGTTGCCGAGGAAATGGGCTTGATCAAAGAAATTGGTTTATGGGTATTAGACAATGCCTGTGAAACACTCAAACGCTGGCAGCTAGAGCACGCTTATCAAGGCACGGTAGCGGTCAATGTGTCAGCGGTGCAAATGGCAGAAGGAAACTTTGTTGAGCTGGTCGCTGAGTGTTTGCATAAACACGATCTAGAACCGCAGTATCTCGAACTAGAAGTCACCGAAACGATGGTGTTAGAGAATATTGACGTGATGCTTGAGATGCTCAATAGGATCAAAAAGATGGGCGTGAGTATTTCCATCGATGACTTTGGTACAGGGTATTCATCGTTTAGCTATATCAAACAATTACCGGCTAATACCTTAAAACTTGATATGGAGTTCATTCAAGATATTCCGGCGAGTGAGGAGGATATGGCGGTGGTTGATGGGATGATTGTGTTGGCGCATAATTTAGGTATGAAGGTTGTTTCTGAAGGTGTCGAAACACAACAGCAGTATGACTTCTTGGCTAAACATAAATGTGATTTGATACAAGGTTATCTGATCAGCAAACCCTTGTCAGAAAAAGCCTTTGAGCGTCAATATGTCGCCTTGGTTAATCCTAGCGAGAAGCCCTCAGTCATGGAAAATAATCAGATAAGCGAACGGTAAGCATGGCGGCGTTGTAGCGGGTCGGTTATCCTAGCGGCTTTATTCTACCCTTGGGTGTCTTTTGCACTTCATTTATTTACATGGCTTTGGAAGTTCGGCGGCGTCTTTCAAAGCGCAGTTAGTCAAACAGTTTGTGGAGCAGCACCCACAACACAGCCTATTCTTGGTCGATTTGCCGTTTTCCCCTCAAGCAGCGATGTCCTTAGTTGAAGCGCATATTGAAACATTGCCGTCAGAAAACTGGGCAGTGATTGGCAGCTCCTTAGGCGGTTTTTACAGTACTTATTTAGCGGAAAAGTATCTTAAAAAAGGCGTGTTGATAAACCCAGCGGTGAAAGCGCATGAGTTACTGACGGCTCGTTTGGGGAATAATGAAAATTACCATACCGGACAAGTGTTTGAATTTACTGAGCATCACCTCCAGCAATTGAAGGCGATGTACTTGCCACAGTTGGCGCAGCCTGAAAACCTTTTATTGTTAACCCAAACAGGGGATGAGGTGCTTGATTATCGGCAAGGTGTCGATTATTACCAGCGCAGTGAACAAATGGTCATCGAAGGCGGTAATCATGGTTTCGACGACTACGAAGACTATTTAGCAGCGACATTTAACTTTTTAATAGGGCAGATTGATGATTGAAGGTCAGATAAAGAAAATGCAAACGGTGTTGGCTTCGCCGGTTGAGTACAGTTTGCCGATTGATGGTGAGTTGATTGCATTAAATCCCTACTTGGGTAAACGGATTAAATTGACTTACCTCGGGGAAATCAACTGTTCTAACTGCGGTAAAAAAACGAAAAAAAGTTATAGCCAAGGTTTTTGTTACCCGTGTATGAGAAAGTTGGCGCAGTGCGATCTCTGTATCATGAAGCCGGAAACCTGCCACTACCACCTAGGAACGTGTCGCGAACCTCAGTGGGGGGAGACGCACTGCTTTCAAGATCACTACGTTTATTTAGCTAATTCGTCGGGGCTGAAAGTGGGCATTACTCGACATACGCAAGTGCCTACTCGCTGGATTGATCAAGGAGCCACCCAAGCGCTGGCGATTTTTAAAGTCAAAACACGATTACAATCAGGTCAAGTGGAGGTCGCTTTAAAGCAGCACGTGGGGGATAAAACGGATTGGCGTAAGATGCTGAAAGGGCAAGCCGAGGTTAAAAACCTCGAAGCAGAGCGCGATCGTTTACTCGCTTTAGCGGCTGAGGCCTTGAGCGAACTTCAACAGACCAACGGTGAAGGTCAAATCGAGTTATTAACGGATGCCGCACCGGTGACGATTGACTACCCGGTGTTGGAGTACCCGACAAAAGTATCATCATTTAATTTTGAAAAAACCGCCGAGGTTGAAGGCGTGTTATTAGGCATTAAAGGGCAGTACCTGATCTTGGATACCGGGGTATTGAATATTCGTAAATTTACTAGTTACCACATTCGATTCGATGGATAAATTAATACGGCCGAAGGCGGTCATTTTTTCTCAGGGTGATGAGGTTATTACCGGCTCTATTGTCGATACCAATGCGGCCGCTCTAGCCGACCATTGTCGAACCTTAGGCTTTGATGTGGTGCGCCATATCACGGTGGCGGATGAGTTGGATGAATTGGTCAAGGTGTTACAGGAAATTGATCTGCTGGCGGATATTTGCCTGTGCACCGGTGGGTTGGGGCCAACCCAGGATGATTTGACGGTTGAGGCTTTTGCGAAAGCGTTTTCGCAGGAACTGCTGTTTGATGACGAAGCGCTGCGCATGATGACCGCGTATTTTGCCAAAATGAATGCAGAAATGGCAGCGGTTAATCGCAAGCAAGCCTTCTTGCCGGAAAAGGCTATTCGTATTGATAATCATTGGGGCACGGCTCCGGGTTTTATTGGCGAAGGCAATAAGTGCCGCTTTTACTTCATGCCAGGGGTGCCCTATGAAATGCATCAAATGATGCAGGCGACGGTATTACCTGATTTACAAAGTCACTTTAAAATCGAAGCACCGAGTTTAGTGACGTTTAGAATTTTAGGCATGGGGGAGTCGAGCATTCAGCAACTGGTGAATGGCATCGATATCGCCGACGATATTCGAGTCAGCTTTAGAGCGGGTTTGCCTGAAATTGAATTAAAGCTACTGTTCCCAAGCCATTATGACGAGGCGCTTATTCGACATTGGGTCGACGAGCTGGAAGCTGTTTTGGGTAGCTGCGTGTTTGCTATCGATGGGCTCGACCACCGCGTTAAAAACATAGCGGACTGTGTTGATCAATTGATGGCGGAAAAACAAGTCAGCCTAACCCTGCTTGAAACCTTATCGCAAGGCGATATTTCTCGTCAATGCAACGCCGAGTGGTTGCTTCGAAGTACCGTTATCCCCTTCCCAGCGGATATTTTGATGCAATATAATACCCCGCAACAAACTCTGGGTGAGCCGCTGGCGTTAGCCATAGCGCAGCAGGAATTGGCCAATACCGACGCCGCGATCAGCCTTGTACAGTTATTCGAGAGAAATGACGACAATCAAGTGGTGGTTTATCTGGCGCTTGCCAGTGCGCACTATCAGCGCTCGATGAAGCAAGTGATTAAAGGTCGTGGGCAACGACAGCAACGTATTGCCAGCTCAACGACACTCAATTTTTTAAGAAAATACCTTTTGGATTTATAACTATGCCTTTATTAAAGCTCGATAACGTTAGCGTCGCCTTCGGCCTCAAGCCGGTACTCGACCAAGCTGATTTACAAATAGATGAACAAGAACGAGTGGGCCTTATTGGTCGAAACGGCGAGGGTAAGTCAACCTTATTAAAGGTGTTAGCGGGTGAAGTGTTAGCTGATTCTGGACGGGTTTGGCGGCAAGCCGGGGTGGTTGTCGCAACGTTGGAGCAGTCACCGCAGCTACCCGAAGAGTCAACCATTTATGAAGCGGTTGCCGATAGCTTGGGTGAAGTTGGGCATTTGATTGCGCAATATCACGACATGTTGCTCGACCCCAATGTGGACCTGGATGCCCTCGGCGTATTACAGCAAAAGTTTGAGGCGCAGGATGGCTGGTCGTTACAGCAACGAGTCGACTCGGTGCTTAGTCGCTTAAGCTTGCCGCCGGAAAAACACGTTAAAGAGCTGTCGGGTGGTTGGAAACGCCGGGTTGGTTTGGCGCGAGCCTTAGTGGTCGAGCCTGATGTGCTATTGCTCGATGAGCCAACCAACCATTTGGATATGGAAACAATCGTCTGGTTGGAGAAACAACTCGAAACCTTCCGTGGGGCGGTGGTGTGTATTACCCATGATCGGGTGTTCCTGCAAAATATAGCGAAACGAATTATTGAAATTGATCGGGGGCAATTAACCAGTTGGTCTTGTAGTTATGAGCAATACCTTGAACGCAAAGCAGCGGCCTTAGAATCAGAAGCTAAAACGAATGCCGAATTTGATAAAAAACTAGCGCGTGAAGAAGTGTGGATCCGGCAGGGTATTAAGGCGCGGCGTACGCGTAATGAAGGCCGTGTTCGTGCTTTGCAAAGTTTACGTAAGGAGCGTGCTGATCGCAGAAACCTCGCGGGCCCAGCTAAAATTGAAGTTGAGCAGGGCGAGCGCTCCGGTAAATTAGTCATCGATGCGGAAAACATAAACGTCGCCTACGACGGTAAACGGATGGTGCACGACTTTTCGTGTCGTCTAATGCGCGGTGATCGTGTCGGTTTGGTCGGGCCTAATGGTGTCGGTAAAAGTACCTTAATTAAAGCCTTACTTGGGGAAATAGAGATCGACTCGGGTTTGGTAAAACAAGGTACGAAGTTGAAAGCCGCTTATTTTGACCAGCACCGAGATACCTTGGATCTTGAGAAAACAGTGATAGACCTCGTTTCTGAAGGACGAGATAGCATCACCATTAATGGTCGAGATCGGCATATCATTAGCTACTTAGGTGACTTCTTATTTGCTCCCGAGCGCGCACGTTCACCAGCGAAAGTACTTTCTGGTGGGGAGCGTAACCGAATTATGCTGGCAAAGTTGTTTAGCCAACCCGCTAACTTCATCGTGATGGACGAACCAACCAATGACTTGGACGTAGAAACGCTGGAGTTATTGGAAGAATTACTGATTGATTACGATGGCACCATTATATTGGTCAGTCATGATCGAAAGTTCTTAGAAAATGTTGTTACCAGCTTCTGGTTCTTTGAAGGTGATGGCAAAATAACCGATTATGTGGGTGAGATACCTGATTGGGCGCAGCTGATCAAAGCCCAGTCTCAAGAACAGCCGGCGGCAAAAGAGTCCAAGGAACCGCCAAAGGTGGTTAAGCCTAAAGCTAAGTTAAGCTTTAAAATAAAGAAAGAATTGGAATCGCTGCCTAAAGAGATCGAAGTGTTAGAAGCAAAACTAGCTGAGTTACAAGAGTTAACCGCGACGGCTGGGTTTCACGCCGGTGACCGAGTGGAAGTACAAGCTAAAATGGATGAGCTTACCGCGATGGATGAAGACTTACAGTTGAGGTATCAGCGTTGGGAAGAACTCGAGGCGTTGGCCGAATAAATCAATCGGCATAATTGAAATATAACTGATATAATGCACCGCTCAAACACAGCGGTGCATGTTTGAGTATTAATGGAGAGATGTCAGAGTGGCCGAATGAGCACGCTTGGAAAGTGTGTGTACCGCAAGGTACCGAGGGTTCGAATCCCTCTCTCTCCACCATTTAACCGCTAAAGCGCCGGCTCTTTGAGTGTTACTCATTCGCCGCAGCCTCCTCTTTTTCTTTTCCTCGCTTGGTCATGCTTTTGCTAGACCGAATCCGAGCGACCCCCGTATTGTTTAAACGAGAGCTTCTTTAATTATCAACGTGTAAGGTTTAACGTATTTAGTTGGCACGCGCTTGCTAATGAAAGAGCTTGCGCTGATCCGCGGTATTTATCTGCCCGTAGCATAAATTT
>Ga0209081_1000619_pt1 | contig 21559 bp, 18 predicted proteins | sample GOMGulsemesocosm_4_FD_184636 | JGI IMG/M metagenome (GOLD analysis project Ga0209081, IMG submission 184636) | Methane-oxidizing microbial communities from mesocosms in the Gulf of Mexico - GOM15B Gulf of Mexico (SPAdes) (version 2) | ecosystem: Environmental > Aquatic > Marine > Cold seeps... | reverse complement strand
TGAATACGTTTGGAAGGTTGCTGATGAGCCTGGCGATTGGCATCTACGCCTTTATCCCACCTTTTGCCGATCTGGCCACCGACACCCATGTTTTTCATAACGATTGGGTGCCGCACGCCAGAATGCACACGGTTTGGCTGCTGGGGATTAGCTCGAGTCTTGGGCTAGTGGCGCTCTATTTACTTTGGCTGCGAAAGAATGACCCGCTCTTCAATAGCAATATCGCGGCCCAGCCTCTGTGTATACGGCCCCTTCTTTTTGAGTGCCCTCACCACAGGCTCTATGGCGGCTAACTAACCGATGCTGTGGGTGTAAACTGTTTACCCTCAAAGCCAGCCTTAAGTAAGCAGAACGAAAGGTAATGGTAAATCAAAATATTAACGACACACACAAACCTGACTTTAAATACAGTGCATTTGTGTGCTGGGGAATTAATGTTCCGCCTTTCTTCAACTCTATTCATACCTGTGTACGACTATGGGATAAAACCTGCGCACCCTGTGCTGCTGGCGACGGCATTAGTGTGCCCAAAACGGACCATTGTCATCTGAGAGAAATCATCATCGGCCGCGCTTTAATTTGTACATGTCTTTATCGGTGGCGCTCAGTAATGCATTGAGATCAGGGTGCTCATTTGGATCGTACCTCATCATGCCTGCACAGGACTCAATTTTGTAAGGAAGATTTTCCACTGTGCATCTAGCAGCCAAGCTCCGATTGAAGCGATCAACCACCATTTTCGTGAGCTCCGTATCAGAATTTATTAATGCAACAAATTCATCACCTCCAAGTCTCGCAACAATGTCTGATTCACGTACAGCCTTTAGCAGCTCTTCGGAAAATATCTTCAGTGCCTTGTCGCCTTCATCGTGACCATACTCATCGTTGATCGGTTTGAACTTGTTCAAGTCAAAGAACACACACGTTAAAGGCGCGGCGGTCCTTTGGCTCAAATTTAAAGCCTGCTCGGCTAATATTTCAAATCCACGGCGATTTGAAAGCCCCGTCAACCGATCCACTGTCGCCATATGAAGTGAAGCAATCTCACTCTCTACGATTTTTGCCAAATCGCACAGCGCAGCAATAGCATCCTGCCCAATGCCCCTTGGTTTTGTATCCAAGATGCAGAGTGTGCCTAAGCACTCCCCACCAGGCGCCATAATAGGCTGGCCGATATAGAACCTCACCTGCATAGGCCCTGTTACAAGCGGGTTATCAACAAAGCGTTCATCTTCCAGTGCGTTGGGGATGTAGAAAGTGCCATTTTCTAAAATGGCATGACCACAAAAAGACACACTTCTTGGGGTTTCAGTCTGATCCACACCTATAGAGGATTTAAACCATTGTCTTTCTTGATCCACCAAACTGAATAGCGCAATGGGGGCCTGAAACAGGGTGCGAGCAATTCTGGTGATACGGTCAAAGCGTTCCTCATTATCCGTATCCAGAATTTTCAAGCTGCGTAAGACCTTCAGACGCCCCTCTTCATTCACCGGAGTTTCTGGCTCTTTCATAAGATTACTTCCCAAGCTATTGAGCTTTTACCTTGAGATATCGCGTTGATTACACGATTTATCGATTATCTTTGTATCGTTTGGCCATCCCAACAGAACTGATCGCCATAGTAATCATTATCATAGTTGCACTTTGGCTTAGGTTCTTTGCGCTCACAAACCTGATCGCCATAATAGTTATTGTAGCCGTTACAATATTCTGTCTCTTTCATCACACTGGCCTCATTTAAGTGTTACATACAGTATCTCTCGCCCGCTTTACTTATTAAAATTGATTGATTTTAATTGCTTGATAGGAAGCATCAATTCGAGCAGAGGTAGGTGCGACTAAGTCCAGGGGAAAAGCAGACATCAAACTAGGCGCAGCTTTTCTTATCGCCACTCAACTCCCCCATTCAAAAGCCCCATTCAAAACCCAGGCTGAGTCGATCACTCTGGTCGAACTGACCGAGCATGCTGGGCGCTGGACCCGAGAAGAGATCAGTGCTGAGCCAAAGTTCGAGGTTGCTCTCCAACATATAGCTGAGCTGCAACTGTATAGAGGTGTCCTGCTGGTCAAGGCCATAGAGGGCCAGCGCTTCAAACTCCCAGCTTTCATTGGCAAAGTTCTGGCGGTAGAGCAGGCTCAATACATGGTCCTGCTGTGATCGCTGCAGGTCTCGATGATCGTCAAACAGATAACTCTGGAACCACTGAGCACTGATCATGGTGTCCGCCAGCCCCTGCCAGTCGAGGCCGATCACCGAGGACAACTCCGCCGATTGATGGACGCCCTGTTGACGCAACAGGTTTAGCATTGCCTGCTTGGACTGGCTGTCGAGCAGCTGAAAGCTGTGGCTGTTATAGCCGACTTCGGTGCGCAGGGTGAAGTCACCAAAGGCCTTGCTGGCAGTGCCTCCAAGTAGGTGGCTGCGTTCAAAGCCGGCGTCTATCTTGAGTTCGTTTGGGTTGAGTTCAGGGCCTGTCAGGCTCTGGTAGTAAACCGCCGCGTCTCTATAGTGATAGAGATAGTTTGCGGTGAGATCCCAGCCATCGACAAAGGTGGCGTAGCGCAGCCCCATGTCGCTGTCTTTTATGGGCGATGCAGGTTTGTGTTGCTTCAGGCTGACGGCGCTCAGTGTGGGTAGTAACTGCGCTGGAATCTGTGGCACTAACAGCGGGGAGCTGAAGGCGTAATCGCTGCCCGCGTCAGCCAGCTGGTGGTAGCTCAGATCGGGAATCCACAGCAGTTGCCAGCTGCCGTCACCGCCTGTAGGCAGCTCGATATTGAGCATCCACAAGGGGAGGCGCGAGTCGGAAAACTCATCGAGGGTGAATTCGCGGTAGCTCTGTGGGTTGACCACATCCAGTACCTTGAGGCCGTCAGCCTGGCCCCAGACGACCTGTTGCTTGCCGATACGCCAGTAGCTGCCGGCTATCTCTGTGTCCCAATACCATTCACGAATGTCCAATTGGGCATGCTGGCTCTTGAGTAGCGGGCCATTGATAACGCTGAAATTATCACTGGGTTCAGCGCTGTGACCGAGTTGATCGCTGCCGTCGATCTTGATGCGCGCAATCAACGTCATGTCCCAGTCTCTGCTCAGCGCTGAAAAACTGTGGTTCCACTCACTGTCGATACGGCTCTCAAACTGCTGGGTGTTGCCATGCGAATCGAGGCTCCATTGTTGTTGCCAGGTGCCGCTGAAATCAGCGGCGACAGCGCCGCTGAACAGCAGCACAGCAACGGCCGTAAACACAGAGGCAACAGCCGTTAACACAGAGTTTCTGGGCTTTAAGAAAGTGTACGTGCCGCAATGAGGGTGAGTGCTGATAGCCATCATTATTTACCTCGCTTGAGGGCGCGCTGGCTGAACAGCTGGTCGCTGACAGGGCTCTGGTAGTCGACCTGGCTGAATTCAAAAATGCTGCGGTGGCCAGTCTTGTGATTGTCTATGGCGAGACGGTGGCGAGTGAGAATATTGTCCACGGCCTTTATGTTGCCAGCCTCCAGTGTTTTTAGCGGTTTGTCTTTCGGGTCCCAGTAGTGGGCTTTTACGACCAACCAGGTGTCGGCGTCGACCCAGAATTCGCTGCGGCCGTAGCCCAGTTCTTTTGCAATGGCCTTGGACTTTGGCAGGCCCTGCATGTGGATGGCATCAAATTTCTCGCCACTGCTCAGTGTCAGCTGCTCGTGGCCGAGCAGGCTGAAGTCGTAGTCTGCTGGTTCGAGCTTGCCCTCGAGCATCATATCCTCGTAGGTGAAGTCGGTACCGAGAAAGTAGTCGCCGCGGTCTGAGGCGGAAATGCGGCGTACCTTGCGCAGCGCCGGCAGGTAAAGCCACTGGTCGTCGTCCCGGCCGACATCTCGGTAGTCGAAGGTCAGAAAACCTGTGCCCTTGATGTTGCTGGGCTTTTTATAAAACAGAATCGTGCGCTTTTCGCCCTCGTAGTATTTTCGGTAGGTGCGCGTTTCACGCACCCGCTCTTTGCCGCGCTTGTCGATCAATGTCATGGTCAGGTCACGACTAACACGCTCGCCATCGTCGAGCAGGTTGACGCGCTCGACGATTTCATCGGCGCTAAGATTATTGAAATTCATGGCCTCGCTATCGATAGCACTGGCTTCAACCTGTTGGTTGAACAGGGTCAAGCCCAGGCCGCCGATAAGCAGTAGGCCGCTGCTGACGCGTAAGAATTTAGACATTTTAAAAGTCCTCAGTAAGGGCACCTGTTCGGCGCTGATAAATTGTGGCTTAGTCACTTTGATCAGCGCTGGCAGCAGGCTCAAGCTGGCGACAAAACTGGTGGTGACAGAAATAAAAACGATGGCGCCGAAGTTGGTCAGTGGCACTACCTGACTGCTGGTCAGCACGCCAAAACCGAGGGCGATGGCCAGGTAGTTAAACAGCAGTGCGCGGCCGGTGAGTGGGTAGAGATCACTCAGGGCTTTATCCCAATCTTCGTCCCTGGCGGGTTTATTGGGCTCTGACCTTTCGCTGAAGGCGGTGCGCAGGCGATCGATGGTGTGGATGGCGAAGTCGACACCCAGGCCAATGGCCACCGAAGCAAACATTGAGGTACCCATACCCAGATTAATGTCCAGCAATACCATGGCGGCATAGACAATAAGGATGGAGGTCGCGACCGGCAGCAGCGCGTAGAGACCCGCGGTCAGCGAGCCAAATAGCCAAGCGGAGACCAGCAGCACCAACAACAGGGAGATGGCGACGCCGGTAAAGTGGCTCTTACCAAGATCCTTGATCCAGTGGTAGTTAAGGTTTACCCGGCCGCTCAGCGTCGCGCTCAATTCGTCGCTGTTAAAGTACTCGTCGACGTAGGCCTGCAGCTGTTCGACCACGAGGCGGGTGTCCTGATAGCTGCCCTTGTTGAGCGTTAGCCGCAGGTTGGCAACACGATAGTCGAAGTCAATTTCCTCCTCAAAATCCGTCGGGTCTGAAGACGCCGAATAGATCAGAAAATACTGGGCGATCAGCTCGCGCTCGCGAGGTAGCTGATACTCACTGGCGGCGCCACCGTTCAGTGATCGGTTCATTTGTTTGAGGTAGTCGACAATCGAGGTAGCGCCTTCGACATGATCAAGCGTCAGTGCGTAATCCTGCAGGGTTTGAATTTTCAGTAGACTGGCCGGATCAAACAGCCCTTCATCCACGTTCGATTCGATGACGATATCGAGGTTGTTGGTGCCGTTGAGGTGTTGGTTTATCACTCGGTCTGCCTGATAGAGGGGCTCGCTCGGGTGGAAGGTTGCTATGCGATCCTCGTTTACGGTCAGGCTTAAAGCGGCTATGAGCCCCAGGGCCCCGGCTATTGTGAACACGACCAGCACCGTCTTGGCGTTGTTGAGTGTCAGCTGCCCGAAGCTCACCATCAGCTGGGCAAAGCGGTCAAGCTGCTGGCTCTGGGCCAGGCGCCGCATGGAGTGACTGGCGCTGGGCTTGATCAGCACCATGGCGGCAGGTAGAAACACCAGTGAATAAAACCAGGCAACGCCGACACCTATGGCGGTAAACAGACCGAAGAACTTGAACGGAGGCATATAGGCGGCGAAGTAGAGGCCGATAAAACCAGCCACCGTGGTCAGTGTGGTCAGCGTGATAGGCCGCCACATAGCTTCCAGGGTTTCGAGGATGATCTCCTGCTTGTCTCGATCTGGCTGTCTGGCTTGTAACTCGAAGTAGTGACTGAATATATGTATGGAATCGGCCACCGCTATGCCGATTAAAATCACCGGCAAGGCGTTAGTGATTACAAAAAAAGGTACATCCAGCAGCGCCATGGCAGAGAGAGTCATCAGCACCGAGGCGCCGATGATGACGTTGGCCAGTAGAGCAATACTAAAGCGGCGAAAGGCGAAGAGAATGATCAAAGTGATGATCAGCCCCGCGATGGGATTCAAACGCTGGGCATCGGCATCTATGTAACTGCCGAGAAAACCGGCCACCGCACCTTCACCGGCAACGTGGATACTATCTGGGTTTGAAGTTGTGCGAGGCGCACGCTCGACCAGTGCCAGAATATCCTGATAGGTCTGCTCTACTTGATCCTCATCAATCAGCTCGGCAACGATCAAGGTGGCCTGCTTGTCATGGCTCACCAGCTGACCCATATAGAGCGGGAAGTCGGATACCTGTTGCCACACCCGGTCGGCATCGGCCTGGGTCTCAGGCAGCTCGTCAAAGAATGGTGTGACTGCCATGCCGTCATCGCTACCGCTGATATTATTCTCGGTGGCGAGGCTGGTGATGCGATCGCTGTTGATGTTATCCAGCGCCGATATTTCCTCACTTAGCCAATCCACCAGCTGCAGGGATTGCGGGTTAAATACACCGTCGGACGACTCGTTAATGACCGCGACCACTATCGGATCGCTGAGACCAAACTGCGCCTTCACTTTATTCCGGTACACCAGCGCCGGGTTGTCGGCGGCGAGGAAAGCGTCGGCGCGGGTGTCCTTGTAGAGCTGCGGTAGAGCACCGAGCATGGCCACCATTAGTAGCAGGCTGGCAATGACGCTGAGTTTCGGATGACTGACGATCCAGCGCGCCAGCCGGGGACTACTTTTAGACTGATTATAAGTGCTCATTTTACACCTCATGTATATGCATGTTTTTGCTTTGAACGTTCAACAGTTGCGCACGTGTTTCGAGCAGGTAGGTTCGGGTCTGTTGCCACCAAGCGTGACTGGCCAAGTGCTCAAGCCAGCGGCCAATATTCGGGTAGTCGTCGAGATTAATGGCGGCCTCTTCTGCAAAAATCAGAAAACTGCCGAGGCTGATGTCGGCGATACTCTCCTGCTGGCCAAGCAGAGTCGTTTGATTCGATAGGCGCTGATTCATATCCGTCAGCATTTTATCCATTGCTTGTTGATGCTCTGCGTCCAGATCCGTAGTGGCGTTTATGCCCCAGGCGGGCAAGACCACACGGCGATGGGCGAGAGGGCCTATCAGTCGCGTCCATTGGTGCGTATGCCAGCTCAGCCACTTGATGATTTGCGCTTGTGCCATGGCATTGCCCGGCCAGAGCGGTGAGCCCTCGCGGTTAGCCAAATACTGCAATATGGCGCTGGACTCGCTGAGGATCAGTGGGGTGTTGTTCTCTGCATTGTCTCTGGTTTGACTGATCAGCAGCGGCACCTTGGCGTCAGGGTTCAAGGCTAAATACTCAGGGCGCATGTGCTCGCCCCTGTGCAATTGGAGAATCTTCAATTGCGGCAGCAGATCAAGGGCGTTGCACAGCAATAGAACCTTGATGCTGTTGACCGTCAATGGGTTGATATAGAGGATGTCGTCAGATTTCATGCTTGGACCTGCTGTGTCTGTGTGGTCTTGGTTTGTGCTTGCAGTGTGTTGTGTAAAACCTTGCCGAAGGCGCCTGTGACAAGCGCCCAGTTTTCGATGGCTCTGATGGCCCTTATTTTTGCTGTCTGCTGCATCCTCGACTCCATTAATCTTAAAATATGTATATGCATGTATATTGCCATTTAAAAAGCCCTCAGTCGCCGAGGGCTTTGACCAGATTGTCGGTGAGGCTGAGAATCTTCTGGGTCTCTTCCTTACCGAGCAGCTGCTGAATGTCTTGTTGCGCGGTCTCCCACAGTGGCAATGCCTGTTGAAAGAGCTGTAAGCCGCTTTTACTGAGGCTGATTTGTTTGCTGCGCGCGTCATTGGGGTTGGCGGTTAACTGTAGAAACTCATCGCGCGCTAACGGCTTGAGGTTGCGCGACAGGGTGGTTTGGTCGATCACCAAAATACTCTGCAGCTCTTTATTGGTCGTCGTACCAAGAAAGTTAACCGCCCGCAGTATCGAGAACTGGCCGGATTTCAGTCCTACCTGGCTTAGGCGTTCCTCATAGAACTGGGTGATCAGTCGGTTTGACTTACGCAGTGCCAGGTTGAAACAAATCGAGTTATTCAAGTGTTGCTCCAGTAAAGCCATCGACCCGTTAGTGAATCTTAATAAAATAATATGTATATGCATGCACCTTGTCAAGAGGGTTGTGAGATGCCTTATTCCCCACTTCATAGAGCTTTACCGGTCCTGCCCGTATCGGTATTGCGTTAGGGCATATCGCACCAACAAGAACTGTTGGTGCGAATCTCCATCAGCCAACACAGCCATTTCTCGCTTAGTTCTTAATTTCCTTTCAATTACTTATCAACTGGCCTTTATCCACGCTGATTTCTCCACTGCCCCCTGGTGTTAAGGCCTGCCAGCAGCGAAACAAACACCTTAAGAAGCCAATGGGCTCGGGGCAGAATCACCCGCGGTTGACAGCACACACAAATAACATCAGAATCATAACTGAATATAATTCATCAAAATTCAATGAATACCAGAAATCACAGGTTGCAGTAGCCCAAGCTGATGTGAAGGAAGTGAATGATGAATACTGTTGGCAAATGGCTGATGAGCCTGGCGATTGGCGTCTACGCCTTTATCCCACCGCTTGCGGATCTGGCCACCGACACCCATGTTTTTCACGCAGATTGGGTACCACACGCCAGAATGCACACGGTTTGGCTGCTGGGGGTTAGCTCGAGTCTTGGGCTAGTGGCGCTCTATTTACTTTGGCTGCGCAAGAATGACCCGTTCTTCAATATCAATATCGCGGCCCTGCTCAGCCTCTGTGTATACGGCCCCTTCTTTTTAAGTGCCCTCACCGCCAGGTTCTATGGCGGCGAACTAACCGATGCTGTGGGTGGCGTTGAAGATCATTTATTCGGGTTTGATATCAATTTGTTTGTTTTCAGTTTGGCAACGCTGCTGCTTGGGCTGGGCTGGGGTCTCTGCAGAAGAGCATCAGCGGTGTTGAGCAGCAGCGCTTAATTTCCTGACGAAATAGCAAGACATAAGCAACCCTTCGCTATTCATAGTCAAGTAAACACAACGAGGTATCGACATGTCCCCTGATTATCGATTTTCACAAAAGTTGATTCACTGGCTGATGGCCGTGTTTATTACTCTGGACCTTGTGGTCGCGCAAAAGTTTGGCGGCGACATGGAACTCTGGGACAGACTCGATTCACGCATCGACCACGCCAGCCTCAACCTGGTGGTTATGTGTCTGTTTTTACTGCGTGTCTATTTACGTCGCCAGCACGGCGCCCCCGCTGCGCCGTCCAACATGTCCAACTGGCAAGTAAGCCTGTCTAAAATAACTCACCTCGGCATCTATATTTTAATGGCCTCGCTATTTGTCAGCGGCCTGATCACCGCGATGCACGCCACCGATCCTCTGCCGGCCTTTGCTGTTTACGACTTTACACTGGGCAACCAGGATGAAACTTTGTTCCAGTTTGTTCGCCAATTCCATGAGGCCGCCACGCAGCTGATGATCGCGCTTATTGCACTGCATGTGATGGCTGCGATCTATCATCAGGTTTTTCTCCGCGATCAAGTGATGTCTCGAATGTGGAAGAATAAGGCGCATAAAAATTCTCAGACCAAGCTGCAGTAATAAACGCAACACTTTCACGCTCTAAGGAAACAACCATGATCTATTGGCTATTGTTCACCGCGATGTGTTTTTTTGTGCTCTGGTTTCTATGGGAAAAAAAGCACCGTCAAACCCGCGCTATGCAAGGGGGCATCCACAAGGACATCAACCTGCCCCATGAGCAAGAATTTGAGCTCTATCACAACGCCCTCTCCCTCTGTTCAAAAAAGGTGCGTGTGTGTCTGGATGAACTGGGTATTCACTACAAGGACCATCACATTCACCTGATTGAAACCGGTCACTATGAAACCCTGAGCCGCCACTTCCTCAAGGTGAACCCCGCCGCCATCCTGCCGGTGTTGATCCACAATGGCCACCCTGTGTACGAGTCACACGACATACTCACCTACGCCGCCAGTAATTCAAACAACCCGCAACTGTTGGTGCCTGAAGAGCTGGATGCGCAAAAGGCCATGCAGTACTGGGTGGATAAGGCCTCGGTCATAGGCGAGGATGCCAACGAAGGCATCAAGATCAGCGCCGGTTACTGCGCGGCCATGCTGAGCCTGCCACTGTTTGCCGCGGGCATGAGTTTTATTCCCCTGCGCTATCCACTGGTGGGGCTGCTGTTCCACCGCTTAAAGATTCGCGCCCTGTTATTTTCCCTGCTTAAAATTTCCGGCCTGCGGGGATTTGTAAAAATAACACCGCTGCTAAAAATGATGGCCGCGGGTCGAGACCATATGCATCAACATCTGAGGGATCTCGAACAACAGCTCAATAGCAATAGCCCCTGGATCATGGGGGAGCAGTTTACCCTGGCCGATGTCAGTTGGATGACGGTCTTCGAGCGACTGAGGGAAGCGGACTGGCTGGAATACTATTTAAAAGACCATCAATACCCAAACCTGGATCAATACTGGCAGAGGTTACAGGCACGAGACAGCTACCGGACCGCCATCCTGGACCACGGCCATCACTCTATTGACAAGTCTTTAAGACTGATCAAAGACACCAAAGCGACGCATCCGGATATTCAAGAGACATTAGAGCAGTGCTTTGCAGGGAAGGTTTATACTCGTGGTTCGTGATTCCCTCTTATTACTTACTCCAACCCAAAGGATTGAAATTTCATTTCGTTGTTTATATGAAATAGTATCATTAAGGCGATACGGCGGATAAACCGGTGCAACAAAAAAATAATCAAGGTGATCGGCAGACAGTCACAAAGCCGCTGTATAACGACCTTAACAAGTAGCTCAGCACTGGTCTGTGATTTTCTCTGGCGGGGATTATTGGGAAAAAATGCGATCGCTACGGGCCAAAGACCTGGCTAGATAGATCAACGCTTAAAGGATCGAGAGAAAATCGACAGTGGTGTCGAAGTCACTAGTACAGGTAAAATTAAGGGGTTTCTACCCCCCTCATCATCCCGAAGGAAAATGTGATTGCATAATTCCCCTAAATTTTTCCTGACGCTGCAACTCTTTGACTCGCTCGCACAAACGAGCACGGAACTCCGGTGAAGCCCAGCTCCTCGCGATCGCCAGATGTAACTTAACATGCCCTAGCATCAGCCCCCTCTTAATACGTGGCTTAATGTTCAATCGGTCTGCAAGGGCTTGTGCGTGTCGCGTATTCATTAATACCACATCCAAACGACCCGCAGCCAGAGATTTAATCAGTGCCTCAACTGAATTAAAAGTATGCAGTGAAGGAAAATTAATCACGGCCTTTTCACGCAATTCAGGTGCTGGATTCAACATCCCAATTCGGTACTCGGCCAAATCCTCAACCTCTCGAGCTCCTACCTGAGTGCCTTCTAACCACAATGCATCCACCGACAAATCCAATATAGGCACCTCACAGACCTGGATGAAATCCGGGTAATCATCAACACCCAGGCCGCCATAGGTAAACACTATAGTTACGTCGGCGTTATTATTCTGAACCTCAAACAGTAAACGCGCATCCGGTACCAGACGTTCACTCACCTGAATATTGAACGGCTGAAACAGCAAACGAATCACCTCCGGTTGAATCCCCTTAATCTCCCCTTGCTGCTCAAAAGAAAAAGGCCAAATTTTATCGCTATCTAGATAACGAACAGAATCAGGGGGTTGCGCAGACGAGAACTGTGATGTTATCACCGACACAGATAAGACCAGATTAGCTATTAATCGGCAGACCGATTTCATCATCAACTCGTTCAGTAAATGGCGAGTTTTAGTATAATCGATAAAATGGCAGCAGCAACCCGACGGCAGGTATGGAGCAAGGTCGAATGAGACACGTTTCATAACTGGCCGATGGATATTACCCCACGATTATTTTTATAAAACTATATCCGCCATAGAAACCTTCCCGCATTAAAGCTTAATGATACTTGAACGATTATCTTATTAGCGCTTCACCCTACAAGAGTGCACAACACCAAGGCAGAATACCTGGATATTAAAGAGACATTAGAGCAGTGTTTTACGGAAAAAACCTTGCAGCCCCATAGTGGCTCTGTGCTAAAGCTGACAAAAAGGCATTCGTATTTTTCAGCTAAGTGCGACTAGGGGGTGACCTCACCAAACTCGCCAAAGAAATCCAGCTTGGAATAGCGTGCAATAATCTCGGTTAGCCGCCCCTGGCGTTTCATGGCTTGCAATACCTGATCCGCCTCCAGGGCGAAAGACTCGGCGTTTTCACCCAGGGCGGGACGCGACCAAACCAAATAAAAACGATCTATGCCCAGGGTATAAATCACTTGCAGATCATCGGTGATGCCCAAACGTTTGGATACCTCAAACAAGGTCGGCTCTGATGCCACCGCCACATCAATACGTCGACTGACCAAGCTCTTGAGCATCATGCTGTCATTGCCATAGGCCGTAGACTCGGAGCCTGAGGATATCTTGTCGGTAATCTCGGGCAGTAAACGGATATGCCCCAGGCGTAACTGTTTCAACTGCTCGAGTGTTTCTATCTTTAATTGCCGAGATTTTAACGCAACACCCACAACCCGATAGCTGAACAAAGCCTCCTTACCCAGCAACAGTTCTGGCGGGTATTGGCTTTCACCTTCCGATACCAACATCACCGAGAGGTGGGCACGGCCACTCAACAGTTCCGCGTATATACGCCGAAACGGCACGACCTTAATGCTGAGTTGATGGCCCATACGGTTCACCAGCTCATCAAAAATATCATGCACTATGCCCTTGTGACTCGATTGCTCTTGGTAAAACCAGGGTGGCAGGGTATCTCCGACAGACACCAAGTCCTCTGCGTGAGTCGCTTGAGGTGCGTGAGCCGCCATCACCCAGAGCAGCGCGAGGGCCGATTTTCGACAAGAATGGACAGGACGCCGACACCTTAAAGGCGCAAGAAAACCAGAGAATCGTTTCAAACATCACCTCCGCCGTCACAATGCTGCTGATACTCGGTGTATGGTCTAGTGGCCTTTGAGCAGGTAACCTCCGACGATCGGTACAGCCGCGCCCGTTATAACGCCACTCCTTTCGCTGCTCAATAACTGTAGCAGAGCGTCTAGGGCATCATCGCAGTATTCATTATTAGCCGCCATAGCAGGCCATAATTTTGGGGTGTCGGCTTAGGTGCTCTAACTGTTGCGCCAGCAGCGGGGCCTTGTCGACTAGGTTCGCGGGAATGTGTTCAATGCCGCCCGACCTCAGTGAGCGCAGAAAAACAAACACCTTCAAATCCGCTACCGTGAGCCGATTGTCGGCAAAGTATTCACCGCCCCGCTGCTCAAGGTAGGCTTGCCAACGCGTTAGATACACAGGAATGAGACCATGAACCAAAGACTCTCTGGCCTTTTTCTTTTCTTCTTCGCCAGGGATAAAAAAAGTCGCCACTATCTTGCTGAGAATATCTTCAACGGCGTCCATGACCTCATCACACAGCGCCGCCTGCCATGGGTCGGTCGGGTAGAGCTGGGTGAGCCTGCCAACCAGTCGATTGATCGCGTTGGATTGTGAAATAACACCGCCATCGACTTCCAACACGGGAATGGCACGAAATGGCGTCTCAGCCTTAAGGGCTGGCCAATCCGCCATGGCAATACGCTGGTCGTCGAATGGGAGTTCGGACACGGCCATGGCTAGCCGAGCAACCTCTCCGCGACCGTTGCTGTGATTAAAGTAGGTTAACTTTATTTGAGTCATGATATTTCTTCCGGTTATTCACTGATGTTGATCAGATAAGCAATGTTCTATTCCGTCGTTATTTTTTAGCTGTAATTTGCTAGTCGTAACTTCTCGCTCTTAACTCCCCAGTCGTCATAAATTTGTCCGCATAACGAGTGATGCTCCAGGGTTAAAACGAGGCCATGCATCAGTGGACGAATACGTTTTTGTCCTCATTCATCCAGTTGAAAATACTCTCGCTCTCTCGCAGGGGTTAACTTCACATCACAACGACTCGACTCGGCGGGTAAACGTGGCGAGTAAACACGGCCTTGCGCAACGCTGCCTACTGGCGGGCTTAATTCAATGCCTTCCTAAATTAACTCGCTGTTTATTTTGCGATGCTGCAGGTGTCTTATTCTTTCAATGGAAAGGGACAAAGTCGGGTTTAACCCTTAACAACTGAATGATATTCATATATGATTATACCGTCAACTACATTTAAGTCTGTCAATCGGAGTGAGCCGATGCTTGCCATGGTCATCAACCGTTACGGGGCCGCAGAGGATGTACTGCAGGCCAAAGAAATCGCCAAACCCACCATCAAAGCCGATGAAGTGCTGGTGCGACTCAAGGCCAGCAGTGTCAATCCCATCGAGTACAAGATGCGCACCGGCTACGGCCACAAGATGTTCACCAAAAAACGTGGGTTCGAATTCCCACTGGTGCTCGGCAATGACGTGTGCGGTGTGATTGAAGCGGTCGGCAACAAGGTCACAGACTTTCAACCGGGTGACGCCGTATTCAGCGCGCCAGAAGTCAACGGCCAGGGAAGTTATGCCCAGTACCGAGCCATTAAAGCCCGCTATTGCGTGGAAAAACCCAGCAGACTTTCTTACCAGGAAGCCGCATGCATTCCCTATGCGGCGCTGACGGCCTGGGCCGCCCTGGTGGGCAAGGCCCAGTTGGGGCCTGACAACAGCCGTGGCAAGCGGGTATTGGTGCACGGCGGCTCAGGCGGCATCGGCTCCTTTGCCATCCAACTGTTAAAAGCCTGGGGCGCGGAGGTAACGACCACCTGCAGCACCGAAAAGGTTGAAAGGGTCAGGCAGTTGGGCGCCGATCAGGTGATCGATTATAAAACCCAGGACTTTAGCCAACGGCTAGAGGACTTCGACCTGGTACTGGATACCGTCGGCGGCGATAACGAAGAAAAATCCCTGCAGGTGTTGAAAAAAGGCGCCTTGGTCCAGAAAGGAATCACTGCCCAGAAAGGAGCCGCCGCCCAGTATGTCACCCTGGTGGTACCAGTACTAGGCGCCATCGACAAGCACGGTTTTTTGCGCGGTGGCTTTTATGCCATCAGGGAATTTTTACGCAAGAAAAAAGCCTGTAAGAAACAAAATATTCACTACCACTGGGGGCTGTTCAAGTCGGATCGCGATGCCCTGCTGGCCGTAAAAGATTTGATTGATCAAGGGAAAATCAAGCCCGTGCTTGATCGCTGCTTTCCCCTCAGTCAGTTGGCTCAGGCCCATGACTACGCCGAATCAGGCCAAGCCTTCGGCAAGGTCGGCATCGAAATTTCTTGACCCTGCCGCAACGCTAACCTCTATCTCTGCACCATTTCCGGCCCCCGTGGCCGGTTTTTTATGTCTAAAGAAACTACGTCTGTAATTATGGGCGCGAGAAGCGAGAAGCGAGAAGCGAGAAGCGAGAAGCGAGAAGTTTATGCCGAGCTGCTATTTTTACAAGACTGGTTAACCAGCGTTTAATGGATAAGCGCCCAGTGAACAGATCAAAGACCGCGACATGGGCGCGATTAAACACCCGTCGTCACGGAAGACTGTCTAAGCATCACTGTATTCATAAGCTACGGTAAACAGATCGAGCACCGACTTAATGCCCTGCTTGTCACTGGCTTTGTCGATAGAGGCCAGCACACCGAGCTTATCGTCACTGCCGACACTGACACAGGCACTGTGTCCCGCCGCACTGATCGCGGTTCCCAGTACTCGTTCAATGGACTGGTTGCGCAGTGCGGGTTTAAAGATTTTACCCACCGCGGTCAGCGGCATTGCCTCAATGATTTCCAAATACACTGGAATGGCCGCACGTTCAGGAATTTCCTTTCGAACGTATTCAAGCAGATCCTCAACACTGGCCGCTGAGTCTTTATTTACGGTGACATAAGCGCAGGGCAGTTCACCAGCGTAAGCATCGGGTTGGCCGATAGCCGCCACCAGTTCTACCGCAGGGTGGCTCGATAAAACATCCTCAATCACCTTGGGGTCAATGTTGTGTCCGCCTCGGATAATTAAATCCTTTGTTCGGCCGGTCAACCAGAAGTAACCGTCTTTATCCTGACGGGCCAGATCACCTGTCACCAACCAATCATCAATGAATGCGCCTAGATTATTTTCTGCGTTCTTATAGCCGCTAAAAACATTGGGGCCTTTCACCACAATCACACCCTGCTGCTCCACCTCACAGTCACGCAAGTAGCCGCCATCATCATCCAAGACAACACATTTCATCGCCTGATAAGGAAAACGTAGGCCAATGGAACCCACTCTTCTCTCGCCGTGTTCAGGATTTAAAGCGCTGGTACAGGTGGCCTCTGTCATCCCATAACCTTCAAGCACAGTTATACCCGTCAGCTCGGTAAACTGTCGTAAGATTTCTGGGGCGATAGGTGCAGCGCCGCAGGCAACATACTGCATGGAATCAATCAGAGATTTATTTTCCGGCACTGTTTTTAATAACGCACTGACAATGGTCGGCACAGTGCTGAAAAATGTAGCCTGATATTTAGAAATAAGCTGCCACAGGTTATCGACTATGCCCGGAGTTCTGAAACCCGCGGGGCTTAGCAGAACCGCCTGGCCACCACGGGCAAACACATTGAGTCCGGTGACAAATACCGCATTCACATGAAATAAGGGCAACCCGCAAATAGCCACTGCATTTTCATCGTAGTTGTATTGATCGGCGATGACCGATGCAACAAACACTTGATTTCTATGGCTTAGCTGCGCAATTTTTGGTGTTCCGGTTGTGCCGCCCGTGTGAAAGTAGGTGGCAATATCATCGGCTTGTATATCGCGCTGAAAAATCCATGAATCAGCCGGCTGCCGCTGCAACTGAGTGTCATAATCAAAAATAGGCACGCCGCCGGGTGTCTGAGTAGCGGCGTCTTTATCGGCCCCGAAAAGATTCACCTGAAAAATAACTTTCAAGCTGGGCACCTGGTCGACAATGCCGATGGTTTTTTCCCATATATCGATGCCGGGGATTGGACCAAAAACTACCAGTGCCTCAGTGCCCGATTCAATCATTATGTCGCGCAGAGCAGCGGGCTCCAGCATGGAATTAATCGGACCGGCAATACCCAGAGCTGCCCCGCCCCACAAGCTGTAATGGTTTTGTGGCAGGTTGGGTAAAATAATCGAGGTAACACCACCTACGCTGACACCCGCGTTGCAGAGGGCGTTGGCTGTCTGATTAATTTTTTCCAACAGCTCGCGGTAGCTCACCTCTAGGGGCTGTTCATCAACACTGGCGGTAAGCTGAAACTTCAGTGCCGGACGATCGGAAAATCGAGCGGCACTGTGGCTAATTAGCTCGTAGGTGGATTGCCCGTTGCAGCGATCCTGCCACGGTGTTTTTTCAAAAGCTTCAATATCTTCTAGGTTGCGCATGTCCAATCCCTCTTTGCTTATTTTTCTACGTCTAAACTTACACGCCTTTTATTTTTGCGCCTCCCCTTTACGCGCCTTTCATAATGCCACTGACCAATTTATGGATGAACGATTGCGGTGCAAAACGCTTGAGTAAAGTGATGGCCTTAGCTTTATCCATGGGAACACGCAGCGGTTTTTTATCGCTGGTGATGACACTGTAAATTTTTTCCGACACCATCTCCGGTGTTAATTTACTCGCGGCACTGTCTGCAGCCATGCGTTTTACCATTCTATGGGTAAGCGAATCTTGCGGAACATTGCTGACGATATCCAGGTGTCCACCGGTTGCAGGGCGATCCATTTTCATTGCCACAGGCTGCATGATCACCACATCAATATTGTGCGGTTTCATCTCGTGGTAGAGCGATTCGCTGATAGCCTCTAACGCGAACTTTGCGGAGGTGTATGCACTCATAAGGGGAACCGCGATGAGTCCGCCGATGGAGCTCATGCTGACAATGGTGCCGTTACCCTGCTTTTTCATAACTGGGATCACCTGTTTGATAACCCGCATCACACCAAAGATATTAGCGCCATAAAGCGCCTCTACTTCCTCAACTGTCTGCTCCTCAACCGAGCCGATGATCATCTGGTTAACGCAGTTGATCAACACATCGATACGCCCCTCGCGAGCCATAAGATCGTTAATGCAGTTTTCTACAGACTGCTGATTGGTGGCCTCCAGTTGCAGCATTGGAAAGGCATAATCTTGTTCTCGACCTGCCGGATTGCGCATGGTGCCGTAAACCGTCAAACCCTTCTCAGCCAGAAGACCACCCATTACCTTACCCAAGCCGCCCGAGGCGCCTGTAATTAAAACAACCATGTGTATTTCCTCGCTTTATACGTCAGCACAAGCCCAGCCTGTTAGAGATAACCAGTAAGTCTGGGCAATAATTCATAACTGAATCAAATATCAACTAAAAGAAGTGTTATGTCAAGCACCCAAGCCCTTGCACGATCAGCAGACATGCGCTGGCCTCCATTAAAAATCGTGTAGCCGTCACGCTCCGCCATCGCTATCGGCAAAATATAGGTAATAGCATTTTAATGCCTTGTGGCGCGTATGTTCGCGCCAGCCCAGCTGCCTAGCGGTCCCAGCTCCTCCTCTACTTCACTGTGCCCCGCCTGAACGGCTACCTCTTCGGGTATCACAAGGTTGATATTGAAATAATCCAAACCACTCTATTGATTACTGATTCAAAGGTGAATATGATTACAATTAAGAATGTGAGGTTCGTCAGATACGTGTGCATTCGCAATATCATGAGTAGAGAAACTCGTAGTACCGGTCTGGTGAAGCACTCACGCCGTGCGATTGCCCTGCAGCCGACGCTACCGCGAAATCAGTACAGCCCTAACTTGTTGTTGGCCGTTTGCGCCACCCTTTGGAGATAGAACTTATGAATCAACACCAAACAAGCGTCGTGATTGTCGGTGCCGGACCCGCAGGCTTGACCCTGGCTCACCTGTTGGCGAGCTACAACATAGACGCCATTGTTCTTGAAAAATTGCCCAACACGGTGGAAGAACCACGGGCCATTGGCATCGACAGTGAAACCCTGCGAACTCTTCAGGCTGCCGACCTGGTCGCCGACGTCGCCGACGATATCTACTTTGATGTGCAGGTAACCGAGTATGTCAACGCCGACGGCAAGCTGTTGTTTGAATTTAATACCGAAGGCGCCCAGCCCTATGGTTTCCCTATTTTCAACACCTTCGACCAGCCTGGGTTCGATCGCACACTGGCCAACGCCATGCCAAGGCGCAAGAGCGTTAAACTGTGGTTTGGCCATGAACTCACACGCTTTGAACAAAGCGACGCCGGGGTAACCGTCTACGCCAAGAACGCCGATGGCGAGGATCTGACCATTGAGGCCCAATACCTGGTGGGCTGCGATGGCGGCCGCTCACATGTCCGTGCAGAACTGGGTATTGAAATGACCGGGGATTCCAATGAGTTCCCTTGGCTGGTCATCGATACCATAGACCCGGGATTCGAGGATGGTTTTGAAAGCCGTTTTTTCTGTGACCCAAGTCGCCCGGGCATGACCATCAAAAAACACAACCAGCAGCGCCGCTGGGAGTGGATGTTGATGCCCGGAGAAACCCCCTCCGACCTGCTCGAAGACGAGATGATCAACAGCCTGATTGCCCCCTACACCGACCCATCTCAGGTCGAGGTGTTCCGCAAGCGGGTTTACAACTTCAGTGCCATTGTTGCCGAATGCTGGCAGCAAGGCCGGGTATTCATTGCCGGTGACGCCGCCCACATGACCCCCCCCTTTGCTGGTCAGGGGCTCAACAGCGGCATGCGTGATGTGCGCAACCTGTCGTGGAAGCTGGCGATGGTCATCAAGGGTCAATCCAGCGCCTGTATTTTGGAAACCTATGAGGAGGAGCGCTTACAACATTCCAAGGAGCTGATTCAGTTCGCCCTCGACCTCGGCAACCAGATTCAGCCTATTGACCCTGAGAAAGCAGCCGAGCGCGATGGCTTTTTCTTCGAACTGCAAAAGGATAAGCAGGCCGTCGATGATTTCTCTGCCGGTATGGCCAACTCCATTCTCGCTCGAGCGCTGGACAAGGGCATCGTCATCTCCCCGCAAGACAGTTCGATTAACGGCCAATTCATCTACCAACCCAAAGTCACCCTGGCGGACGGCACACTTGAGCCACTGGATAACCTGCTGGGCAAAGGCTTCAGCATTTTGGGTTACAACTGTGACCCTGCAACTGAATTAGACAGTGCTGTGCTGGCGCAATGGCAGGCTCTGGGGGCAAACACCGTCGCCATCCGCGACAACAACAGCGTCAACCTTGATAAAAACAGCGCTGAGTGGCCGCGCGATACCACTGACGCCCTGGCCCATCATTTCCAAAATGGCGAACACACCATGGTACTGGTGCGCCCAGATAAATTCTGTCTCGCGGCATTTAATACCGGCAATGCTGCCACCATCTTGGCACAGGCCCAGCAACTGCTGCATTTAAAATAAAGCACACAGTTCCGATCAACGGCTAAAAATATTCGATACATTCTGACCTTTATTGACGAGACATTGACCATGAAATTAATCAGTTATACATACAACAATCAAGCCTGTTACGGCGCACTGCAGGGCGACAAAATTATCGATCTACAGCAGCGCTTGGGGCATTGCTACCCAGATTTAAAAGCCCTGCTTGGCGACGGCGGCCTGGATGAAGCCCGCGAAATAATTTCCTCCGGCGAATCGGACTACCGCCTCGATCAGGTGCAACTGCTGCCCGTGATTCCCAACCCAGGCACCATCTGGTGTGCGGGCATGAACACTCACTCCCACTACGAGGAGGCCAAGGACCACATGCACCTCACGGAAAAACCCAAAAAGCCCGTGTTGTTCCTGCGCAGCCCCGCCACGCTGATTGCTTCTGGGGAAGACCTTGAGAAACCCACGCTGGAACCGGCATTTGATTACGAAGGTGAAATTGCCCTGATCATTGGCAAGCGTGCCCGCAATGTCAGTGTCGAAGACGCACTGGACTATGTCGCTGGGTATACGCCGTTTAACGATGCCTCCGCACGTCTCTATCAAATTAATTCCAACCAGATTACCGCGGGTAAAAACGCCTACCGCAGCGGTGGTTTCGGTCCCGCTCTGGTCACGCCCGACGAGGTGAATCTGGATACTATGCAGCTGATCTGCCGTGTTAACGGCGCGGTGATGCAAGAGATGCCACTGGACGATCTTATTTTCAGTTTTGCTGAATTGATCAGTTATATCTCCGAGTTCACCTGGCTCGAGCCAGGCGATGTGATTGTCACAGGTGCGGCCGAAGGTGTGGGTGCCTTGCGCCAGCCACCGGTATTGCTGAAAGCGGGCGACAGCATAGAGGTGGAAGTCAGTGGGGTTGGCACCCTCATCAATGGCGTTGCCGATCAGCCAGAAGTGATTGGCTAACGGCCCGGATGACCCCACGGCAAGTACGTGGGGTCATCAACCTTGAGCCAGAAAAAAGAGAGATAAATGTGAGATAGAAAACCTCACGACGGAGAATAAGCATGTCGAAAGTTGAACAACCCTTCTACTACCCAGGTCGGGAAAGTTACACCGAGGAAGAACAAAAAAAACTCGGCAGCATTCGGATTGAGCGACCGGAGCCACTGATCAAGGTGGATCAACTCAGCTACATTCTGTTTGAGCGCCCGGATCTGGATTTACAAGAATCCTTTATGCAAGACTT
>Ga0209081_1000617_pt1 | contig 21559 bp, 18 predicted proteins | sample GOMGulsemesocosm_4_FD_184636 | JGI IMG/M metagenome (GOLD analysis project Ga0209081, IMG submission 184636) | Methane-oxidizing microbial communities from mesocosms in the Gulf of Mexico - GOM15B Gulf of Mexico (SPAdes) (version 2) | ecosystem: Environmental > Aquatic > Marine > Cold seeps... | reverse complement strand
TCACAATTTAGGGTGAATGGCGTGGTGAGAAATATCCCCGAGTTTTATACTTTATTTGATGTAAAAGAAGGTGATGCTTTATATGTACCGCCAACTGAACGCGTTAAAATTTGGTAATGTATAGAAGATAAATGTTCACATAAAAAAACCAGCAATAACAAACTTGCTGGTTTTTTATTTTCTATTTATTTTCTATTTATTTTCTATTTAGTTTTACATCAATAAAACCATTAATGAGGTAATGCGGCTACATTTTGTCCTGATAGCCGTCCTGAAATTTGTGGCGACAATTCAGCTTGTGCAGCTACAGGGCTAAGAACGCCAGTCTTTTTCGAACGAGCTTTTATCATAGGAGCAGGAATAACCTTTCCTTTTACTTTAGGTCGTGGTGGTTTATTACCTAATAAGCGTGAATTGATGCAAGCTCTAATTTCATCTAAAGTGTAATTCGCTTTTACTTTTATTCTCAGATGTGGAACTGAAGCTGCTTCAAGAGCACCACTAACAAACCAGTCTTTTTTAATTTTGTAACCTCGGCCTTGAGTATCAACTAAATCAACTGCGCCTAGTAGTTTCATAGAACTACGTTCACAAATAACAAAATCTAAGTACTTTCCATCAGCATTCGATGCAGCACTTTGACTTGCTCGATTAGAAACACCATTGCGAATAGTGACTATATCAGACAACTTTACTCGGTTGATAATACGGTATTTATGCCCCATAGCTTGCTCAAGCAAATTTTGAAAGTTTTTTTCTGCTGGAGTAAAGACAGAGGTTTTGCTGTCAAAAGGGAAAGGGAAGCTGTTGTCATTTAAACGACTTGCTAAGACACCAACAATGACAATTAGGCTGATTAAAGCAAATAAAATAATTTCCATAAACATCTCCGGCAATTCAAATTCTTGACGCTTTATTCATTAATATGAATAAAGCGATTACTTAATGTTGATTAAGCAGAATTTGTGCCAGAAAACTAAAGTTGCGAGTATTAAGCTTTTAAGTTTCGAGCTGCATTGTCAAAGATGAAAATTAAGTGGCTGACATATCGGTCTATTTGCTTCTACACTCGCAATTATTTACTCGTAACTCACTTTAATTTGGATATTTTTCTTCTAACGCTGTATACAGTTGTTGTTGAAAATCATCAGCACCAGAGTCAAGCGTGTTAACTAAATTAGCTAATACTTCGTTGTCTTCCTCACCATGCCAAATTTTAATATAACTGCCATCTTTATAGCCGTGATCTTGACGGAAAAAGTTTAACGTGTTTTTGCCAACATATTGGCGAAATAATTCGTCTAAATCCATATTCATTAATGACATACAGTCAGCCAATGCTTTAGCATCAAAAGCTTTCTCTGTTACTGCTGCTGATGCTAAGTTTTCTAAGGCAATTTTGAAATCATTCTCTGCAGTACCCTGATGAAGTTCTCTGGCAAGTTCTCGAGAAATATGTTCCACACTAGCACCGGTCATTAAGCGTAAACTTAAGCCAAAATGAAAAATATCTACTAATTCAAGTTGTACTTGAGCAATGTCAATCTCTTGATGTTTCCACCATTTCCAACCATGATGATCTAGCATTTCTGCACACTCAACCCAAATAGCGCGATACCATTCGTAACCATTGCTGCGCCAAGTTTCGCTCACTCGTGAGTTCATTGCATCTTGCATAGTTAACATTTGATTGATTTGCTTCTGTGCTACTGACAGGGCAGCAGATAATTGTTCGCTCATTTTATTCTCTGATAATTATATGGACGGGGTTATTTTGCCTAACCTTAACTAGTCTGACAAGTGTTTGCTGCTATTAATTAGCTTTGACTAAATAGCTTCTTTCTAACCATAGCGCGATAATCTTTTGGAGTTAAGGATAAATTTTGCTTAAATAAACGGGTTAAGTGTCCCTGATCTTGGTAACCCACATGGTAGGCTATTTCTTGTATAGATAAATTACTTGATGCTAGTAAGTCTTTAGCTGTTTCTATGCGCAGTTGTTGCCAATATTCGGTTGCACGAATGCCTGTTGCCATTTTAAAACGGCGGGTAAATGAGCGTTGGCTTAAACCAAATTGCTCAGCTAATTCGGATAAGCTAATATCGCTACTTAAATTGGTACGTAACCAAAATTGTATTTGTGCAATTAATTCATCGGCATGCCGATCGACAGCTCCTTCTAAATATCGTTGTTCTTCGTAGGGTTTTCTTATTTCATGAGAGAAGTTACGTTCGACATTTTGTGCTGCTGACAGGCCATAAGTTTGGCTTATAAGATGAACAATAATATCAGCTAATGCGTTTAAGCTCGCAGCACAATAAATACGCTCTGATTGAGTAATGAAGAAATCGGGCTTAATTTCGACCTTTGGATAATCCCGTTTGAATTGTTCGACGTAGTGCCAGTGAGTTGTTGCACTATGATTATCAAGCAAACCAGACTCCGCCAGAAAACAAACGCCGGTACCTACAGCGAGCAAAGTTGACCCTTGTTGCCAGCAGTGCTTTAGCCAAGTAATTAATTTTGCGTGTTTTTTCAATACAGGTCTAGGGTTGCGCCATAAACTAGGTACTAAAATGATATCAGGTACGTAAACTTCATCAGCAGCAATATTGTCTAAAGTAATATCGGGTAAAAATTGAATACCAGCGCGAGAGGTGACAGCCTTAGCTTCTTGGCTGACTAACTGCGTTTTCAGCTTTAGCGCAGATTTATCATAACGACGAGCAAAAGCCTCACCTGCTAACAACATCTCCATAGGCAGAGTTAAGCCGGTTGCTAACACATGTTGATAAATCACTAAACTTACGTGTAACTGGTTAACCTGTGAAGGGGTATTTCTATTTACGGGCATGTTTTATCTAATTTATGAGATGTTTGGCCATTATGGCATATTTTATGGCTGATATTGCTTATTATTTTGTTTTCTTTGCCTTTAAACTAATCTCATTAGATTTATTGTTTTAAATAAAATTAGGTTCTTTAAATGACATCATTACCTGTAGTTATTGGCATGGGTGGTATTAACGCCGCTGGTAGAACATCATTTCATCAAGGTTTCCGTCGTATCGTTATTGATAAAATTAATGCGGAAGCGCGAGAAGAAACTTTTGTTGGTTTAGCCAGCTTAATGAAGCTAGTCTCCCTTCAAAATGATCAATTAGTAGATCAGCAAGGAAACGTTATTGCTGCAAGCGAAGTGGAAGCCAAACTAGGCCAACAAATTCTTGATGGCACCTTGATTCGTAAAATAGAAAAAAATCATTTTGATGTTGATGCAACCCACTGGCATCAAAAAATGCATATACGCCCTATTGATAAAAATATCTCTTTTGAATTGCGCGCAAAAGAACTACCTCACCCTTTACCTCATGCATGGCAGGTTACTGACATAGCTGAAGGTAAAGTTCATGTTGAAATTCCTGAACACTTGACTATTTCTCATGATGCCTATCGCGATAACCCGATTAAAGCCGCAGGGCAAATGCCCACCGGTTTTGAGCCGGGTGCGCTTTATAATAGTCGCTATCAACCGCGTGGTTTACAAGCAACCATTTTTGCTGCTACTGACGCTATTCGCTCAACGGGAATAGAGTGGGATGTTATTTTAGATAAAATCAGCCCAGACCAAGTAGGCACTTATTCAGCTTCTGTTGTTGGACAAATGCAACAAGAAGGGCTTGGTGGTTTATTGAAAAGTCGTTTATCTGGGGCAAGAGTTAGTACTAAGCAATTAGCGTTAGGGTTAAATACCATGTCGACTGATTTTATTAATGCGTATGTTACAGGTAATGTTGGAACAACATTTTCTTCATCGGGAGCTTGTGCAACATTTCTTTATAACTTGCGCTCTGCTGTTCAAGATATGCAAGCGGGTAGAATTCGTGTTGCTGTTGTTGGTAGTGCTGAAGCGCCTATCACACCTGAAGTCATTGAAGGTTTTGGTAATATGAGTGCCTTAGCCAATGAAGAAGGGTTAAAAAAATTAGACCGTAGCGATAAAGCAAATCATCGTCGCACTAGTCGTCCATTTGGCGACAACTGTGGTTTCACTATTGGCGAAGGAGCACAGTTTGTAGTTTTGATGGATGATGCACTTGCTCTTGAAATGGGGGCCAAAGTAATGGCTTCAGTTGCTGATGTTTTTGTTAATGCTGATGGTTATAAAAAATCCATTACGGCACCTGGGCCGGGTAACTATATTACCATGGCGAAATCAGTGGCATTAGCCAGCAGTATATTAGGTAAAGAATCATTACAAGAGCGTAGTTTTATTTTAGCTCATGGCTCAAGCACTCCACAAAACCGTGTTACAGAATCATTAATCTATGATCGCATTGCGGCAAGTTTTGATATCAATAACTGGCCTGTCGCTGCGCCAAAAGCTTTTGTAGGCCACACTATTGGCCCAGCTAGCGGTGATCAAATGGCAATGGCATTAGGAATTTTTAATGACAATATTATGCCGGGCGTAACAACCATTGATAAGGTGGCTGACGATGTTCACAATGATCGTTTAAATATCGCTACTGATCATTGGCATTGTGGTGATATGGACGTGGCTTTTATTAATTCGAAAGGTTTTGGTGGTAATAACGCTACAGCTGCAGTATTCTCGCCAAAAGTAACTTTAGCTATGATGAGTAAACGTTATGGTGAACAGGCGATGAATGAATATCAGCAAAAGTTAGCGCTTGTTGAACAAGCACAAGATGCTTATCGCCAACGGGCTAATCAAGGTAAGTTTGATATTATTTATAAATTTGGTGAAGGCCTGCTTGATGAAAGCGCGATTGAAATTAATGATTTAAGCTTAAGCTTTTCTGAGTTTAAACATAAGATTACTTTACCTACTAAAAATCCGTTTGCCGATATGGTGTAATAGCTCCAATTACCGAGAATATGTTTTCGAATGAGAAAAGCAGCTACGGCTGCTTTGTTGTGTATACTTATGACGCTTGCTAATTATCATTTTCTTTTTCCTCTTATTATTAATCGTTTATCTATGTATTGTTTAGCTTCAATACTGAAAACTAAAAAATCTTTTGCTTCGATTAAAAGATCTTCATCAATTTCATGATATTCAAGTCTCATTTCTAACTCACTTATAATATTTGCTTCGTATATATAGCAAGCAATGGGATGTTTACTAAAAAGAGGAGCCAGCTTTGAAGACTTCGTTAGCCTTGTCTGTAATGCTAACGCATCTAAAATTGGACTGGGGAAATTCCAATGTTTGGCAATATAGTAGGTTATCTTTTTTGAGCTTTTAAGCATAAGATCTTTAAAAGCGTAAGAGTTTGGTTGACAGTCAGGGTGTACAACAGAGAAAGCTTCTATCAATAGTTGAAAAATAATCATATCTCCTAAGTTACAAATTAAACCGATAAGATAGCCTTGTGCGGAATCTAACTTAAATGAAGACGTATTTATTAATTCTTTAGCAATTACCCCTGTCGACAGACTGTGCTCCCATATTTTATTTCCATATTGTTGAAAATAAATTTGTGATTGAGGTGCTAATTTACTGACAAAACCGATAATCACTCCTTCCATTAGTCCATTTGTTCCAAGTAGCATGAATGCAGATTTTAGGTCTGTTATTTCTTTATTTTTTCGGTTATAAAACGAAGAATTTCCTAATTCTATGACTTTGGCTGCTATTACAGGTTCTTGATGAATTAGACTTAATAACACTTCTATATCGAATTCTTCATCATTTAACTGCTCTAGAACTTTAGTTAATGATGTTGGTAATACGGGTAAGGCTTCCAAAATACCTTTTGGGTTATTTAACAATTTTTCAACTTGGTCAGCTACATACCGAGATAGTTCATCGTATTGTTCTGTTGGAGGAGACTGTCCGAATAAAAAATCATAAAATTGTTTTTGATATTTTTCTTCTATTGAAACCAAGTTAATCGTTTTTGATTCTAATAAAGTTTGCAATTCTGTTACTGCTTTTTCTTGCTCTTCCTTTTCAGGATTTTGGTTCTTTTCAAAATAGAGATAATTAGGCTGATTATTTTTTTTAATGAATGGAAATAAAGATTTAATTAACTTTTTAAACATATAAGGTAAACCCAGATGATACAGTTGCTCCAGACTTTAGTTAGAAGCAGGCATGAAATATTTTAATTTTTTTACTCATTATCCTTTTAGAGTGTAGGTGTATTTTATCAAAATTAATTATTAATGGTACAAATGGACTATAAAAATTATTAATAATGAAACATAGATTGTCCTATGACAAACTTGGAGGTCGACTCCCTTTCATCAATAAATCTAACTTTATTTGCGCTTGTTTTGGATCTTCTAAGTCTATTACTTCAATCATTTCACATTCATCTCTAATCATTTCAGGAATTAGACTAGGGTAATGACGGCAGTCTTCTGGTCTATCTAAGTAAATGCTACATGTATAAATATTTGGCGCGTGTGAGTCTTTTTTTGAGGTAACTTCGAGAAAGGGGCATCTTTTTAGCTTTAAGCCAGATTTAGGGTCGAACCATATCTCGTTGTTGTTAACGAATTGGAAGATGTCTGGGTTAAATATCTCCCATAGGTCAATTTCTTCTTTAGTTGCCGAAAGATCACCACCTCCGTATTTTAGACAGCATTTTCCGCATTGATTACAATCTTTCATCGTTTGCTAATTAGTAGGATGCACACAACATTATTGTACCATTGATATTATTTTTAGATCCTAGATTGATATTATTATACCAATCCGTATAAGAAAATAATTTTTTAGCGAGAATTTAAAGACTTCATTCAGCAAGTTCAGTACCGACGAAGGTAAGGCATTGATTGAAGAGGGTGTAATTTCTAATAAGGCGCTGAACCTATTGAGTATAGCGCTGTCTATGTATCACTTAATGTTAAAAAAGTGTAACTGCATTTGTGTTTGATGGATTTGTAATAGAAAGGAGTATTTTAGAGCAGGCGCCATTGAAGGCAGCTAAGGGAAGAATGCATGTGCTGAAAAAACATTCCCTTGCCATTTCAATTTCTGTATTCGTGCATCTATTGCTAGCATTTTCGTTATTTTTTATTGCAGAACAGCAGCAGCCCAAACAAGTTGAAATTACCAACAAAGCCATTAAAAGTTATTTATATAAAATGCCAGATAAGCTTGTCATCGTTGAACCGAAGACAGTTAAACAAGTACCAGAAGAGGTCAAAATACCAGAAAAAATCAAAATAGAGAAAAAACCCGATGAGCTTAAGAAAGAAAGTGCTAATCAGACTGTGAGCAAAAAGGAAAATAATCTAAAAATGAGTGAATCCAGTAAGGTTTCATCATTAACAAAATCCAAATCCAAATCCAAAACCACAACCAAGAAAGCTGTTCAAGCAAATTTTTCTAGCTACAAACAACTTGATAGTTTACGAAATTCAATTAATAAAAGAATCATTGAACAGGGGGCCTCTGATTTTCAACAATTTAGATCTCCTTCGGTGATGCATGGCGATCAAATTCCTGTTCCACATTCCAATGTGCAATTAACACCTGAGCAAGAGCGAGAAAAAAAAATCACTAGAATGTCGGATGATATTTCAATCACAAAATATGATAATGGGTTGTGTACAGTAGAGAGAAAACAATTTCTTGGAAGCCCTATAGAAGGCTCTACTTCGACTTTTGCTTGTGGGGAAAGTAAATTTGATAAAAATTTTCGTGAACACATGCAAAAAGTACAAGATAAGATAATGCCTAAAAGATAGGTTAACCCAAACAAATAGCTGTACACAAATACAGTGTTTACGCTATATTTGACGTATAATTTAATAGAGTATCCCTTTGAGTTGAAATTATACATTGCTGAAAAGCCAAGTTTAGGCCGAGCTATTGCTGCTGCGCTACCTAAGCCTCATAAAAACCATAAAACCCATATAGAAGTTGCTAATGGTGATGTGGTGAGTTGGTGTGTGGGGCATATTTTGGCGCAAGCTGATCCACAAGATTACGATGAAAGCTTTAAAAAGTGGTCTATGGATACTTTGCCAATGCTGCCTCAGCAGTGGAAGTTAATGCCTATTACTAGAACTCGCGCCCAGTTAGCTGCATTGCGTAAGCTCGTAAAGCAAGCTGATACCATTATTCACGCAGGTGATCCAGATAGAGAAGGCCAACTATTAGTGGACGAAGTGATTGATTATTTTAAAGTTTCTAAAGCTAAAAAAGCAAAAATTAAACGGCTATTGATTAGCGATTTAAATTTGCCAGCCGTTAAACGCTCACTTAACTCGCTTAAAGATAATCAAGACTTTATACCATTGTCAATTTCAGCATTAGCTCGTTCAAGAGCAGATTGGCTGTATGGGCTCAACTTAACCCGCGCCTACACTTTGCAGGGGCAAAAGCAAGGTTACAACAGTGTACTGTCAGTGGGTCGAGTTCAAACGCCTATTTTGGGGTTGGTGGTTAGACGCGAACAAGCTATAGTTGATTTCGTTTCTAAGCCCTTTTATCAAGTGTTAGCTCATTTGAGCCTCAGCAAAGATCAAGTAAATGAAGATAACTTTTTTACTGTAAAATGGCAACCTAGTGATGCTTGTCAACAATATTGTGATGAAGATGGTCGCGTTTTAGTTAAAGGTTTAGCAGATAATGTTGTTGCTAGAATCAATAATCAGCCAGCTATTGTCGAAAGTATTAACACGGAGCAGAAACAGCAAAGCCAGCCTTTGCCTTTTAATCTATCTAGTCTACAAATATCAGCTGCTAAGCAGTTTTCAATGAACGCCAAGTTGGTACTTGATGTTTGTCAGACTCTTTATGAAAAGCATAAGCTTGTTACCTATCCACGATCAGATTGTCGCTACTTACCTAAAGAACAATTAAAACAAGCCCCTGCTATTATAAGTATGCTGACAGCTTCTAATTTACCTTGCAGCGAGCATGCAAAAAATGCTGATGACTCCATTAAAAGTAAAGCATGGAACGATAAAAAAATTACAGCACATCATGCCATTATCCCCACGGAGAAATCACCAAATAACATCAATTTAAATTCTTTTGAAAAAAATATTTATTTGTTGATTACTCGGCAATACCTAGCACAGTTTTATCCTGTTTACTGTTATCAGCAAACCAAATTATCGGTAAAAATTACCGGTGGGATATTCACTACGAATTCTAAAACTGAGCAACAACGGGGGTGGAAAATACTTTTTCCAAGCAATGATAAATCTTCAGCACAGGGTAGCGCCTTTCTTCCCGTATTAAAGAAAGGACAAATACTGCATTGTATGCGGGGTGAATTAATTGAAAAGCACACTACACCACCAGAATCTTTTACTGATGCTACTTTGCTTGGTGCCATGACTGGCATTGCTCGTTTTGTTAGTGATGAAAGTATAAGAAAAGTGCTGAGGGATACCGACGGTTTGGGTACAGATGCTACGCGTGCAGGCATCATTGATTTATTATTTAAACGTAATTTTTTACAACGACAGGGGAAAAGAATTGTTGCCACAGACGTTGGTATAGCACTTGTTAATGCTTTACCTGTTAAAGCAACTTTACCTGATATGACAGCACAGTGGGAGTCTGTATTAACAGCGATTTCTGAGAAAAGTGCTAGTTATGTAAGTTTTATGGAACCTTTAATTTATACAATAACTGATATGGTTGCAGAGGCTAGTCAACAGTCTTTTTCAGGTTTACCGAAAGTGCTTTTTAATCCAAAGAAAAAAAGAGGAACTAAGAATAAATTTTCAAGAAAGTCAGCAATGAAAAAAGTAGGTTGATGATTTTTATAGCATTTGAAATAACGCCATAATATTACCATCTAGTAAAAAGCACTAACAATAATCATTGATGGAAAAATTATAAAATAAAATCGCATTAAAAATCGTAAATTTTTATTCGCTCCTTTTAATTCCATAAAGTGATCAATAACGACAAAACCTTTATAAGTCACCGTTAGTGCTATTAATATGGTGACGAATGTCGTGGATGAAAATTGTTCGCCTAAAAAGGTATTAAACAAGGTTATAGCCACCAAAGCAGCAAGATAATATTCTAACTTCCCTAAGTGCTTCATTATAGTCACCTACCTAAGTACATATAATAATGGGAAAATAAGTATCCACATTAAATCTATCATGTGCCAATACACTGCTAATGCTTCTAAACCAGAGTTCTCTTTTGATGAATAAGCGCCGTTTCTTAATCTAAATATTACCCATAAAATAGCGCACGAAGCCCAGCCAACATGAATAAAATGATTGAAAGTCATATAATAATACACGGTAAAAAATTCGTTAGTATTTGGACTAAACCCCTGCAAGCTATTCCAATGAAATTCCCATGTTTTTATAACTAAATATAAGCAGCCACAACTAAAAGCAAACCACAAATATCGTTCACATTTAAGTTTGTTATCTAGCCGAATAAAGGCCATTGCTTTAGCCATAAAATAACTACTAGCTAGTAATACAATGGTATTTGTAACACCTAAAGAGGTATGTAGGTTTTGAGGTCCTTGGGAAAAAATGTCTGGATAATAGAATTTAGCAATGAAATAAGCAGCAAAGAAAATCCCAAATTCAGTTAGCTCTGACAATATGCCTACCCAGATAGGAATATTACCTGGAATTCTGCCCGCATGCTGCACAGTCCATGATTTTGGAAAAATGCCGAGCGACTTATTAATAGGATTATTATTCATATATTTTCAGTGTTGCATAATAATTATTTAAATACCAAAGGCTTCTTTAACTTCAATGTCTCCATCAGATAATTCGCGTCGCGTAGGGATGAATTTACTGGTTTTGTCTCCTACGGTTATTCGTGCAGAGAGTTATTATCTTCACTTGTATCTTCAACGGTTGATACTAAGGCATAACCAGCATTATGCTATGCAATTGAACTTTTAGTATAGGTTCAGATCAATTTAACGTTAATAACTTATTATTTGTTAAAATATTTGTTGGTAAGCAAATAAACCTGCACTACCACCTGTGTGTAAAAATAATATATTACTTTCTGGTTCAATTATTTTTTTACGACACAAATCCATTAAGCCTGCCATAGCTTTACCAGTATAAACAGGGTCTAGCAATAAACCTTCAAGTGATGCACATTGTTTAACCGCTGACACCATGCTTTGAGTAGGTACACCATAACTTTCACCATAATAATCTCCATTAGTGAATACGCGTTCACTCGCTAATTTTTCGTCAATATTGAGCTTTAAAAGTACTCTTCTAAGTAATGAATCAACTAACTCTGTTTGTTCTTTTTCCAAGCGGCTGACATTAATACCGAGTACAGGAATATTGCTATTGTCTGCAATTAGCCCAGCTAATAAACCTGCCTGAGTTCCTGCGCTGCCAGTCGCTAATATAATTCTATCTATTTTAGTTTCCTGTTCTCTCAGTTGTTTCAATATTTCTTTTGCACAACGTACATAACCAAGACTACCAATTTCATCAGAGCCACCCACAGGAATAAGATAAGGGTGTTTGCCTTTGACTTTCATTTCACTCATTAACTTGCTTGCATACTCATCACAATCTTGATCTAATGATAGTCTATGAATCGAGGCTCCAAATAAATGATCCAGTAGGATATTGCCATTACTTGAATAATTTTGTTTTGGTGAGCCCGCAACCTCCTGTAAAATTAGCTCGCAGTTTAAGCCAAATTTGGCTGCCGCGGCTGCTGTTTGTCTTGCATGATTTGATTGCAAACCGCCGATAGTAATTAAAGTATCAGCCCCTTGGTTTTTAGCATCAGCCAATAAATATTCTAGCTTACGTGTTTTATTGCCACCACTAGCTAAGCCAGTGCAATCATCTCGTTTAATAAAAATATTACAACCAAGCTCTTTAGATAACCTTGGTGCACATTCTATTGGAGTAGGGGTATGAGATATTTCTACTCTGGGTATTGAATTAAAATCAGTCATTACAATTTAGTCCTTCATTATATAAAGGAAAGTATACCTAAGTTAACAGTCGTGAAAATAAATAAAGTAATAAATTGTTCAATTTTTTTCTTTATGGAATAAACTCATCTAGGTACGATAGTAAGTAGACCTATTGTAGGTATTGTTTAAGGATAATTATGAAAATCAATGAAGTAGCACAGAAGAATTATCAATGGGTCGAGAGAATGGGCTGGCATAATAAAACCACGCTAGAAGCTTTAGCGCTTGTGGCATCAGAAGTTGGTGAAGCGATAAATGAATGTAGGAACGAAAAACCTACAGATGCCTTTGGAGAAGAACTTGCTGACATTATACTAAGAGTGTTAGATATTGCGCATTGGCAAGGTATAGATATCGAGAAAGAAATTACTAACAAAATGGTTAAAAATGAACAAAGAGGTACAAGAGGAAGAGATAAATAAACTGGTAAAATTGCCACCGATAGTACTGAATTTACTAGTCTGTAAGTTATTAGCTATAGTAGTGTTTATTCAACCGGTAATTGAATCATTATTTTAGAGCCTTGGTCTAATTGTGATGAAACTGTAATGCTTCCATGGTGAGATTGAATAACGTCAAATGAAACAGACATTCCCAAACCAGTACCTTTACTCACGTTTTTGGTAGTATAAAAAGGTTCGAATATTTTTTCTTGAGTAATACCTTCCATACCACAACCGTTATCAGCAATTGTGATAATAAGTTTATTATCTGCTTTTTTTGTCTTTATTATGATTTGGCCTGAGAAATTGATATCAGCTGCTTTTGTTTGCTCAGCTTTTGAGTTGATTGCTTGGCAAGCATTAATAATTACATTCATAAAGACTTGGTTGAGTTTAGAAGGAAAGCAATTGAGTAAAGGATCATAGTCAAAATTGGTTGTGATAGTAATGTTTCGATATTCTGTTTGAATTAGGTAAATAGTTGACTTAATCAATTCAGTTATTTTTGCTTGTTCTTTGTTTAAATGCCCTAAATGTGAAAAAGTTCTTAAACTGTCAACAATGCTTTTAATGCGATTTGTACCTTCGTTTGCCGTCTGAACAAGCTCAATTAAGTTAATAAATTTGTTTTCAAAAGATTCTAATACTTCAATGTCTGCACTATCACCACCTGCTAGCTGTATTAAAAAGTTTTTTATTGCTGTTATTTCATCATGCATCATGTATACGGCAGCATAAGTGAAATTGGTTGGATTGTTAATTTCATGGGCAATGCTAGCTGTTAAAGTACCTAGTGCCGCCATCTTTTCTGCTTGGACTAACTTTTCTTGAGTATCTTTTAAATTCTTGAGTGTTTGTGAAAGGTCATCGGTTCGCTCTAATACCTTGATTTCAAGTGTGTTGGTTAGCTCTTTTAATTCTTTTTCTCGATCCTCTCTTTCAATTTCTGCAGAGATACGCCCAGAAAATAATTCAAACAAAGTTACAATTAAACTAGAGTTTTCAATTTTGTTTTCATGCAAGGCAACAATAATGCCAAAAACTTTTCCGTGAGAGTCATGCAGTGGGGTGCCTATGTATCCTTCTATTTTCATGTCTATTAATAGCTGATCGTGAGGAAATAAACGACAGATATTTTGCGGGTAAATACAAATGTCATTATTATTAACTTCAGCGCAGGGAGTGTTTTCAAGGGAGTATTCAAAGTTATCTGCTATTTGTCCTTTAGCCACTAAACAAATAGTTTTAGATTTATAACTCTTTTGATTCAATCGAGCAATCAAGGTGTAATCAGCTCCAATGTGTTTATGCAATTGTAGCGTTAAGTTATTGAAAAACTCATCACCGGAAGTTGATTTTAAGCTATTGATAATTTCGGGCAATATATGTTCATAATCAGACATAACGGTCACTTTTTTTATGAGCTGTTGAAATAAACATTAAAACTTAAACTGTTTTTCATAAATAGGTGTGTGATAAATGACCTGTCGGTGCTCAATAAGGTCGACTAAATTAGTCATAACATTTTCATAAAAAATGTTATCGCCATTTTCGATTAACTCTGAACTATCAATGTTTGAGTTTTCAATTAAACTGACCCAAGTATTCCTGCCATTATTTTTTGCAAGGTATAGGGCAAGATCAGCAAAATTTAATGTCTGCTCCCAAGTTAACGTTTCAAAATGATTTTTAACAAACGGAAAAGAAGTGATGCCAATCGAGCAACAACAATTAACTGTTTTTTTACAGCCTAAATCAAATTTGTGTAATTCGATCTGACACCTAATCCGTTCAGCTAATTGTTCTAGGCCTTCAATTGATTGACCGCGAGCAACAATAACAAATTCTTCACCTCCCCATCTAACCAGCCAATCTGACTCTCTGCAACATTCACTTAAAATTTTAGTAAACTGCACCAGTACCTTGTCACCGGCATCATGACCATAGGTATCATTGATTTTTTTAAAATAATCGATATCTACCATCATTAATCCCAAACTTTCATTGATATTTGAAGCATGATCTCGTTTTAATTTGGCTAATTCTTGAGGCATGAATTTTTTTAAAAAATGTCGGTTATGTGCACCTGTTAATTGATCACTAAGGCTGAGTTGTTCTAAGGAATCTAGGGCCTGATTAAGGGCTACATTTTTTTCATTGAGCTCTTCAGTTCGCTCTTCAACGAGTTGCTCTAAATTGGTAGCGTAATCAACTAATGCTCGACGCATTTGATAGGCCTCAACACCTCTTTTGACTGTTAGGGAAAGTTCAACAGGATCAAAAGGTTTAGTCATAAATTTATACAGTTTTGCTTTGTTAATTGCGTCAATAATCACTTGAGTATCAGAATAACCCGTTAAAATTATTCTGATTGTGTCTGGCATGCGATCAACAATTTTTTCTAAAAATTCAACCCCTGTGACTATGGGCATACGTTGGTCGGTAATAATTAATTGAATTTTTGTTGGATCGACCATGTTATCAATTAACTCGATGGCTTCTGCGCCGTTAAGACCAGTGATAATTTGAAAATGTGCTTCTAACAACTGCCTCAAAACGTTTATATTTTCTACTTCATCGTCAACAAGCATGATTAAAGGTTTATCTAATTCATCTTTAGGCGTTTTTTGTAAGTTATTGATATCAAAGACTGACATTAGTTATTCTTCCTTAATTTTCGTTATCTGACGAATTATTTTCAACGGGTAAATAAATTGAGAAGTCAGAACCTTGAGATAAAATAGAAGATATTTTTAACATCCCACCATGCTCTTCAATAATACCAAAAGAAATCGCCATACCTAACCCTGTACCACTACCAACACCTTTAGTGGTGAAAAATGGTTCACACACTTTTTGCTGAGTTTGTTTATCCATGCCACAACCATTATCTTTTACATGAATGACTATATAGTTTTCATGCTCACAAGTGCTAATATTGATTAACCCATCAGGTTCATCATTAAAGTTTAGTTGATTATTATGTTTTATTTTAGTTTTAATACTATGGCAAGCATTCACTATAATATTCATGAACACTTGATTTAACTTAGATGGAAAACAAAGAAGAACGGGATCATAAGCAAAATCGATTTTTATGGTAATATTTTCATACTGAGTTTGAACTAAATGTACTGTTGAGGTAATTAGTTCAGATACTTTCACCTTTGCTTGCTTAGCATCATCTAAACGAGCAAAAGTACGTAAATCTTCAACAATAATTTTGATACGTTGGGTGCCTTCGCTTGCTGTTTTTGTTAGCCCAATTAACTTCTCAAATTTTGCATCAAAAGAATTTATAACTTCAATATCAGCGCTTTCACCGCCGGCAAGTTGTTTTAAAAAAACCTTAATTTCATCAATTTCATTCTGCATCATAAAGACAGCAGCATGTGCAAAGTTAGTTGGGTTATTTATTTCATGGGCAACACCTGCGGTTAACGTTCCCAAAGACGCCATTTTTTCTGAATGCACTAATTGTTGTTGCGTCGCTAATATTTCACTATTCTGGCTTTCTACTTTTTGTTGTGCTTCTTCAGCGACCTTTTTCGAAAGCTTTAGTTGATTGTTTAAAGCCGCTAAACGTCTATTCCAAAAAATAATTGCGGTTAATATGGCAAAGACGATAAATAACATCTGCCAAAATAAAGTGTAGTCAAAGCCTTGTTCATACTTAATAGAATATGTGTCAAAAAGTCTTTTTCTCAATTCTTTCTTATCTATTGATAAGATTATTTTTGAAAAAATACTGCTAAGTAGCACATCTTCTTTTCTGGTGGCAATTGTCCAGTGATCCATGAATCTATCAGTAAGAGAGCCGGATATTTTTAAATTATTTAAGGCATATTGACTGATGATATTACTTGCCGCTGAAATACTGGTAATATGAGCGAAAACTTGGCCTTTTTGAACCAATTGAAATCCATTTAGTACATTTTCAACTAATTTAAGTTTGATGTTGGGATAGCTACTTTTTAATTGTTCTACGATTAAATCTCCTTTAAGCACAGTAAAAGTTTTTTCTAAATAATCTTCAATATTGCTTATGAATTTATGTTCATCTGTAGTAACGATAACTCTCGCTTCCTTATGAATAGATGGAGTAAAGCTCATTGTTTTTTTTCTAGATTCTGTTGGAGTAACTTCAGGTAAAAAATCGCATGAACCATTTTCTAATCCTTTTAAGGCTCCATCCCAAGTACGTTTGTCGCTTTTTACAATTTTCATATCTACAACATTTACTAAATAGGGGATTAGTTCTATCCACACCATAGTATCTGGGTATAGGCACCATATTATTTCTCTATTTTTAAGCAATGATAGCTCGTTGATGGAGAGCTGTATTTTAAATTTATCATTGGTTGTATATTGCCCAAACCACTTTCGCCTTAATCTAATTTGTTCAGCTTCAGAAATGACATTGAGTGCTTTTTGAAGAATACCTAGCAAAACAGAATTATTTTTATGAGTGGCTAAGCTGAAATTTTGATTAGGTATTTCGAAAGTTGAAGGAATAGAAATAATTTGCAAATCAGACATAAAACCTTTGGTAATGTAATAATCTACTACGGCACCTGATTCAAAATAGATATCGGCTTCATTTAGGGAGATTAGTTTAAGTGCTTCACTTGTATCATTGACCTTGATAAAAGTGTTGTTGGGTAATGTTTGTTTTAATGATTCATTTACTGCATAGCCAGTTGTAATAACAATTCGTTTGTCTTTCAAATATTCTTTAGTTATAGTGGCATTTACCTCATTTCTTCTGGTGACCGCCATTGTTGCTATTTCAGCATAAGGGCTGGTAAACCTTGCAAAACTACGCCTATTTTTGGTCTCTATTATGTTGACCATCATATCTAACTCTTTTTTTTCTAACATAGTTAAATACTCTGACCATTCCTTGTTTGTTATATACTCTAGGCTTACTCCTAACATGCCCGATATTTTATTCATTAAATCGATACTATAGCCATTAGGTCTACCATCAATAATATAATTAAATGGTGGATAGTTACCGTCATTTTGTATTTTGATTATTGGTTTATCGCGTAAATACTTTCTTTCAAGTTCAGTTAGATTGATGATAGTTTTGTTATTGTGTTGTATTTCAGTTGACCATCTCTTTCTTAATGCTAAAACTTCGTGTTCAGCTACCGTTGACATAGCTTTCTGAAATATGTGCATTAAAGTAGGGTTAGTAATATTAGTAGCAATACTTAATAAAGTATTGGGGTATGCAAGCTCTTCAGATAAAGGCACTAATTTAAGGCCTGTAATAAAGTGCTTTTCGATATAGAAATTAATAACAGCATCATTTGAAATAAAAATATCAGCATCTTTTGTTGTAATTGTTTTGAGGGCGGCTAGCGCATTGTTAACTTTGATTCTAGTCATTGAAGGGTAGAGTTTCTTATATTTATCGCTTGCAGCATATCCTTCAACAACAACCAGTTTTTTACTTTTTATTGAATGCTCATTAATGATATTGTCGATATCATTATCTCTAGTGACCGCAACATTATTAGGCTCTGCAAAAGGGGTTGTAAAATTATAAAATTCTTTTCTCTGAGGTGTTTCCATGATATTTACCATAGCGTCGAGTTGATCATTTTTTAACATTTCAAGGTAATTTTGCCATGATTTATTTTGGATGAATTGAATGGTTACGCCCATCTTTTTGGCCAGAACATTGATGTAATCAATACTATAGCCAGCCGCTTTGCCGTTAACACTGTAGTTGAATGGAGGATAATTACTTTCATTTTGCACTTTTAATACAGAATTCTTGTTAAGGTATTTCTTTTCTTTTGCAGTAAGTAAGTTAAATAATTCAGTGTCTATTCGCCGTTTTTCTACAGGCTGAAGTATAAAATCATCTAAATTTCTAATTTTTGAAATTGTTTTGCTTTCAAACGACTCCTCTGAAATGGATGCCAATTTGTTTTTTTGCACCAAACCTACAGTAAAAAGCTCAGCAGATATTAATTTGATAGTTTCATTTGCTTCGAACTTAAGCGCATCTTTAGTTAAATTTTGCGTGTTATAGTGAGATTTAATTAGTTTTATTAATTCATCTGGGTGTTTAATTGCATAACGCCAACCTTCACTTGCAGCTAAAGTAAAATTTTTAACTAACGTTGGATTTTCTTTAGCAAAAGAGGTTGTTGTGAATAAATTTAAGTCTTGACTAGCTATGCCGAACTGATTCGGATCATACATTCTGTATGGCGTGTTTTGTTGGTTGAGGGTATAAGGAATGTTGGTTCGGTAAGCCAATATTCCTGCTATTTTTTTGTTTTTAAAAAGTGCTAATGCATCACCGGTCATCATTAGGTTAATTTTGGCTGAGTCAACATCATATAGGTTTAACATTCCTCTGATGCCAGGTTGCCTTAGTTGATCATTCGTGCCGTATATTTGCTTATTTACTAATTGTTTTAATGATGTTATTTCTGGGTGGGTGATTATGGTTAGCGGGCTTTTCTTGAAATAACTAGCGAGTAATTTGACACCTTTGCCTTGATGGTAACTTTCTATTAAATTATTGCCAGCTAAGCCAAACTGCGCTTTTTCATTTAATACCACACTAATGCTATCAAGCTTTGGCTCATATTCAAGGAGTTCTACTTTGATATTATATTTTTTAAAATATCCTTGCTTTATGGCGGCATAAAATCCTGCAAATTCAAACTGGTGGTGCCAAAATAATTGTAGCTTTACGGTGGTCGGTTTAACTGGAAGTTTAAGGGGAGTTGAACTATAAGCTGGCAAACTTAACAGGCTAATACATACTAATGATAATAAAAGAGTTGAGTAAAGCAGTGCTTTTTTTATTAAAGGCAAATTAATTTCCTATTAATGCCAACTTATTATTTATTTACTTGAAATCAAAGGTTCAAAACAAGTCTAGTGTAGAAAAACAATAATCGCCACTTTAGACATAGGTGATTAAAAAGAAGGGGAATTCAACCAAAATTGACATTCCCCAATGATGAAATAATAGGCACGAGATAATTCGTGAAATTTTTTGAGGGTTTTATTTACTAGACCTAATTAGTAAGAGGTCTGTTTGCCTACCATTTAGATACCAAACACCTGATTGATCAAATATTGCATCCTCTTCTAACATGATTCTAATTTCTTTTTTCCACGGCTCTATGTAAATGGCATTGTTCAATTCAATTGAATATGCAGTATTAAAATGTAGCGGGTAGTCACCTGAACCAACTACTCCGCCTTGTGAATCCCACATACCGAGTGTTGTACCAGCCGCGTGGCCATGATAGCCAATAGGGTGTGTGTAAATAGTTGGCTTTAACCCTTTCGAGATAGCCCTTTCACGAGAGCGTTTTAGTACATCATTACCAGTGAGGCCCATTGAAAATTGCCCTGTAAATATATCTTGAAGTTTATTGCCTGATGTTAGCGCTTTTTGTAAAAACTTTGGCGCTTGGCTTTCCTCATGTTTCAACACATAAGCGTGCTGTTGTGTGTCAGTATTAAGACGTAAATAAGTGATACCAAAGTCTACATGTAGCAGGTCACCCGGTAAAATAACGTTTAGAGCGTTATCGTTGGTAAAGCTGGATTCATGATCAAAGGAGATGTTACCACTACGTTGTATCGATACGCTTGGGTGAAACCAAGTCTGTAGTTTTAGCTCCCTAACTCGTTCCCTAAGCCACCAAACCACATCATCTGTGGTAGTTGTTTTCACAGTTATCACTTTGTTTGAGAACGCTTCAGCTATTATTTTATGAGCTATTTTGACAATGTCTTTATAGACCTCAATTTCTTCAGGGATTCGTTGCTCTAACCATGAAACCGCTAAGGGCTCAGCTGAAACGAGTTTTGTCTTATAGTTGATGGGTAAATGCGCTATTAGGTTTTCTTTGTCTGTTGCAACAAGCCCATCAGCGTGAGCCCAGTGCTTGGATTGGTTAATAGCTATCGTATTGGGTTTATATTTTTTAATTAAATCGGCAAGTGCCAACCATTGATCAGGTTGCTTCGATTTATCCCAAGCTTTTTCAAATACATTTCCAACTTTGTATGGAGCTATCGCATAAGCACCAACACTGCCATCTTCTTTTCGTGCAAAAACAAGTATCGTCGTGCGGCGTGCTGATATCCATGTGGCCGGTAAGAGTGTTTTAATCACGGGATCTTCATTGTATTCACGACTGATGATAACCCACATATCCATGTTGTGTTCATTCATCAATTTCGGCAGCAGTTGCTCGACACGCTCGCTTAATATATGGTCGATAAATTCCGCTCTATCACGCATAGGCAAGATGGAATCTGATAGATCTGATGAATAAACGGGCCAAGCACAGGTAACTAGGTTCAAAAAGTAAATGATAATGAGATAACGCAAAACTCATTCCTATTGTTAATTATAAGTTTGATTATTCAGTACTAAGTTAAGCGTTTTGTAAGGAATTTACTAGATATATTCAATTATTTTCAATCAGTGCTAGTTCTTTATAATACAAAAAGTCTCAATATTACTGTTGTGGCTTAGCTATGATATTTACTCCATATTACCGGCTAATTGACTCATATCACTTACAACCTGTTTAATTGATGTTGTGTAATAAGTGGCAATTAACATAATGCGCTGTAGCTCATGGTTTGTTAACTGATCCTGACCTCGACATATGGCGCTCACTGCTTGAATGAGAAGGGAGTAATTAGTCTGATCTACTTCTTGTTGCTTATTTTCAATTTCAATTAATGCCAATAAAGCAGTAAGTTCATGATTAGCTAGAGGGGCTAAGTTTTCATTAGCAAATAAATATGCCTCAATAGGGGTTAAATTTTGTTGATCACGTTGGCATAGGCCATTGAGCAATGCCTCATTACTTCCAAATAACATCATAGACCGTAAATAGTTAAATGGTGGTTGAGTATTGTCTGCACTCAATTGACTGTTAGTAAATAAATGATGCAAAACATTGCGTTGTTGGCGATCTGTTTTGTTGAAATTACTCTCTATTTGTAATGCTGGGGTGAAAAAGTTTAGGGTATTGTTAGTTTTGATTTTGGCAATAAGGCCAATGGATAAACCTTTAGTTTCTATAAAACTAGTTGCTAGCTGTTGATAAAAATCAAATGATTTTATTTGTCCTTGTTGAAACATAAAGCCTAATTGATCGATGTTCTCA
>Ga0209081_1000616_pt1 | contig 21578 bp, 20 predicted proteins | sample GOMGulsemesocosm_4_FD_184636 | JGI IMG/M metagenome (GOLD analysis project Ga0209081, IMG submission 184636) | Methane-oxidizing microbial communities from mesocosms in the Gulf of Mexico - GOM15B Gulf of Mexico (SPAdes) (version 2) | ecosystem: Environmental > Aquatic > Marine > Cold seeps... | reverse complement strand
CATGACCATTCACCAAAGTTTTGGCGAGAAGTTGAACGGATAATGCCAAATTATGCTGAATGCAAAGAATGGTTGAAGATTAATGGGGCAGGGTTAGCGTTTTAGGTTCATTTCTTTACTTGGTATAAATAAAAAAGGGACGCTATGTCCCTTTTTAGTTAGTTTAGCTTTTACTTAGTATGCTTAGCACAAACTTATTATCGTTTAACAGCCGTTTGCTTTGTTGCTACTACTTTCGCTTCAATTCTACGGTTTTTAGCGCTTGCTGCTTGAGTATCATTAAGATCAATAAGGCGTTCTTCACCATAACCCACAGCAGATAAACGACTAGCATCAACTGAAAATTGATTAACTAACACATTAACAATAGCATCAGCACGTTGCTGAGATATTTTTTTATTGTATGCTGCACCGCCAGATTTAGAAGTATGCCCTTCAATAATCAATGATGTTTTTGGGTAGGTTTTTAAAACTTCAGCCATTTTTTCAATTTCAGGCAAATATGCTTCTTTAACAATGGCCTTGTCATTATCAAAATTAACTAAAAGGTGTATTGTACTTTGTTCTTCAGTAAAGATAGTACAACCTTGTTCGTCTACTTTGTCGGTTATAGGTGTATTAGCACACTCGTCAGTGTTATCTAAAATGCCGTCCTTGTCAGCATCTTTAATGGCAACGATAGGAGCAATTACAGTTACTGGAGCTGCTTTAGCTGGTGATGATTTAGTTTCACCGCCAAAAAAGTAAATAAAACCAACACGAGCACTAGCATCTTGAAAATTTTCAGAAAATTGATAGTGACCTTTGCCTTCAATATAAATAGCGGCTCGCTCACTAAGGTAATGACGATAACCAGCACCTAAATCTAACGATGGTTCAGTGCTAACAATATCTAAGTAGTTAATACCCCCCACTAAATAAAAGTTTTTTTGAGTAGGAAAATATAAAGCATCAATAACAGCAGATGACCCATTAGGCTCATTAAAGCCAGAGTTTTCCTTTACCAAGTTAATATCACTGTAAGAAAGTCTAAACTCAGTTGATTCTGTAAAACGGTAACCTAGTTCACCACCATAACCACTACCGTGATCAATATCGGAGTTAGGGCTGGCAGTCATTAAACGATCATTATCAGTTTTTATATGTTGTAAAAAAGCACCGGCATATACTTTACCGACAAGATCTTCAGCAGCAGGTTGTTCAAAAGCAAAGGCTGATGTTAATAGTAGAGGTGAGCTTAAAAGTGCGCCTTTTAGGTAGCGTAGTTTATTCATAGGTTAGTTCCCTTTTTAAATTTATTTTTTGCTATTTTAGCAGTTTACTTAAGGTTATTATAATATATTTTATGATTTTAAATACTTAGCCCAGCCCAACATTCAGAACTTAGCATTCTGAAAAAGGTAGGAATATCCTTTTATAAGTATATTGCACATTTATTAGGGACGTTTTTCTTAAACTTTTAGACAAAACAACTATTTAAGTGCATAGTTAATAGCACATATAACTTCTAACTTAAGTCAGTGATGAATAACCAAGCACCTAAAACGACTGAGCAGTGGATTGAAATAATTGCGAATAAAGAGTTACCTGCAATTACGTCTACAGTAAAAATGCTTGATAAGTTCTCAAATGACGATAAATCTTCCTTGCCTAAACTGAGTAAAGCTATTTTACATGATCAGGCGCTTACCTCATGCTTATTAAAAGTGGCTAATAATGTTCAACATATGGGAGTGAATAAAGTTACTACGGTTTCTCGTGCAACAGTTATTCTTGGTATTCAGTCAGTTAAAAATATCTGTTTAACGGCAAAATTAGTGGATAGTTTACTTGAAAGTAAAAGTTTAGATTTTCGTGTATATGAAAGACTAATGCAGTTAATGGCTAATTCTTTTTTTGCTGCTATGTTGGCTAAAATGATGGTGCCAAATCACAGTGAAGAAACTCAAGAAGAAGTCTATTTAGCAGGGCTATTATACAGTATTGGTGAAACTGCGTTTTGGAGTAGCGGAGGTGTCTTTGCTGATAATTTAGTGAACTCAGCTGATATTAATCATCCTAATTTTAGTGAGTATTGTGAGGAAAAAATCGGCTGTAGTTTTAATGCATTAAGCCGAGGTTTAGCAAGTACATGGAATTTAAGTGATTTACTCATAAAAGCGTTAGATCAACCCCGAAGTCGTACTAATGAAATTAAAGTGGTTTATTTTGCGGATAAATTAAGTGCAGTGATTGCCCAGCCGGGCGATGATGAAAAAGAGTTTAATGATTTACTCACTAACATCGCCTCAATAATGGATATAAAGGTTAGTCAATTAAAGGTAAAAATTACGCATACTAGAAAACAGGCAAAACAATTATTGAGATTGTATGGCGCAGAGGTGCTAGTCGAATTTTTAAAAGAGTTGCCACTAGCAAGTCATTTTTCTGATAATCATCGGTTAGCACCAATTAAACGGGTGAATAAAGAAAAGTTGATACTTGAAACATTTATGAGCTTAACAAAATTAACGCAATCAAATCGAAATTTGAACGAATACTTACAAATAACCTTGTCAAAATCTGCTAAGGCATTTGAATTTGAGCGTTGCAGTTTTTTTATGCTCAATGATGATAAAAGTTTAGTGAAAGCTCGCTTTACTTATAACAATCTAGGTGAAAAAGAACCCGTTAATAGAGTACTTCATTTACGGCAAAGTGAAAATGCTATTGCCCGTGTTATTAACACTAAAGTAGCCGCACTTATCAATGATTATACCCATAGACAATGGCGTGAACTTATCACTAAAGAATTGACTGAGTTTATTGATGAGGGAGCTTTGGCAATAGTACCTGTTAAAATTGGCAGTAAAGCGATAGGCGTTATATGTGCCCAACGTTTTTTAGTTAAACCTTCAAACAAGCCAATAAAAAAGCAAGGAATCACAGCTGATGATTTTCAACAGCTATGTGCACTTATCGATCATCTAAATATATGTTTAACGATGATCATGACGCGTTAATACTGAAGGGCTCATGACTTTACGGTATTTTTTCTGGTAGAATATTTTACTTTCAAACAAGAATTGATTTTTTAATGACCTCGACTGTTCCGTTTACCAGTAAATTTATTTTAGATAAAGCACATTTTCAAGAGTGTTATAGCCAATCTTCAACCGTTGATCGTTCTTCTAAAGCTTATTTAAAAGCCAGTATTTTAACTGCGTTTGGTTTGTTTATTTTATTTTTTACGCCAGTAAATGCCTATGCTGCTTGGTTTGTTATTGCTTTAGGTATCTTAGAAGCACTAAGTGTTTATTATAACCAAGCATGGTGGGTGTTAAGACAAATGTTAAGTAAATCTTCAGGTAGTGAAGTGAAGTTAACTATTGATGAGCAGGGCGTACTTAGTGAGTCTTTTTATCATACAGGTCGTATTTTATGGCAAGATATAACAGAGGTGACTACAACACCATTAGGGGTTGTTTTGCATTTTTCGGTTGGAAAAAATAAAAGTAAAAGTTACCTTTCAAAAAGCTGTTTATCCATTAATGCTCAGGATTACCTTCTTAAAAAAGCCAGTTTTGCTAGCTAATCTTTTTAAAATATTGATTTAAGCGATTACCACTATAGGTAGAGCTTTTTTTGTTTATAGGTGGGGTCTAGAGGTAATGGTGATTCATTATTTATTTTTTGCGATGATCTGATAATGGCTATATACTTAGCTAAATTTGAAGTGTTTAATATTTTATTAAGGTTTTTCTGTTGTTAGCATTTTTTCGTTTCATTTTGATGTCAGTCGTTTTTATTTTTATTTGTTTACTATCTTGTTTTTATTGTATTTTAAGACCATTTCACCGTGATAGTGTTTATTATACTTCAAAGTATTTAGGTAAAATCACAACCCTGCTAGGCTTCGATGTTGAAGTTAGGCTACCTGAATCAGTGAAAAATATAGGCCCAGTTGTCTATGTTGCTAATCACCAAAATAACTATGATCTTTTCACTTTGGGTAATGCCGTACAACCTGGCACTGTAACCGTTGGAAAAAAGAACCTCAAATGGATTCCTATTTTTGGTCAAATGTATTGGCTTACAGGAAATATTTTAATTGATCGAAAAAATACCAGTAAAGCAATAGGTACAATTGATTTAACAGCGAATAAAATTAAAGAAAAACAATTATCAATTTGGATGTTTCCAGAAGGAACACGTAGCCGAGGTAATGGTTTATTGCCGTTTAAAACCGGTGCTTTTCGTACTGCGGTTAAAGCAGGTGTTCCTATTGTTCCTGTGTGTGCTAGCAATCAACATGGCACAATTGATTTGGGGCGTTGGGATAATGGCAAAATAATTATTGAATTTTTAGATCCTATTTACATCAATGAAGATAGTCGTGAATGCATTCGAAAAGTAGCAAATGAAACGCATCAATTAATGTTGCAAAAAATAGAACAACTTGATGCAGAAATAGCAACTAGGCAAATAAATCAATAAAGAAAGAAGGTAAATATTATGAATAATAGTGACTTAAAGCAATGGCTTGAACACACAGAGGTGCTTGTTGGTGAATTACTTGAAGATGGCACTAATAATGAGGTTTATCATACGATTGAACATCACTTTGCGAGTGAAAATTTTGAAACCTTAGAAAAAGCAGCGATTGCTGCATTTAAATTAGGGCTAGAAATTGAAGAACCCGAAGAAGCAACATTAGAAAATGGCGATAAAGTTTTTGCCTTTGATATTGTTACGGAACAAATATTAAATGCTGATATTTTAAAAAAAGAAACGACTGAAATGTTTGAGTTAGCTAAAAAATGTCAGGTAGATTATGACGGGTGGGGTACCTATTTTGAAGAATAATCGCTTTTAAAATCAAGGATGATTATGTGTGTTAAATTTATAATAAATAGGATGCATTTTCATTTTTTGCATTTCAATATTTGTCTGGCATTGGCAAGGAACTAAGCCCTGTGAACTTATCTGTATTTCAAATTATTCGTGTTATTTTCTTCTTTACGCTTGTTTTTTTATCGGGTTGCTCTTCAACACCTGAACCTGACAGTAGCGTTAGTGATTCAAAGGATCCATTAGAAGTGATTAATCGCCCGTTTTGGACCTTTACTTGGGATTATGCTGACAAATATGTTACTAAACCTGCTTCTGAAGCTTATACCGCTTATACACCACCATTTTTACGCACTGGTTTGTATAATATGGCGCTCAATTTAAATGAGCCATCAAGCATTATAAATAACTTATTACAGCTGAAATTTACTGAGGCGGCTAAAAATACGGGTCGGTTTGTTTTAAATTCAACCATTGGTTTATTGGGCTTTTATGATCCAGCGAGCGATTTTGACTGGACCAGTAATCAAGAAGAATTTGGCGAAGTACTAGGTTCTTATGGTGTAGGTGATGGTCCTTATCTCGTTATTCCTGCTCTTGGCCCTAGTTCTGTTCGAGAAGAAGCGGGTGATTATGTTGATGGTTTATACTGGCCATTAATGGTTATTGAATTTTGGCCAAACTTAATGCGGTTAGGTGTATTAGGCTTAGAAAAAAGAGCTTCAATTAGGGATCAAGAACAGCTTGTTGTTGAATCAGAAGATTCTTACGAGTTTATAAAAAGTGCATATTTTCAAAATATGAATTACCGCTTATATGATGGTGAACCACCGCTAGAAATAGATGAAAATGAAGAAGATGAATTAGATGCCTTTTTAGAAGACTTTGATGATATGGATTAATCTAGTTCTTCTCACTATAAAAATAGAATTTACTATTAAAAGTAATAAACAAGTACCGAATTTAAGCTTAATTTGCTAGAATTGCGGCAATTTTTATCAGAACAACATTATTGGAAGTATATCGATGAATATCATTGAAGGTTCATTTGAAGCAAAAGGCAAAAAGTTCGCTATTGTCGTATCTCGTTTTAATCATTTTATTGTTGATAGTTTATTAGATGGTGCAGTTGATGCGCTTAAACGTCATGGTAATGTTAACGATGACGATATCACTATCGTTAAAGTTCCTGGCGCTTATGAACTGCCATTAGCGGCTAAAAAAGTTGCTGCAAAAGGCGACTATGACGCGATTATTGCTATTGGAGCCGTAATTCGTGGTGGTACACCACATTTTGATTTTGTTGCAGGTGAATGTAATAAAGGCTTAGCGCAAGTTTGCTTAGAATCTGAAATTCCTGTTTCTTTTGGTGTTATTACTACTGACTCTATTGAACAAGCTATTGAGCGAGCTGGTACGAAAGCAGGGAATAAAGGTGGGGAAGCAGCTCTTGGTGCACTAGAAATGGTTAATGTTTTAGCTAAAATATAGGGTAAACTATTGTGAAACCTTCTCCTAGAAGAAAAGCACGTGAATTAGCTGTTCAAGCCGTTTACTCATGGCAAATTAGTCAAAATTCAGTAACTGATATTGAAGCTAATTTTCTAATTGATAATGCGAAGCGTCGCTTTGATGTTGAATATTTTAAGCACTTATTACACGGTGTTACGCATAATGTTAATGAAATAGATTTAGCGATCACGCCAAATGTTGATCGACCCATTGATGATATTGACCACGTTGAAAAAGCTATTTTACGTGTTGCTATTTTTGAATTGAGTGACTGTAAAGATGTGCCATATCGTGTTGTTATTAATGAAGCGATAGAACTCGCTAAAGCTTTTGCTGCTGACGACAGTCATAAATTTGTTAATGGTGTGTTAGATAAAACGGTTAAGTTATTACGCCCACAAGATTAACCTTTGATAGCTTAATAGACACAAAGAGGGATTTATTTTATCCCTTTTTGTACTTACCCATTTTTCCATTTACCAAACCGTTTATCTGCATACCGTATGAAAGAATTTGAATTAATTAAGCATTTTTTTACTGAACAAAATGTAAAGCGAAAAGATGTATTGCTTGGTATAGGTGATGACTGTGCTGTCGTTTTGCCTACCAAGCAACAAAATATCGTTGTTACCACTGATACACTTGTTTCAGGAGTACATTTTCCTGAAAATACGGCTCCACGCGCTATTGGCCATAAAGCTGTCGCGGTTAATTTATCTGATATTGCCGCAATGGGGGCTAAACCTAGCTGGCTATCATTAGCCATTACGCTACCTGAAATTGATAATGATTGGTTAACAGAGTTTAGTGCTGGTGTGTTTCACTTGTGTGAGTTTTATAATGTGCAACTTATTGGTGGTGATACTACACAAGGCCCGTTAAGTATAACCATTACAGCACAAGGGCTAACACCTGAGGATAAATACTTATCTCGTTCTGGTGCGAAAACAGGCGATTGGCTGTATGTTACGGGTGATATAGGCGATGCAGCGTTGGCTTTAAAACACCTTCAAGGTGAGGTTATGGTAGACGATAGTTTTGTAGAGACAATAAAAACTAAATTAGATTACCCTAAACCACGCGTACTTGTTGGCCAGGCATTGCGAGAATACGCTTCCGCAGCTATTGATATTTCTGATGGGCTAATCGCTGATCTTGGTCATTTATGCCAAGCATCAAATGTTGGTGCTAATATTGTTTTAGATGCAGTTCCATTATCAGCAGCAATGCATGACAGTTTGCCATTTGATGATGCTATAAACCTTGCGCTAACGGGGGGCGATGATTATGAATTATTGTTCACAGTTTCCGAAGATAACAAAGTCGGCATGGAAACCGCATTATCCCATGTTGGCACTATAGTTACTTGTATTGGACAAGTAAACGCGTCTAATACGATTAGTACCACGTTAAATAATAAACCTGTGCCTATCAATAGTACAGGTTTTGAACACTTCTCATCAACTGTGTAACTTATGACCTTTAAGACAAAAGTGATATTTAATGTATCAAGCCCTGTACAGTTTTTAGCGTTGGGTTTTGGTAGTGGTTTAGCACCCAAAGCACCAGGTACTTTTGGTACTTTAGCTGCGGTGCCTGTTTATTTATTACTGACCATGTTAACACCTACCCATTATGCCATTATGCTGTTAATTATGAGCGTTGCAGGTATTTATATTTGTGGTAAAACTGCCGCTGATGTGGGTGTACATGATCATGGTGCTATTGTGTGGGATGAATTTGTTGGCTTCTTTATCACTATGTTTATGGTGCCTGTAAGCTGGCAAAGTATTGTCGTCGGGTTTCTGTTGTTTCGCTTCTTCGATATCTTAAAACCTTGGCCTATTTCATTTATTGATAAAAAAATGACAGGTGGTTTAGGCATTATGTTTGATGATATTGTTGCCGGACTATTTGCTTTACTTATCATGCAGTTAATTTTTTAGCTCATCCTTTAGTACTTTTTATTCTGTCTTTTCATTTAATTTTAACTTATTTTCCTAAATCAATAGTAATTTTCAAGCTTTTAAGTTATTTTGAATCTAGAGTAGATAAGTGATAACAAGTCTTGTTTTTTATTTATTTACCCCCAGTTCTATTATAGAGCACTTGAAAAGTACTCAAAGTTTTTGTTAGCAATCCATGCTAACAGTTATCGTTAAAAGGAATACTTATGAAAATAAATCTTTCTGGTCATCATGTTGAAGTTTCTGATTCTATTAGAGAACATATCGAAGAAAAATTTGCCAAAATAGCAAATCATTTTCCAACCTTAATCGCCTTAGACGTTATTATTTCCAAAGAGCATAATTCTCATCAAGTTGAAATAACCACTAATTATGAAGGTGGAAGAATTTCAATTAAAGGTGAAAATGACGTAATGTACCCAGCGATTGCTAACGCAGCTAAAAAGCTAGATGCCGCATTAAAGCATCGTAAAGGTCAATTAAAAGCGCATTTACATGATAAGCCTGTGAGCAGTGCTCCAGATATAGCCCATGAAAAAGTTCAAGAGATGAACTTAGCATAATCACTTATACAACAGGTATTACACTAAAAAACTGCTGAATATTATTAGCAGTTTTTTTTATCTTTTTATCAAAGAAATAATGATAATTAGACTAACTAGATGATCTTTTTGAAAGATTTAATTTCCAATAACATCGTTGCTTTCAATGCTAATAAACAGTTATTACTCAATGAATCGCCTTGCCTACATTAGTGCAGGTATTTAGATTTTGTATGGAACTGACAACCTGTGTTTTTGAATATTTCTTCTTATTTTAATTTGAATCATTAATGAGTCTGATTGGTATAAGCGCCAAATATATAAGGACAGTATTAATGCTCAAACATTTTCTTTTTAACCGTTCAACACGAAAATCTTTTTTTATTATCTTCATTTCATTAACCTTTTTCGGCTGTGATCAAGCCACACCAAAAGTAGCAGTACTGAAGCCTGCAGTATCTATCTATCAAGTTAAAAATCAAGATCTTGGAAGTTATCGAGAGTTTGTTGCTCGTACGAAAGCCTCAAAAGAAGCGAATCTTGTAGCAAGGGTTGAAGGTGAGTTGATAGAGCGCCATTTTAAAGAAGGTTCTACGGTTGAAAAAGATCAAATATTATTAACAATAGAGCCAGCAGCATTTGAAGCTAATTTAGTTGCGGCTGAAGCAGATTTAGCCAGTAAAATATCAGGCCAACAAATTGCAGAAAAGAACTTAACACGGGCAAAAGATCTTATTGGTGATGGTTATATTTCACAATTAGATTTAGATAAATTAATCACGAATGAATCACAAGCAAAATCTGCCGTAAAAGCTGCACAAGCGCATGTACAACAGGCTGAATTAGACTTGAGCTATACCAATATTACAGCACCTTTTACAGGGAGAATAGGCAAGGTTAATTATAATGTTGGTAATATCATTGGTCCAAAGAGCAATATGCTAGCAACCTTAATCTTAACTGATCCTATGTATGTCAGCTTTCAAATAGAAGAAAGTATTTATATATCCTACATGCAAAAGCATCATCATTCACAACAGCCTGATAAACTTGCGGTTAATTTATTCCTCCGTTTACCTAATAACTCTGATTACCCTGAGCAAGGCAAGCTTGATTTTGCTGATACAAAAATAACTCAAGGCATGGGGACTGTTGAGTTAAGGGCGGTTTTTCCTAACCCTGATGGTATCATTTTACCAGGGCTGTTTGTTACCCTTATGATGGAAGGCAAGGATAAAACCACTATGGCAGTAGTACCGCAAATAGCAGTGCAATCAAACCAGCAGGGTAAGTTTGTGCTTGTGGTTGGCAAGGATAATACCGTTAAGCAACGTCATGTAGTGTTAGGCCGTAGAATTGATGCTATGTGGGTAGTTGAAAAAGGACTTGAGGAAGGTGAACAAGTGATTATAGAAGGTTTGCAAAAAGTCAGAAGTGGCATTGAAGTTAACGGTATTATCAAAAATGTTGATCCTTTAACGGGCACACTTTCATCGCCTAGCAATAAAATTTAGCAAGGGAGTAGCGTAATGATCAGCAACACTTTTATACATCGCCCTAAACTTGCTTTTGTCATCTCTATTGTCATTTTTTTGGCTGGTTTAATCGCCATGAGTTTATTGCCAATAAATATGTACCCTGAGATAACACCTCCGCAAGTACAAATATCCACTGTTTACCCAGGTGCTAGCGCTCAAGTCGTTGAAGAGTCAGTCATTCGCCCTATTGAAGAGCAAATTAATGGTGTTGAAGATATGATGTATATTGATTCTTCAGCATCGAATAATGGGTCTGCAATCATAACGGTTTACTTCAAAGTAGGTACGGATGGCGATATTGCACAGGTTAATGTGCAAAACCGTGTTGCACTTGCTACCAGTGCCTTACCAGCAGAAGTTACTCGACAGGGAGTGAATGTAAAAAAACAATCTAGCTCAATGTTGTTAGGTGTTACGCTTTTTTCTGAGCAAGCGGGTATAGATCAACTTTTTTTAAGTAATTATGCCAGTAATTATTTAGTTGAACCTTTGGGACGTATTAAAGGTGTTGCTTCAGCAGAAATTATGGGGGAAATGACCTATAGTATGCGTATTTGGTTAAATCCTGACCGCATGACTTCACTCAATGTTACCGTAACCGAAGTGAAGAATGCACTCAATGAACAAAATATGATTGTTGCTGCTGGGAAATTTGGTGCTAGCCCTACCTTACCGAATCAACAATTTGAATACTCTATTCAAGCTCAAGGTCGATTGAAAAACCCTGAAGAATTTGGTCAAACTATTATTCGCGCTCAAGAAAATGGAAATTTTGTCCGTTTAAATGATATCGCTAAAATTGAATTGGGTGCTGAAAACTATTCAACTCAGGCTAGACTTAATGGCAAAGATACTGCCTTTTTAGTTATTTATCAATTGCCTGATGCCAATGCAACAGAAGTTGCTATCCAAGTAAAAGCTGAAATGGCTAAGTTGGCTCAGCGTTTTCCTGACGGTCTAGAATATGTGATGCCTTTTGATACCACGAAATTTATTTTTCGCTCTATGGAAGAGGTGAAGGTCACTTTATTTCAAGCCGTAGTATTAGTTATTTTAGTAGTGTTTTTATTTTTACAAAATTGGCGGGCTACGATTATTCCAACCTTAGCTATTCCTGTGTCTCTAGTGGGTACCTTTGCCTTTATGCTAGTGATGGGGTATTCCATTAATACGATAACTATGTTTGGTTTAGTACTAGCCATTGGTATTGTCGTTGATGATGCCATTATTGTTATTGAAAATGTCGAGCGTATTTTAAGAGAAGAGCAGTTACCGATAAAAGAAGCTGTCACTAAAGCTATGGGGCAGGTTTCAGGCCCTATTATTGCGACTACTTTGGTCTTGTTAGCTGTATTTGTGCCCGTAGGCTTTATGCCAGGTATTACTGGTGAGCTTTATAAACAGTTCTCAATGACTATTTCATTTGCGGTAATTATTTCGTCTATTAGTGCATTAACACTTAGCCCTGCGCTTTGTACGGTTTTGTTGTCAGCAGAAAAAATGAAACCCATCAAGTGGTTAGTTCCAGTAGAAAATTTAATTAATAAAGCAACATCGGGTTATACCCGTTCGGTTAATTTTTTATTAAAACGAGTGCTGCGTGTTGGTCTATTTGTTGGTATTATTTTTGTTGCAGCGGGCTGGTTAACGACAGCGGTACCTACAGCCTTTATTCCTAGTGAAGATCAGGGGTACCTATTTGTTGATATTCAGTTACCTGATGCCTCTTCTTCTAACCGTACTCAAACTGTAATGGATAAATTAGTCCCTATTATCACTGCCGATCCTGCGGTGGTTGATGTTATTACAGTGGGTGGTTATTCTTTACTGGGTGGTCCGAGTTCAAATAATGGCTTAGCCATTATCATGCTTAAAGAATGGGAAGATCGCACAACGGACGAGTTAGGTTTAAAACAAGTTATTCCTCGGTTAATGGGGCAACTATGGTCTATGTCTGAAGCGCAAATTATGATTTTTAACCCACCACCAATCCCTGGGTTAGGGACTAGTTCAGGCTTTGAATTTCAACTGCAAGACAGTGAAGGTAGAGAACCAGCATTATTGGCACAAGCAATGAGTGGTTTGATTTATGATGCTAACCAAAGACCTGAACTTAGCCGGGTTTTTAGTACTTTTCGCGCTAATGTGCCTCAATATTTTTTAGAAGTAGATCGCAATAAAGCGAAAGCTCAAGGCGTAGCTTTTTCTGATATATTTAGTACGTTACAAGCACAGCTAGGATCTTTATATATTAACGATTTCAATCAATTTGGTCGTACTTATAAAGTGACTATTCAGGCTCAAACCGAATATAGAAAAGATCCTTCCGATTTAAGTCATTATTATGTTCGTAATAAAGATAATGAAATGGTGCCGCTAACCACTTTGGCAAAGTTGAGTCCTATTTTAGGACCTACGACCATTAATCACTTTAACTTATACCGCAGTGCAACTATTACCGGACAAGCATCTGTAGGCTATTCCTCGGGACAAGCGATTAATGTAATGAAAGAGTTGGCAGAAAATTTACCACAAGGTTTTATTTATGAATGGTCTGGACAATCTAAACAAGAAATTGAAGCGGGTGATTTAGCACCGCTGCTTTTTGCCTTGGCTATTTTGTTCGTCTATTTGTTCTTAGTCGCGCAATATGAAAGCTGGACTATACCTTTTTCAGTTATTGCCGCAGTACCCTTAGCTCTCTTTGGCTCTATGCTCAGCTTATATGCGTTAGGTATGTCTAATAATATTTATGCTCAAGTTGGTTTAGTTTTACTTATTGGCATGTCGACAAAAACAGCTATTTTAATTGTTGAGTTTGCGATGGAAGAAAGGGCCGCAGGTAAAAGTATTTTTGATGCAGCCTTAAATGCCGCTAAAATGCGTTTTAGGGCGGTATTGATGACAGCATTTTCTTTTGTATTAGGTGTGCTACCGTTAGTTTTTGCTACTGGGGCAGGTGCTGGCTCGCGTGTATCTTTAGGTGTAACCGTATTTGCTGGTATGATAGCCGCGACTATTTTTGGAACCTTATTAGTACCGTATTTTTATATGATAGTGCAGCGTATGCGTGAGAAGATAAAAGGGTAAAGTGTAAGGGTAGGGTACCCATCTTATGTTGTATTCACTAATAACTTTATACATATATACTCAACCCACCTCAAGATGAGTCTTGTCTCTTGAGGTGGGTTGAGTATAAAGCAGAGACAAAAAGCATATCGACTCTGTGTAGTTTTTTACTCTTGTTTTACTAGTGCAAGTTTTTCTCTTTCAGCTTTTGAAATATAACGAGGTTTATTACTTTTTTGTAACTTTGCGTTAGCCTTTTTTTGCTTCTTTTTTAACGTTTCGTTAATCTTTTTCTTTCGGTTCATTATTTTTACCCATTAATTTTCGCCATAAATAGGTCAATAGCGTCTTTGCTGTTATTATGCGCCCATTCGCTTATGTTTGAAAGTTCTTCAAGCCAATTCAATTTAAGGTATCCCCTTTGACTACTAAAAACGCTTCATCAACAGATTTTTCTACGCTGAATATTTCAGCCGATTTACTGAAAAACTTGTCATCTCTTGGTTATGAAAAAATGACGCCAATTCAAGCCATGAGTTTACCTGAAATGTTGCAGGGCAAAGATGTGATTGCTCAAGCTAAAACAGGCTCAGGAAAAACGGCTGCTTTTGGTTTAGCCTTGTTAGAGAAGTTACAAGTAAAACGTTTTCGTATTCAATCTATGATCCTTTGTCCAACACGAGAACTTGCCGATCAAGTTGCTAAAGAAATTCGCAAACTTGCTCGTACCATTCATAACATTAAAGTGCTTACATTATGCGGTGGTACACCTTTTGGTCCACAAATTGGTTCATTAGAGCATGGTGCTCATATTATTGTTGGTACACCAGGTCGTATTGAAGAGCATGTCATTAAGGGTACACTAAAGCTTGATAACCTCAATTTATTGGTGCTTGATGAAGCTGACCGCATGTTAGAAATGGGTTTTGAAGCGGCACTTGATAATATTATTGAACGTACACCACTAGAGCGACAAACGTTGCTTTTCAGTGCTACTTTTCCAAAGCAAATTCAAGCGATTAGTGAAAATATCATGTCTAAGCCTATTATTGTGAGGGCAGGTGATAACGAAGAACAACCAAATATTAGTCAGCAATTTTTTCATATTAGTGACGAACAAGCGCGTTTTGATGCTTTAAGAATATTGCTGCAAGCTAACCCTGTTGAGTCGACAGTGATCTTTTGTAATACTAAAAAAGAAACTCAAGCGGTATGCAATGAACTGCTAGCAGATGGTTTTAGTGCCATGGCTTTACACGGTGATTTAGAACAAAGAGATCGTGACCAAACTTTACTGCGTTTTTCTAATAAAAGTGCCTCTATATTAGTCGCTACCGATGTTGCTGCTCGTGGTCTTGATATTGACTCACTTGATTTAGTCGTTAATTATCATATCGCTCATGATAGCGAAGTGCACATTCATCGTATTGGCAGAACAGGGCGAGCAGGTAAACAAGGCAAAGCCGTTTCGTTGTTTAATGATAAAGAGCGCTATAAAGTCGGCTTAATTGAAGATGAACTAGATCAAGTGATTAAAGCTGAATTATTACCTTCTGCAGAAGTATTAGCAAATCCAAGAGTACAAGCGAAAATGTCAACTATTCAAATAGATGGCGGTAAAAAACAAAAAGTACGCCCTGGCGATATCCTTGGTGCGCTAACAGGTAAAGATAAGGGTAGCGAAGGTGTTAATGGGGTGGATGTCGGAAAAATTAATGTGCTTGATAATAAGGCTTATGTTGCCGTTAACAAGAAAGCATTGAAATTAGCCTTGAGAAAACTCGCTAATGGTAAAATGAAAGGTCGCAGCTTTAAAATACGCCATCTAACATTTTAGTTCATGAATGCGGATTTTATACCAACAACTTATCAATGATAATGTGCTTTGTGAAGACAAGGCACAGCTTGAAGCGATAAAAGCATTATCAAAACTTTCTACACAGTTACTTGCTAAGCAAAATACACAGCCAGCAAAAGCACTGCTAAAAAAAACATTCACTAATACAGCCGCTAGCCATATTCAGGGGTTATATTTTTACGGACGAGTAGGGCGTGGCAAAACCATGTTGATGGATTTGTTTTATAAAAACCTTACGATAAAAAACAAAAAACGTATTCACTTTCATCGATTTATGGAAGAAACTCATCAAACGCTAAATAAACTCACGTTATTACAACCCCCAATTAATGACCCGCTTGATCATATTGCTAAATCTTGGGCTGATCAGCTTGATTTATTATGTTTTGATGAGTTTTTTGTTAGTGATATTGGTGATGCCATGATACTTACGGGCTTATTTAAAGCGCTTTTTGCTCAAGGGTTAACGTTGGTCGCAACGTCTAACTGCCAACCTGAGGAGTTATATCGTAACGGTTTACAAAGGGAGCGCTTTTTACCTACCATCGCTTTAATAAATAGTAATTGCCAAGTTATTTCAATTGATGGCAATATTGACCATAGACTATCAGAGATTGATGTGGGTCAATACAGCAATTATTATTTTACTCATTTGCAAGGGGAGATGCGTTTAGCAAAACGTTTTGAGCAACTTTATGAAGATGATATTGCAACGGCTGATCTCTCAATAAATGGTTCTATTTGTGTGAATGGTCGTGAAATAAATTTTATTAAAAAAGTGAGTAATGAAAGGTATGTTAAAAAATACCATATCAAAAAAAATGAACAATATATTTGGTTTGATTTTTTTGCGTTATGTTCAGGTCCACGCAGCCAACGAGATTATATGTTTTTAGCGGATAAGTTCACCACGGTATTTATTAGCCGCGTACCACGTTTTTCAGGGCAGTTAATATCAGCTGTATTTTCAGGTGTTGAAGATAGTTACCAGCGCAGTGGTGTATTGATGGGAGATTTACAGCATTTAGATGATGAGGCGCGACGTTTTATCGCCCTTGTTGATGAATTTTATGATCGTAATGTTAAGTTAGTAGTAAGTGCTGATGTTGATATAGCCGAGTTATATCAAGGTAAGCAACTTAGGTTTGAATTTCAACGCTGTCAATCAAGGTTATTTGAAATGCAAAAAGAAGGGGAGCGATGACGGTACTCTGGCAGAATAAAATGATAGTAATCACTTTTTTATAGGAAATAAGCATGTTGAACACTTTTAATAAAACAATATCTACTGCGCTATTAGGCACGTCAGTGGTAGTTTCAGTCACACTTGCTCCATTGACTGTTTTTGCTCATGATTCATGCCGTGTGAATTTAGATACAGGGTTTAGTATTAATAAAGCGGCTATTGAATTCTTTAATCCAGGCAATAAAAATACGCAAATTTATGCGATTAAAAATGATAAAGCACTGTTCGTTAATGGCAATAACGTTTCTTTAAATGCCAAGCAGCAAATGTTAATTGGTCAATATTCAACTAATATTCGGGCGCTAATTCCTAAGGTAAGAACTATTGCTGTTGAAGGCGTTGATTTAGCACTTGAAGGTGTGAACCTAACTTTTGACGAATTACTGGGCGAAGGTAATAGCGTAGGCGCAAACTTAACACAAGAGCTAATTAGCTTACGCGAAGAAGTAGCAGCACATTACACGATAGATCATGGTTTTAGTGTTGGCGAAAAGGGTTTAGAAAATGATGAGTTATTAAATGGTGAATTTGAACAACACATTGAGTCTGCTATAGAAAAAGCCGTTATGAATTCTATGAGTAACATTATGATGGCTGTTGCTAAGGAAATGATGACTTCAGGTGGTAACAGTAATACTTTTGAAACTCGTATGGAAAAGTTTGGTGAGAATATTGAACATGAAATGGAAACAAGGGCAAAAAAAATAGAGCGAAAAGCCGAAAATTTATGCGCTTTGGTCATTGATATTGATATTTTAGAAGAACAATTGAAAACGAATATTCCTGCGTTAACTAACACTAATGTGTTAACCGTACACAGTATAAAAAAAAGTGATACGGACTAGTCTATATAATAGGTTGTTGATAATTTTACTATTAAAATTTTATCAAAAGATTTAGTATTCTTGTAAACTCTTTTTTAACTATTATCTTCATGCACGCAGTTCATCAATTACACCAATACCGTAAAAGCTTAAGTACAACTACATACAAAGCGCGAGGTCAGCGAGTACAGCGTTGCGATTTATGTCGTTTAGCAGTTAAATTTTGTATTTGCTCAATAGCTCCTGAAAAAGAAAATATTAAAACCAATGCTGGTTTTTTGTTGCTCATGTACGATACAGAGGTATTAAAACCAAGTAATACAGGTAAGTTAATTGCGGATTTAATTCCTGATACCTTTGCATTTTTATGGTCACGCACGACAAAAAATGATGCCTTGCAAGCGATATTGGATGATGAACAGTGGCAACCTTTTGTTGTTTTTCCTCATGAATATGCAGAGCCTCAGCGGCAAGTATATAAAAATAAAGTGCTTTTTGAGTCTGGAAAACGGCCATTATTTATCATGTTAGATGGCAGTTGGCGAGAGGCGAAAAAGATGTTTCGTAAAAGTCCTTATTTAAATGGGTTTCCATTAATCTCTTTTGATCCAAAGCTATTTTTAGATAATGCTTTAAAGGTGGATGTTGCGCAGGGTGAGAATACATTAGAACAGAATCAATCGGTTGAACAGGTTCAAGCATCTGAAAAAAAGAAAATTTCACCAGTAGGAAGTAATTCACGTTATACGGTTAGAAAAACAGCATTAGAACATCAGTTTTCAACAGCAGAGGTTGCCGCTAGAGTATTGGCCATGGCAGGTGAAAACGCTAATGCTCAATTATTAGATTTATGGTTTGATGTTTTTAATTATCAATATCAAAAAAGTGTTTGTCAACGTAATAAAGGTAACCCTGAGGCGCTTGAAAACTATCAACAATTTATTAAAAATAGAGCTTGATTGAATAAGAGTGATTCAGATTTTTTGTTCCCGATAAAACCTAAGTACCTATATTCATGTAGGCAAAAATCCTGCCTACATAATAGATATTACTATCTAGTTAACCGTAGGCAGAAACTTGTTCGCGCTTTTGTACTGGGTAAGCGGGATTTACACCCCGCTTACAAGTTACTTCATGCTAATTGTAGTATGAACACTTGTTCCATCTTGATGATCTGGTTCAAACCAACGAGCAGTCACAGACTTAGTATAAGTCCAGAAGCTTATTGTTTGTTTACCGTTAGGACCTAAATCACCCAATTTTGAGCCACGTGATCCAGTAAAGCTGAAAAACGCAACTGGTACAGGAATCGGTACATTAATACCTACTTGTCCAACATCAATATCGTTTTCAAATTTACGCGCATTCCAACCTGAAGAGGTAAATAATGACGTGCCGTTACCATTAGGATTTGCATTGATTATTTCAATAGCTTCCTCTAATGTTTCTGCTTCTAATACACAAAGAGCAGGGCCAAAAATTTCTTGGGTGTAAATATCCATGTCAGTTGTAACATCAGTAAATAATGTAGGACCAACAAAGTTACCATTAGGGTAACCGTCAACTTTACAGTCTCTGCCATCAACTAATAAAGTTGCACCTTGTTTTACACCAGAGTCTAAAATACTAATAACACGCGCTTTAGCTTGCGGAGATACTACCGGGCCTAAATCAGCATCACGCTGTGTACCTGGACCAACTTTCATTAGCTTTGTTCTTTCAACAATTTCAGGTAACCAGTTGCGAGCTTCGCCGACTAGAATTGTTACTGGGTTAGCCATACAACGTTGACCCGCGGCACCAAAAGCTGAACCTAATAAGTCATTAATCGCTCTGTCTTTATTAGCATCAGGCATAATAACCATATGGTTTTTAGCACCCATCATAGATTGTGCGCGTTTACCGTGCTTGCTAGCATGATTGTAAACATGCGTACCAACACCCGTTGAACCGATAAACGATACAGCTTTAACTTCATCAGCTTCAATTAACTGATTCACTACGTCTGGACCGCCATGAACAACGTTTAATACACCAGCAGGAACACCTGCTTGAAGTGCTAATTCAACCAATAAAATAGTTGACGATGGCGCTTGCTCAGAGGGTTTTAAAATAAAAGTATTACCACAAGCAATAGCAGGTGGAAACATAAAAGATGGTAACATTAACGGAAAGTTAAAAGCAGTAATACCAACACCAACACCTAATGGTTTGTTTAATGTATAAGTATCAACACCGGTCGCTGCATTATTTGCCATATCACCTAACTGTAAGCGAGTAATTGAACAAGCATTTTCAATTGCTTCTAAAGAACGGCCAACTTCGCCTTCTGAATCTGGTAAAGTTTTACCGTGCTCTAAAGTTACTAATTCAGCTAATTCTTGAGTATGCTCTCTAACTAATTGCTGAAATTTTAGCATAATGCGCATTCTGTTAGTTAAAGACACCTTTGACCAAGTTTTAAATGCTTCGGCAGCGTTAGCTACTGCAGATGCTACTTCTTCTTTAGTTGCCACAGGTACACGGGCAACAACTTCTTGTGTAGCAGGGTTTAATACATCTAACCATGTATCTGAGGTTGAGCGAACTCTTTCGCCATTGATAATTAGTGGAATTTCTTTAATGGTCATAGGAAGCCTTTATAATAAAAATGAAACCGGTGCAGCTAAAGTATGTTTTTATTGAGTAAAATGCAATATTCAAAAACGCAACAAGCATTGCGTTTTTGCAACAGCTGGTTAGCTATGATATTATTATAAGATGAACTGGCATGATATAAAATTATTTTTAGAAGTATCTCGTAGCGAACGTTTGTCTATCGCGGCAAAACGGTTAGGCTTAGATCCCTCAACATTATCTAGGCGTCTTCATAAATTAGAAACTGACTTATCAACCAAGCTTTTTGAACGTACCCCAAGTGGGCATGTTTTGACAACGGATGGCACTAAACTATTATCTTATGCAAGGCGAATGGAACTCGATGCAGGGCAAGCTTTTGATGCAATAAAAGAGCAGAAACAAGAGAACAGTGGTCGAGTACGCGTAGGTGTAACTGAAGCCTTCGGTAGCTTTTTTATTTCGCCTAACTTAATGCCACTTCAACAAGCCTTTCCAAATATTCAAATTGAATTAGTGCATTTTGCTCGCGATGTAAAAATAAGTAGAAATGAAGCTGATATTGCCATCGCGGTTGAGAAACCGAAAAACACCTCAACTATTATAACTAAATTATGTGATTACCAGTTACAGCTGTACGGTCATCCTAATTACCTTGATTCTTTGCCAAGTCAAGTTAACATGAAGCAGTTAACACAATATAAGTGGGTTAGTTATGTAGACACGCTGCTTTTTACTGAACAGTTGTCGTATTTAAAAGAGTTAAATGCAGAGATAAACCCTAGCTTTCAAAGTACCAGTATAACAAGTCAATATAGTGCAATAAAAAGCGGTTTAGGCATTGGTATTTTACCTTGCTTTTTAGCTGAGCAAGATGCTAGTTTAGTAAAGTTGTGTGTTGATGACATTAAGTTAGTACGCAGCTTTTATTTAGTGACTCATCCAGAAAGCAAGCGGTTATCGCAAGTGAATACTGTTTGGAATTATTTAAAACAGTTAGCGAATGACAAAGTGAAACGCTTAATGCCAAAATGATAATTAGCGGAAGAGCTCCCTTAAAGTATTAACATTTATATTGATAGGTACTTATGGATAATTTAGACCAATCGTTAGCGAAAAAAGAACAAGTTGATCAAAAGCGTATTTCATGGACATTGATCACTTTGATTATTTTACTTGTTATCATTATTGCTACAGCTTGGCAATATACGGGAAAAAAGCCAATTGAAATTCAAGAAAAACTACCCGTAACTTTTTTATCTGAGCCTGATGATAGTGTCGTTGTTGAAAGTGAAATTCCAAGCGTTGTTATTGTTGAAGAAGTACTTGAAGAAAAAAAGGGTGTTGTTGAAAGTTTATTGCCTGCATTAGATGAAAGTGATCGCTGGATAAAAATAAAGCTATCAAACATTATTTTACATAAAAATTTATTATCATTAATTATTGATAAAGACATGATCCGCCGTTTTGTCATTTTTACTGATAATTTTTCTCAAGGCGTTATCGCATATGGGCATAGCCCTTTTATTTTACCTAACACTAAATTTTCGCCTGATTTGAAGAACAAACCCAGTCA
>Ga0209081_1000613_pt1 | contig 21615 bp, 11 predicted proteins | sample GOMGulsemesocosm_4_FD_184636 | JGI IMG/M metagenome (GOLD analysis project Ga0209081, IMG submission 184636) | Methane-oxidizing microbial communities from mesocosms in the Gulf of Mexico - GOM15B Gulf of Mexico (SPAdes) (version 2) | ecosystem: Environmental > Aquatic > Marine > Cold seeps... | reverse complement strand
CTTTGGAGCCCTGGCTGGCCATCTCCAGCATTTCTTCAAAGGTAATCTTGTCCAGCCGCTGGGCACCGTCGCAAATGCGCGGGTCGGTGGTGTAAACACCATCAACATCGGTATAAATTTGGCACTCGTCGGCTTTAAGCGCGGCTGCCAGGGCAACACCCGAGGTGTCTGAACCACCGCGACCCAGAGTGGTGATATTGCCCTGCTCATCCACACCTTGGAAACCAGCCACCACCACCACACGCCCAGCATCAATATCCGCACGTATAGGTGTTACATCAATGTCTTGAATGCGCGCTTTGGTGTGCGAGCTGTCCGTCAGTATTTTTACCTGCCCACCCGTGTAAGAGCGCGCCTCACAGCCGCGCTTTTTTAAAGCCATGCACAGCAAGGCAATGGTGACCTGCTCGCCGGTTGAAACCAGCACGTCCATTTCCCGAGGGTCGGGTGTCTCTTGTATGCCCTGGGCCAAGCCAATCAGGCGATTGGTTTCGCCACTCATCGCCGAGACCACCACCACTATGTCGTGTCCGTCGGCGCGAAAGCCAGCCACCTTATTGGCCACCGCCTCAATACGCTCTACTGAGCCTACCGAAGTGCCACCATACTTTTGGACATACAATCCCATAAATCACTCAACGATACGGATTAAAAAAGCCTTCGACGTCGACCAGCACACACGCGCTTGTAGCCCCCTTCTATACAAACAAGGGGCTTCTTTAATTAGACCCAATAACAACTCGCGCAATTAAACACTAACAAGGGGTAAAAGTTAACCAAAGGCAAACAAAAGTGGCGACTTTGCCCTAGTAAAGTCGCCATTTACGACACAGCCATTCACAATGAGCGGGCTATCGAATAACCATCACTCAGCCATTGACGCCACCCAGTCTTATAACAGAGCGATTAAGGTTTAACCCAGCTGAGTTTCTACCCAGGCGGCAACACCTTCCAGCGCGGCCGGTAACGCGGCCAGATCGGCGCCGGCGCCTTTTGCCTTGTCTGGTTTACCACCGCCCTTGCCGCCAACCAGTGGCGCAAAGTGCTTCATCAGGTCGCCAGCTTTGACCTTGCCAATCATATCTTTAGAGACACCCGCTATCAGATTAATCTTCTCACCCGCTGGGCTGGCCAAGAGCACAACAGAAGAACCCAATTTATCAGTTAACTGCGCCACGGTGTTATCCAGTGACTTCATATCAGCGCCGTCGAGCTGCGCGGCCAGCACCTTAATACCCGCCACCTCAACCGCGCTGCCAGCAAGATCACTGCCCGCCGCCGCCGCCAACTTAGATTTAAGCTGCGCCAGCTCTTTTTCCAACTGTTTGTTTTGGCCCACCAGCGCAGCGATCTTATCAGCCAGCAACTCAGGGCGCGCCTTCACCAAACCGCCCAGCTGGTTGATCAAGGCTTCATTGGCATCGAACAGCGCCAGTGCTTTACTGCCGGTGATGGCTTCAATACGGCGAACACCGGCGGCCACACCGCCTTCAGACACCAGGCGAATCTGGCCGATATCACCGGTGCGCTGCGCGTGGGTACCGCCACACAGCTCAACCGAGAAGCCATCACCCATGGTGAGGACACGCACATCGTCGCCATACTTCTCGCCGAACAGCGCCATAGCACCCTTCTCAACGGCTTCGTCCATGCCACAAACATCGGTGGTTATGTCACTGTTGGCCAAGATCTCTTGGTTCACCAGCGCCTCGATGGTTTTCAGCTCTGCAGGTTTAACCGCCTCACTGTGGGCGAAGTCAAAACGCAAACGCTCGGAGTTACACAGCGAACCTTTCTGGGTAACATGCTCACCCAGTACTTTACGCAGAGCCGAGTGCAACAAATGCGTTGCCGAGTGGTTAAGCTCAGTCGCCTGTCGCACGCCGCCGTCGACTTCCGCCAACAGGCTATCGCCCACTTTTATGCTACCGGATAACAGCGCACCTATGTGCAGGTGATTCTCGTTACCACCAGCACTCAGTTTGTTACAGTCGCGCACTTCAAAGCGCGCATTGTTCGAGCCGAGGTAACCGCTGTCCCCAATTTGGCCACCGGACTCGGCGTAGAAAGGTGTGCTCTCCAGCACAATGACGCCCTCCTCACCTTCATTTAATTGCTCGACCGCTTCGCCGTCTTTCAATAGGGCGGTGACCTTAGAGCTACCGGCTAGGTCTGCGTAGCCGGTAAAGTCAGTGGCGCCATCGAGCTTTAAATTAGCCGTGTAGTCCACTTTAAAGCTGCCGGCGGCGCGGGCGCGGTTGCGCTGCTCTTCCATGGCCGTCTCATAACCCGCCTCGTCCACGGTCATTTCACGCTCGCGGGCGATGTCTGCGGTCAGGTCCAACGGGAATCCGTAGGTATCGTGCATGGTGAAGGCGATTTCACCTGGGATAACAGTGCCCTTCACATCTTTAAGGGCATTTTCCAGAACGATCAGGCCTTTATCCAGCGTCTTCTCAAACTGCTGTTCTTCCGCCAACAAGGTTTTTTCAACTAAGGCCTGGGCTTTGGTCAACTCTGGATAGGCAGCGCCCATTTCACCCACCAACGCCACTACTAGCTTGCTGAAGAAAGCATTCTTCTGGCCCAGCTTGTGCCCATGGCGCACCGCGCGGCGAATAATACGGCGCAGCACAAAACCGCGGCCTTCGTTTGATGGCACCACGCCATCAACGATCATGAACGAACACGAGCGGATGTGGTCGGCGATCACACGCAGCGACTTGTGCTCCAGATCCTCTGACTCAGTAGCCAGAGCGGCCGCCTTGAGCAGGTTCTGGAACATGTCGATTTCGTAGTTGGAGTGCACACCTTGCATGATCGCGGCGATGCGCTCCAGACCCATACCGGTATCCACCGATGGCTTAGGCAGGGGTTCCATGGTGCCGTCGGCGTGACGGTTAAATTGCATGAAGACGTTGTTCCAGATCTCAATAAAACGGTCGCCATCTTCTTCCGGGCTGCCCGGCAGGCCGCCCCAAATCTCTTCGCCGTGGTCATAAAATATTTCAGTACAGGGGCCGCAGGGGCCGGTATCGCCCATCGACCAGAAGTTATCTGACTTGTAGCGACCGCCCTGATCGCCAATACGGATAATGCGCGCCGCAGGTACACCTACCTTGTCCTGCCAGATAGCAAAGGCTTCGTCGTCTTCGGCGTAGACCGTCACTGTGAGTTTATCCGCGGAGATATTGAGCCAATCTTTTGAGGTCAGAAATTCCCAGGCGTAGGCGATGGCGTCTTCTTTAAAGTAGTCGCCAAAGCTGAAGTTACCGAGCATCTCAAAGAAGGTGTGGTGGCGTGCGGTGTAGCCCACATTTTCCAGGTCATTGTGCTTACCACCGGCACGTACACAGCGCTGTGAGCTGGTTGCACGGCTGTAGTTGCGCTTGTCGTCGCCCAGAAACACATCTTTAAACTGCACCATGCCCGCGTTGGTGAACAACAGCGTGGGATCGTTGCCCGGAATCAGGGAACTACTGGGAACAATGGTGTGACCTTTTGTTTCAAAAAACTTCAAAAAGGCGTCGCGTATCTCTGCGCTCTTCATAAATTCGAATCCGGTGGCGTGGCACGGTTAAGTAATAGTTGCTCATGCAGGCGCTCGGGCCGAGGCAATTGAGCATTCAATAGGCTAAAACGCTGAATTATATAAGGCTTTGTGCGATAACGCAGCCCATCTGCACGCTATTAAAGCGACCAGCGGCAAACGACCACCGGCGCGGCGCGTGCGGTGGTCGTTTTTAATACAGATTTTAGATAGCAGGCCTGATTTTCAAGGTTCAGTAGCCAACCATCAAGGCAGTCTGATTAGAAACCCAGATCTTCTTCACTAAAGGCCTTGTTAGCCAAAATATGCAGGTGCAGATGAAATACCGTCTGGCCCACTCGCTCGCCATTGTTAACGATGAGGCGAAAGGCATCACCGACACCCTGCGCTTTAGCGATCTCACCGGCCTTGATCATCAACTGCCCCAGCAGCGCTTGGTGTTCGGCGGTGGCGTCGACCAAACGTGCGATGGGTGTACGCGGGATTAATAGCAGGTGCACCGGCGCTTTGGGCGCGATGTCTTTAATACAGATGCAATCATCGTCTTGGTAGACAATATCGGCGGGGATTTCACCGTTCATAATCCGAGTAAAAATGGACACATCGGTCGTAGTAGCCGTCATAGTAACTTCCTTGGGAGCGGCGCCGCTAAACTCGGCCTAGCTGACTCGGTTTAGTAGGCTCAGTTCAGTAAGCAATGTAACAAACACTAGGCGTTGTGGGCCGCCTTCTCTTCTTCGGTTAACTGGCGCGCTTCGCCTTCGAGCATCACCGGAATGCCGTCGCGCACGGGGTAGGCGAGGCCGCTGGCCCAGCACACCAATTCTTGCTGCTCTTGGTGGTATTCAACCGGCGCTTTGCTCACAGGGCAGGCCAATAGGCTTAACAATTTAGGGTCAATCATAAGAAATCCTGCATTCAATCGGTAAAACAGCCAACGAGACCGTTGGCTGAAGCAATGGACGCATGTTACGCAACTTTCCACGGCCTGTGTAGGCCAGCCTTGCACGACGGGCACAAGCTAAGGGCTTACTTCCCTCAAAACCACAGATCAGTCATGTAATTTCCCCCATTACACGACTCATCAACTAGAATCGAGCTTAGCGGCGGTATAACATAGGCCAACGCCTGCCCTGCTGCCAACCCGATAAATAGCTGACGGAATGACATGCTAAACGCCAGATTATTCGAACAACAGCACAAAACTCGACTGGGTGACCTGCTCGTAAAGCGTGGTGTCATAACGCCTGCGCAGCTCAAGTCAGCCCTTGCCGAGCAAAAATACAGCTCGGCGCCTCTGGGTGAGATCCTCATCGGCTTGGGCTACATAAGTGAGCGCCAACTTAAGCGCAACCTAGGACGTCAGAGCCTGCTGCGCGCCACGGCGCTTACCGCTACCATATTGCTCTCACCACTGGCCGCCACCAACGCCTTTGCCGCCACCCAAGGCTCACTGGGTCAAACCTCCAGCGCACAGGTACAGATTACGTTACGTATATCACCGCGCATAGAGGTGACAGGCCTCGACAATGTCTTCTATAACACCCATGACAATGTTCTCGATGATTTTTGCATCAAGGGTCGCGGCATCGACGGTTTCGAACTTTCTAGCCAATGGAGCCACAACCAGCAAAACAGCAGTCAGGGTTATGAGGTCAGCTACAACGGTGAAAGCCTGAGCAAGCAGCACGCCACCCGCAGCCAAAGTCTCTCCAACCAGTGCGACAGTGCTCAGCTGGCCATCCGCCAGGTCAACCCATCAACAACCCAGAGCGACAGCGTTCTAACGCTGACCATAGCCCCCCAGTAACGACAATTTTCCAGCAAAAAACTCAGCGACTCAGCTGCTGATATTCATTGAGTCCTTCAATTAATAATAACGGCTAAGTGAGCCCGCATTCCCCCTCCTAGCGCTTTTGTGTAGAATCCTGCCTTATTAATAATTTAATAAATTCGCGCCGTTAATAGGCAAGCGTCAGGGACATTAAAAGCTGTGAAGATTATTAGTTACGTCGTTCTCTCTCTCTCTGCACTGCTACTCGGCATGCCACTGGCCCACAGCGCCCTGCAAGGTGACACAGCCGCCACCGAGTCAACGGCCACCACCACGATCACGCTGGCCATTGAGCCCAACATTCAGATATCCAACGTCAGTGACATTGTCATTGACGTCACCGATCGCAACAGTGATGTCGAAGTGGAAGAAAGCATTTGTGTACGCGGCAACACCGGCGGCCGTTACAGCGTCTCAGCTTCGGCAACCGATGGCGGTAATGCGCCCTTCCAACTGCAATCGGAAAATGGGGACAGCATCAGCTATCAGGTGTACTTCCGTGGAGACCTCACTAACGGCGGTAGGGACCTACTGATCCCCGGCCAGCGCTCAGCTTATTACGACGTACAGTCTGGAAGCAGTGATTGCGACGGTAATAACACAGCCGCTTTTATCATCATCGTAAGAGCGGATGAAATGCGCAACGCTGAAGCGGGTATTTATTCAGGGCTACTCGGCCTAACCGCTTCCGTTCAATAATTGTAAATACAACAATAAAACCACAAAATTGGATAACACCATGAAACTACGACAGACACTTCACTCGTTAATGCTGTGCCTATTCGTACTGCTCGCGCCAGCCTTAGCGTCGGCCGATATTTTTGTCGACCGCGCGATTATTCGCATGAGCGCCGACCAGCCACCGCGCCAAGACTTCAAGGTCATCAACAACGGCGACGAAGTGGGTTACGTTAATATCGAAGTCTTCGAGGTGCGTAACCCTGGCACCAGCGAAGAAGAGCTGGTCAAGGTTACCGACCCCAAAGAGATGAAACTGATCGCAACGCCGAGCAAGTTAATCGTCCAGGCCAAGAGCCAAAAAATGGTGCGCCTGATCAATACCGTCGCACCGGGTGACGAACGCATTTACCGCATCAATGTCACCCCCGTACTGCCGCCACTCGCTGACCCCAAAGGCAGCATGGTGCGCGTTGTTGTCGCCTATCAAATATTACTGATGATTGATGCCGTCGAACCAGCACAAAACCTGGACATCAGCCGCACCGGTAAAACACTGCGCGTTGTTAACAAGGGCAACACCAACGTACTCTTCTACAACGGCAGCCAGTGCCCCGAAGGTGAAACCAACACCCAGAGTGAGCAGTGCCAGCAACTACCCACTCGCCGAGTTTACCCAGGCAACACATGGGAAGCCGAATTACCAAAAGATCAACCAGCCGCTTATCAGATGACCAGCTTTGAAGGCAGCACTCAAAAGATCATCCACTGAGCCCTGAAAGAAAGTACTTGTAGACCGCTGGCCTCCTGAATGATTAACCCCAATAAAAAACGTCGCCTCGCTTGGCTAGCCGTCTGCTTTTTGACATTTTGGCTCCAGGCCACCCAGAGCCAAGCCAGCGTCGTGCCAGCTGGTTTTGAGTCACTGCTTGCCCCGCAAACTACCCTCATCGATATCTATTACGGTGATCGATTTGTAAACTCGCAACTGGCAACGTTTACCCCTTCAACTATTGAGTTCAGCCAGCCAGCACTCATCACCGCTCACCTCAGTGATCTTCTCGAGCCAAATGCTGTTTTGTCGGCTATCAACGGTGAGCTGGATGCACACGCAGAATTAATTTGCCAATACCAAGGGCAACAGAGTTGCGGGGAGCTCGAGCCCCTGATTGCCGGGGTGATATTTGATGAGAACCGCTTTCGCGTCGATCTGTATATAAACGCCCACTACCTGTCTGTGCGCAGCCTTAAAAAACAAAAGTTCCTACCCGCCTCAGACAGCCAACTATCTTGGCTGCAAAGCCTGCATGGTGCCTACAGCGAGAGCGGCGGCAGTGTGGCCGACTACAGCCTGTTCAGTAACTCCACACTGGCTTTTAAAGAAACACGTCTCAATATTAATGGCGACATCGACCAAGACGACAACAAGCGCATTCAGACCCTGGCACTGCAGCACGACTGGCAGGGTAAAAATTATCAAGCCGGCATTCTCGAAAGCGATAATAACGGCCTGTTGTTTATGCCCAACAACAGCATGCGCGGTGTGCGTATCGCCAGCACGCTCGACACCCGCAATGATCTGCGACTCAGCAGCGGCAATCAGCTCATTGTGTTTCTGCGCAGCCGCAGTCGTGTATCGCTCTATAAAGATGATCGCTTGATCACCACCGCCCGCTACGAAGCCGGTAACCAGACCATTGACACCACCCTCATGCCGGGTGGTGCCTACGATGTAGAAATCCGCATTAAAGAAGACAGCGGCGCGGAACGCAGCGAGACCCGCTTCTACTCTAAGTCCAATCAACTGCCGCCGGTTGATCAAGCGCTCTACTTCTTTGAAGCCGGTGAGCTTATCGAACAAAACGCGGGCGACACCATCGCCAAAGGCATCCGCGAAGTCGCTTTTCGCGCTGGCTACAACACACGCCTTAACGATCAGACCAGCCTCAACACCGGTTTCAGCCACACGGCCGGCATTAACGCTCTGGAAGTCGGCAGCTTTTTCTTCAGCCGGAATTATGACTTCAACGTCAACGCGGCCGTTACCGACCAACAAGGTTATGGCCTAAGCACAACCAGCCGACTCTCTCTCGGCGCCTACCAACTCAATGGCGGCCTGCGCCGCATCTGGAACAGCAAGCTAGCCAGTTTTAATAGTGAGTACGACAACCTTGGCTCGCCAGTAACACAGGCCAACCTTAACCTCTCCTACGGCTCCCGGATCGGTCGCCTCTCCCTTGGTGGCAACGTCAACCGCACCGATGATGACACCCAAGAAAGCTACAACGCCAGTTTTGATCTGCCCCGTATTGCACTGGGTACAACTGATCTACTGCTGGGCATGCGCGCCAGCCGAGAGAGCGGCGCCAGCCAGTTTGTCATCAATGCGCAGCTGCGCTTTGGCGGTAAAAACCTAAGTGCCAACTACCAGGCAGATCATTACACCAACATTGATCAAGACCATCGCCGCGACAATACACTGCAACAAAATGCCAGCTTGAGCTGGCAAGACAATGACCTGCTGCCCGATGATGACCTCAACATCACCCTTACCCACAGTGATGCACCGAGCCAAACACGCACCAGCACAGGTGTAGATTGGGATTCCCATCTAGGCGCCATCAAGCTGCAACACGAATCCACCAGCAGTGGCCAGACCACCACACGTTCCAACAGTGGCGTTATATCCACCAGCTTTATGATCAACGGCGACAGCATCACCCTTGGCGGCCGCGAGCAAACCCAGAGCGCCCTGCTGATAAAAATCAATGGCCAGGCCCAGGACCCACGTTTCAAAATCGTGATCAATGGCGCGGATCGTGGTAGGGCTACGGCAGGAGGCACGACGGCCATTAATCTAAGGCCATTTGAAACCTATCAGGTACAACTGCAACACAATGGCGAGGGGTTTATTGAATACAGCCAACAGAAACAAAGCGTCACCCTCTACCCGGGTAACGTGGTGACCTTAAATTGGGACATTGCCGCCACCAACATTGTCTTTGGTCGCCTCAGCGATCAACACGGGGATGCCATCAGCAACGCGTTGATTGAGGGCGTCAGCGGCCTTGCTACTACCGATGAGTACGGGTTCTTTCAAGCTGAAATACGCAACGACACTGAGGTGATCAAGGTGAAAACGCGCGAGGCAAGCTGTGAGCTTGAGCTGCCGGAGATTAGCGCCCGTAACGGCATTGCCTCACTGGGTGAATTGAGCTGTGAAATGAAGCCTAATACCCAGTAGTAGAAGGCTAGAGAGAAGAACCAAGAGGCTAGAAGTAAGAAGCAGAAAGCCCCCTAAGCCTCACACGAGCACTAAATGCGCCGACAAAAAAGCCCCTCAAAGCATTGCCTTTAAGGGCTTTTTTCGAAAAAAACACCGTTAATTTGGGGTGACGGTAAACGTTAAGGTGTCCTGATAAGTGCCCTCTTCTACTGCGTCAACGGCGCCTGGGACCAGCTCAACATTCACAGTGTGATTTGAACCGCCACTGCAAGATGGGCTGCCAGCATCAGCAGTAACACCCTGCTTTTGATCTGTAATAAATGGGACCGCATCCACCTTTACAGTGTATTCCACCAGCGCGGTGGCCGATGGGCTTGAAGCGCCACCCACACGGGCCACATTAAACGTGTTCGCTGTACCGGATGCACTTGTCGTGTTTGCAGAATTCAACATCAACTGAGCCTGACTATCGCCACGATGATAAACGCAAACACCAACCGATGGTGTATTAGCGGCGCCTGTGCCAGCCGTTGCTAAAGTACCAAAATGAAGATCATCCGAAGAATCCAACGTCAGCTTTACCGCTTCCGGAACCGCTATCGTAAAGGAGACAGATTGAGTCGCCGAGTTATCCGCGCTATTAATACGACAGCCAATACCGCTATTTTTAACATGGCAAATTTCAAATTCAACCGTACCCGCGTAATCCCCAGCCGGCTGAGACCACCAATCATCAGAGTCAATTTTAACCTCTAAAGCGACAGCCGACCCACAGAGCGTACCGACAAGTGGATTGTTCTTGTCGCCCTTAGCGCCAGGAAAGTTGCCCGTGTGACCAGGCGTAACCAAAGCACTAGAAATACCGGCGGCTAGCCCTACATTGTTAAACGTCATCTCAAGTTTCAAGGTACCGCCACCGCCAATGCGTGTCATTACGGTACTATCGCGAGTCAGTATCCAGTCCCGAAATACATGATTACGATTATTCTTATTTACTCTCTTAATCTGATAAGACCAAACACAACCTGTAAAGGTAAGTGGAGCTGGCTCATCCTTAGCGGTTACATTAGCAAAGTCTTGATTGGTTGATAAAAAGTCACCAAAGTCGATGTACCAATAAGCACTCGCCGGACTGCAAAAAAACAGCAATACAACCAATAATACCGGTGTACGCGTAACCGTATTCCTAGCACTCACATTTACCACCTGACTCATCTTTTTAGCAGCAAGACCGCCACCCTCAACAGGTTAAATATAACCGCTGAACACGAACAACAGTACTCTTTTAGCCTATCGACAACCATTAATACGACCATAAACCACCAAAGAAAACAGCACTGCATTATTCAAGCTTATCCGTAATATTCAAAACACTACGATAGCGCTCACATGACAACGCCTGCAGCCCCTCGCCCAACAACTCGACAGAGAAAACTGCACTATTATCGCTTCTTGGCATGGCGGCATACAACTATAAGGGTGAGCTGGTAACAATTACCCACTCTTTCTTTTTCTTAGCCTCGCCGGCGGACACACAACCGATAATATCAAACGACAGCGGCTCAAAGTCACTGCAACCACAAACTCATGTACGCTTTTATTTACCTGAAAGGGATCAATGCTGATGATTTTTTTCGCATGTGCGCTGCACGCGCAGACAAAAAACACACACAGCAACAGGTTGGCGTCCCCTTTTAACCGATATCATAAATTCTAGCTGCTCAAGCTAAACCATAGCGTTTACTGACTCTCATAGCGACGCCAGAAACTACATTAAGCTCTCTGCTTTTATCGTAACATTCAGCGAAGCCTTGTCACCCCTCTCAAGGCAGTCGCGACTAGAGTGTAATGAACGCTGATGGGTCTTTAAATCGCTCTTGGCCACGCCGGACACCAAAATCTGCATTGGAGGAGTTGGGGCAATACCTTGAGGGAGGCCTGCGCAGGAGAGAACCAGCCGAGACTTAATTGCAGCCCCCCCCCAAAAAAAGACAACACGCGGCACATCAATACCCCCACAAATTAAACTCCATCATTTACGACAAAAAACAGACACAAAAAAGCCCTGGAGGCTAAGCCGTCCAGGGCTTTTTTACACAGCACCATTTATTAGGTTGGTGAAACTGTCATCGTAAGAGTATCAGTATACGTACCCGTAGACACAGCATCTAAATCACCCGTAATCGTGACTGTAACAGTGTCATTTTTAGCACCAACAGAACCGCAATCACTAGCGGCAGAGTCAGCCACAACATTTTCTTCTTTATCTCCCTCTGTAACATCGCCTAGGCTTGCTGTAGCAACTGAGTACTCTAATAACGGCGTGCCGACACCGTCACCAATCATATTGAATTCACCGCCGCCATTAGCATTACTAGACTCAAACAACAAACCAGCAGTTACTACACCACGGTGGTAAATGCAAATACCCACAGTTGGGTTTGGCGTTGCTACATCATCACCAGCAGTATTATACGTGCCGAAATCAAGATCCGCAGTCGAGTCCAGCGTCAGCTTAACAGCCTCATCCACCTCAACTGTTACCTGAACTGAATCTCCCGATAAGCTATCACTTAGCTCACCAGTTGTCGAAGGAGCAGCAAACACCCCACCAGATACACCCAATGCCAAAGCGGCGGCCAATACTTTAATAGAGTTTTGCATTTTTTATTCCACCTTATAAATAGAAATCAAACCGAGCCATTACTATAACCAAAGCAAATACTGCGCCAATCCAGACCGGCAGAATTTCATCAGGCGTGACACATTCATCCTTAGGTACACGACAATACGTCAATTAAACACCAGTCACAAAATATTTTTGCCGAATAACGCATAAAAACACAAAAAGACTGTGTATTAAGGCATAGATAAGCGAAGGGAGCCTAGCGGGGTGTGTATTAAGCATGTCTGAACAGAAGCCAGACACATTAGAAAACACCACTAGGCGGGGGGAAAGCTTCAATCGAGTAGGAAGCCGCGGCGTCTAATGGGCGGTTTGCTAGAAACTTAAGCATCGGCGCCATCAAACCGTCAAGATAACAGCGCCAATAATATGGCGTTAAGGCATGGGCGGAACAAGTAGTTGGGGATCTACGCGCTGGTTAAGCCAGTTCATGCGCCAATCTAGGTGCGGCCCGGTGACCCGCCCAGTAGCCCCTACCTCGGCGATCAACTGCCCCTGTTCAATCACCTGACCAACCTCGACAAGCAACTTGCTTAGGTGCAGAAAGGACGACGACAGTCCCTGCCCGTGATCCAGAATCAGGGTACCACCCGAAAAGAACATGTCAGCATGGGCCAGCGTTACCACTCCCCCAGCGGGCGCCATGACCGGCGTGCCAGTGGGGCGAGCGATATCCACGCCAAAGTGGGGCCGGCGCGGGCTGCCATTGTAGTAGCGCTGACTGCCGTAAACACCGCTGATGCGACCCGTCAGTGGCCATTGGAAGCTTGCCAGGTAGTGGGGTAGATCTAACCGAGCGATCCGAGCCTTGCGCGCGGCCGCGGCCTCGGCACGGATACGTTTATAGTATTCCGGGCCTGGGTTGACGGTTTTTTTCGGTACACCTTCGACACGCTGAATTTTATAGTCGCGCTGCTCTACAGAAAAGGTTTGCGTGCATGCCTGTTCTCCAACACTGGCAGAGACCTGCACACGCTTTGCGGCATCGCGCCCCAAACCCAACATAAAAACGCCGTCACTGGAGATAGGCACAACATTTTTAAGAAAGTGAACCTCACCAGCCACACCACTGACAAACTGCCCCTTCAGCAAACCGCCCTGAACCCAGCGTCCTTCTAGTGTGATAAGTGGCGTACAGTTGTTATCGACTGCTTCGCCCGCCGATGCAAAACAAGACACCAGCCCGAGCAGCAATACACAGAACTGACCACCCAGCGACAGACGCAAGCATGCAGTATTTTTCGGCGTTGACGGATGTTTATAAATCAATTTGCAGGTTTCCGTCGCTGATGAGTTTATTCGCAATCGACGCGTTCGAATCACCCAAGAGGCTCAAATCAATACCCTCGAGCACAACCTGGTATGAACGTTCAAAATCCCCATTACCCTGTGCATCCACGGCAATAATCGAGTCGCCCGTCACCACGGAAAACGCCAGATAATCCGCGGCACTGGCCGCGTTTTCACCAACGAGCAGGTCACTGAGGTCTAACACATCCCCCGCTGGACCCAGCGTAAAACCACTCAGTCTATCCTCAGCTGGCGTTTCCTTGTCTGCTGAGGCGGCCTCACCCCAAGTAAACAAATCGCGCTCACCTAACTGACTGAACGTATAACGCCCGCTCGCTGTCAGTGCAGGGTCATTCTGAACATCGCCCGTCAAACCGATCAACGCGTCATCATCCGCACGCGGCTCACCACTATCATTCGACGGCAGTTCAACCAACGCAGAAGTATCGACACCAAATGCAAACAGGCGCTCGTTATCAGAGGCGGATTCATCCACAGCATGACGCTCAAGGCGAGTCGCCCTGGCAATGCTGTCACTCGCACCGCCTATTTTCGCTTCAACATCTGCGGGGCCTGTTTCTTCGGCTGAGAAAATAATGCTGCCCATCTCCGCAAATGCATCCACGTCGGCCAATGGATTATTGTCCTGACGAGCCTGCTGTTGCATCAGCGCAATATTGTCCTCGTTCAGCACCAGCGTTTGCTCATCAGCAGAGAACCACAAACGTCCATCGCCCAATACAAGCGTCACACTACTGGCACTCGCAACCTGCAACACATCACCGCGCTCAAGTTTGTCGCCCGACCGCACAGACAATAACTGGGCAGCACGCAGCAACGACACATTGCCAGTAAAACTCTTGAGTTCTATTGAGCCCTCACCCTGAGGTTTACCCGTGGAGCGTTTGCCTGCCATTGATCACACCTTCTTATTACTACTATTTTGTCGCGTTACACTATGAATATTGCATGGAAAACAACAACTAGACGAACTCAACCCACTGAGTTCGCTTAGGTATTGGAATTACATAACACGCTATTGATCCGTTATGATTTGTTGACTGGCCAGCAAAGCATTCAAGTCAACAAGGGTATCCTGAAGAACAATCACTTGATCCGGCGTAGAGAAATTACCATTGCCACTTGTATCAACACTGATGATCGTATCGTTACCGTCGCCGCTGGTAGCAAAGGACAAGTAATCACTTAAATCACTGTTTGCATCTTCATTGAGCAGCAGATCTCTGAGGTCTAACAGACCCGCACCACCCGTATTGAAGTCTGTGATTTGGTCGGTAGAACCATCAGCGTCCGTTTGCAGCCATGCAAACGTATCAACATCGCCGCCGCCGGTTAGGGTGTCAGCACCCAAGCCACCGAAGAGAATGTCTTCACCATCGCCACCGAGCAAGGTATCGCCGCCGGCATTACCGACCAACGCATCCCTGCCAGCACCACCACTCAGGGTGTCGCCGGTTGCGCCACCCACCAGCACCTCGGCCTCACCGGTGCCCGTAACCGTCGAGCCACTAGCACTGGTCACTTCGACTACAGTTGTATCATTCACCGCATTACTCTCGAGGGTGTACTCGAAAGAAGCATCCAATGAAGTACCATCATCAACGGAAACCCAGAGGTCATAATCACCGCTATCATTATTATTGTATGACGTCATTCTTAAGTAATAATCATCGTCACTGGTGACGTTATACGATAAGTATGAGTCTCGAATGCTGATCGAGCCACTACCACCTAGGCCGGTATTAGCATCATCATTAGAAGCAACCAAGGTGCCGCTGCTGTCATAAAGGTAGAGGTAGACATCAACGGCTTCCGCACCACCCTCGCCGTTATCAATATCAAATATCGCGGTCTCACCATCGACAAAAGCAAACTTCAGCCAATCTTGATCCTTACCACCGCCATCAGCCACTAACGTTCCTTCGAACAATAAAGACGGCAGTCCACTATCCCCCACTTTCCCAGCATCCGCACCACTCACAAGGCCGAATAAATTTCTGTCCGTTAAATCCCGAGCATCATCCGACGTGCCAAAAATCACATGGTTAAGGTTATTTGATTCTGAGTCCCCTGCCACTTCGGTCAACTCACTTGCGTTCGTTGCACTGGCAGGCAGCACAACATTCAGGACTTCACCCACATCTGTGGCGCTAAGACCCTGCGCATTAGAAATACTCGACACCTCGGAATCAATGCCACTGTCATTCCAAAGCAGAGCCAACTTGGGCAGCTCAATAACATCGCCGTCGGCTACGTTGGTTAGCAACAGGTCACGATTCGCGTCCACATTGGCTTCAAAATCAATATTCAAACGCAGGTCGATGTCTTTATAGTCCCCGTCACCGTCCCCAAGTCTGATGGTAAAGAGCTCGTGTGCACCCAACAGGCTTGAGGTGAGTTCAAGCTGATAACTATAAGCACCCGTCACAAAGTTAAACGTTAACTCGCCGCCTAAGTCCGTAGTTTCGGTTATCTCGGCGGTACCTGCATAAGTATGTATAACGCCATCAATGGTTATCTGACTAACTTGGCCACCGTCCGCGCCAACGACAACACCACTGCTGCCACCGGTACCCAAGAAACCAACCGAACCGCTAACAAGGTTCTCGGCTAAGGTGGACAACAAACTCACCGCCAGGTCATCGGCGTCGGCCAGCACGAAGGCGTAATCTTCATCTCCATTATTATCGGCATCCGTATTGGGGAAGGCAACGTCTTGCAGGTCACCCAACTGCGCCCCGCCTATGCCAATGCCATAGGCGATGTCAATATTATTGGTTCCTAAATAATTCGTCCAGGCCGTGATATCGCCAGTGCTCAAAGGATCATTTGGCTCGCCATCCGAGACAAAATACACAAAGGAATTATCCGCTGTGGGAGGCGTACCGGTAGCCATAACCGCGGTTAAGGCGTCGGCGTAATCGGTGCCTCCGTCATCGCTCAGCCCAGTCAGGAAATCAATAGCGCCATAGATGTCGTCTTCAAACCAACCGCTCGAATAGGCAGAGTTCTCAAACGGCACAATTTGCACGTTAACGTTGCCCACCTCATCGGCTTCACGGATCAAAGCTTCCAACGCCTCAACCGCAATGGCCAGTAAAGTTTGGCCATTGTGGGTATTGCCCATACTCCCGGATACATCGAGCACAAGAGTTAAGTTTGTGATGGTAGGTGCTGCGGCAGTTTGTAGGTTATCAACAATGTCTTCACCCGTCGGGGCGTCATCAACAATAGCAACCTTAAAATCGGCTGAGGCGGTTGTGCCAGTGCCATCGTCCACCGTATAGGTGAAAACATCCTCAACATTATCGCCAGCCAGACTATTGCCCGTCAGGGTATAGACGTAATCACCTGCGCTTTGACCGTTATAATCTTCGGTGTATACCTGCAGGGTGCCCGTCGCCGAATTGATCGTAATCACACCCGTTGCATTATTGAGTATTCCTGTCGTGCCTCCCTGCTGTACCGATGTAATCAAGCTGCTCGCGCCAATACCCTGATCATTCGCGAATAAGTTAGCGCTGGCGACAATCGGTGAGTTAGCGCCGCCAACATCGGTACCAGCCAGCTGCCCAGTACCAGAATTGGCACTCAATCCGGCTTCATAAACCATCGCGGAGTCATCAAATACCGCGACAGTATCATCGTGCCCAATGGTGAGCGACGCCGTTGAAGGATCATTGTCAATATCTCGTAGAGTGTAGGTAAACACCTCATCACCGACCACAACAGGGACAGGTAGCCATTCTACTTCTCGAACATTGTATTCATGATCATTGCTCGTAGCAGTGAATACAATGTATTGGAAGTTTCCACCGGGGTTAACAGCTAATGTGCTGGAGCTGCTATTGAAATCAACCGCACTGCCAACTTGATTACCACTGGCATCATAAGCAGTCCAACGCCCACCGTCGTTACCGCCTAAGCCTCCCAGAGTTACCGTTGCAGTCGAAGCTAACTCTTTAAGATCAATAACAATGGCTTCTGTATCACCGTCAACATAATCAACTTCATTACCGTCATCACTGCCTCCAGCAGAGTTATAGCCAAGCCCTTTACTGCTACCGCTGTCGTTGCGGTAAATAAGGCGATTTCCAGGAGCGTTAACACCATTAACTATTGAGTCACCTGCTCCGCTAACATCAAGCTGTCCACTTGAAAGATAATTACTTCCCAAATCAAAGCCATACAAATCAACACCTGACCAGGACGAAAGGTCACCACCACCGGCCGACTTTGCCGCCACGCTTTCCGATGATGTGTAGCTATAACTGCCATCTTGGTTAATAACCAACGTGCCGTGATCCGCTGCAATGGTCCAACTTCCCGCACTAAACTCTGGGGAGTTCGTATCATAAGAGTTGACTCCAAAGCTGATCGCATCAATAACCGTAGCATCAGCGCCCAATGTATCTTCACCAGTGCCATTACCACCGTAACCGGTGATAACATTTCCGACTGCAGTACCGCCGTAACCCACACTATCTATGTCGTCAACAGCTGTTGGAGCTGTGTCAGCCACATCAATAACCACTTCAGCCCAAAGTGAATCCTGAGCACCATCATTAGCTTGATAAGCAAAACTATCCTGCAGAACATTACTGGCAGGATGAGTCAACGAAGCCGGTGGGGTGTAGGTATAAGAACCATCTGCAGAGAGTAATACCGTGCCACCCAAAGCCGTAGCCACCGTTGTCACGCCATCGACTTGCGTACTGTTAGCGCCACCCGTATCTGTCGCTACACGAATAGTAGTGAGGGCATTGCCTTCAGGGTCAAAATCATTGGCCAACACTCCGGAGGCGGCATCGATGTTAATAGCCACACCCTCGGTTGTTGCGGCTGTGTCTGCTAGCACTGTAGGAATATCATCAGCCCCCGTCACCGTGAAGGTCACCGTCACCGTCGAAAAGTCGCCGTCCGCATCTTTTATCGTGTAGCTGAAGCTGTCCGTCGGGTTATCACCCAAGTTCAACGCCTGCGCCGCCGCGTTCAGCACGTAGCTGTAACCGCCGTTCGCATCGATCGTCAAGGTACCGTAAGTACCCGCTATACCAACACCGCCTACGCCGCCGCTGACGATTTCCGTCGTCGCCGCAACCGTACCCGCTTCGACCCCCGTCACCGTGGTCGCACCCGCGCCCAACGTATCGGCAACACCACCGTTCGCATCACCCGCAACTACGTTGCCCGTAATACCTGTGTCGTCTTCACCAACAGTGCGGGTATCGGCAACTGCAACAGGGATATCGTCGACAATGACTATATCCAGCGTGCTACTGACGCTGTCACCGTCTTCGTCGTCCACTGTAATGGTAATAGCATCCGTTAAGGTATTATGACCAGAACCATCCGCGTGTGTTTGAACCGCCGTCAACTCATAGGTGTAATCCACTTGGCCGGTGTTACTGTCGTACGCAGTGACCGTTATGTTGCCTAGCGATGCTGTGATTAAAGTCGCGCCAATAAAGTCACCGTTAACATCAAGCAACTCTTGACCTGCAACCACCAAGCTCGCAAGTGCATCACCCGAAGTGACCGTGAACGAACCGCTGGTCTGGTGCGAATTAGTTAAGTCAACCAAACCTTGTTCGTGCACGACGCCCGAGTCAGCCGCATCGGGCATTGAAGCATCATTACCGAGGTTCGGAGCAGACACTGTAATAATGGGGGTAAAGTCACCCTCCAAAGTCACATTAATATTGCCCGAAGCTTGATCCTGATCTGCATCGGTTAATAGGTAATTAAAATCAAGATTAATATCCGACTGATAATTATTAGCTTGAACCCCGCTAATATTTAACTCGAAGCTACCTCCGTCGACGTGTTCAACACTCACTTCGGTAAAATACAGCGCGTTAGGAGGAATAGGGATAACAAAGGTCGAACCAGAAGCCGTGGCGCTATCATAATTTCCGGTAAAGGTTTGTGTAATAAGACCAGCTTCATCATAAGCCACCGTCACCGACCACATCAGCTCATAGGTTCCTCCATTCGTATCAAATGTAAGTTCTCTTACTTGGCCAGGCGATCCGTCGCTAGTGTTGGTAAAGACCATGACCAGTTTTTCACCATCATTAAAGCTACTACCAGCGCCCGAGGCCGCCTTGACACCAATCCAACCATTTCTAGTGTTTACATCTCCTTGGACACCGTCACGATCAAATCCTGTCATTGAATCGATTAAGAAACCACCGAATTCAACGGGGTAGACACCGTTATTACCACCGCCAATGGCAACACCATCGCTTGCTTGGTTCACCACACCCAACTGCCCAAAAACATTCAATAGTTCAAATGAATACTGAGGCTGCATATTCGCATCAACAATCAACGGATCAATGGTGACTCGGAAAATCAACGTACCATCTGCCAGCTCACCGGTTAATGTGCCGTCACCGTGATCGACATAAAGTACGTCTTTACCGTCAAACACCAATTCAGGTAAAGCAGAAGTGACCCAGCTAACGTCCGTCACATCATTTGAAATTGTTGCAACAGATAAGAAACCTGTCTCGCTGAACGAACCGTCATTGTCAGTTGTTATGTCCAGATCACCCGTAACAACCGGCACGTCATCATTAACCGTTACAGTGAATTGCGCGGTGGCATCAGTAGCCGCTGGAGAAATTTGTATGGCATTACCATCTCCATCCTCGGCAATTAGAGTGAACGGAATATCAAAATTATTTTCACCCGCGACAACAGGGTGATCAATGCCCGCCACTTGCGTAAAGACGTAAGAAGTATTGCTGCTATTAACAACAACCGTAAAGACAGTACCTGATACCGTGGAAGCCGTAAGGGTTTTACTACCCGCATCCCAACTATAAGTGATCGACTCTGTATTTGACGTAAGTGCAGCACCACCAGAATCAACCGCCGAAGCATCATCGATACGTAAAATTACCTCAGCGTCCACATTGGATATCGCAGCGGCATGAGTAATATCAGTAAGCGCCGCTTCAATATTTTCATTGACGTCATCATCGTCAGACGTTGTAGCCGAAGCAGTAAAGCCATCGTCGTTTAGGATCGTGGTTTCAACCGCTGTCACATGCGCTGTACCACCCGTATCGGTAAACCCTGCAACGGATAAAGCTTCAAACTCAGCGTTATCCTCAACAATGGTTACAGCCGCAGTAAAGGTCTCGTCCAGCTCAACCTGCCCATCCCCATTAGTGCCAACAGTAAAGTTCACACTCGAGTCGTTTGCATTAATGGTAAACACCTGAGTATTCGTGCCAGGTGTACTGTAATCATAATCACCGTTATCGGCCGTGCCGTTGGTGAATACAACGGTCACATCCGTTGCCTGATTAACTGTTACAGGGTCTCCATTCTCATCAAGTAACTGCACGGTGTAATCTGTGGTTGCATTACCCTCAAGAACCGTGTCTGGACCGGTAATGACGGCATAAATGACTTCGCGTGGGTTCAACGGGTTGGTGCCGTCTTCATCATCGATCGTGCCCGTCGCACTTTGCTCTCCAGCCACCGCACTCAACTGCGCATTGCTCGGTGCACTCAAGTCCAAGGTCAGGCTTTCACTTACTTCATGAACACTGTCGTCAACCACCGTAAACGTGATCGCCGTCGCAACGGTGTCTCCCACGTCTACTTGTACCGTCGCGCCATTGTCCAGGAAGGCTTGGATCTGTACTTCTGTCGTCAACGTTTGCGTGACGCCCGCGCTGTCGGTGTAAACGATGCTGCTAAAGTCCGCCGCCTCGACATCACTGATCGCCGCAACATCAACCTTTACGCTGCTGTCGAACTCGCTCACGTTGTCCTGCGACACGGTGAACACCAACGTGCTGTCCGTGCCTTCTACCGCAACACCATCGGTCGCTACGATCTTCAGACTCGGATAATCACCCAGCTCGTCGCCTGGCGTCGGTCCGTCTTCGTCGTGGATCGTCGCGCTCGCACTCGACTCCGTCGCACTCAAGGTCGCATCGCTTTCGCCCCCGCCCAACGCAACACTCATGTTCAGCGTTTCACTGCGTTCGAAGATCGCATCGTCCAACGCGCTGATCACAAACTCCGGCGCGTACGTGCTGTTCGCCGGGATCGTGATCGCAAGACCCGCCTGCAACGCGCCGATTGTGGTCGTCGCCGCCGCACCGGCACTGTCCAGATACGTCACGGTCGTGTTCACGTCCGCCGCCTCTACCGTGCCCAGATCCAGCGTCACCACAACGTCGGTCGCAAACTCACTCTCATTACTCTGACTCACGGTGAAGCTCACCGTGTCATTGCCCGTGCCTTCCACCGCCGTGTTGTTCACCGACGCAATGCTTACCACAGCCGCATCGAGTTCGGTGATG
>Ga0209081_1000611_pt1 | contig 21645 bp, 16 predicted proteins | sample GOMGulsemesocosm_4_FD_184636 | JGI IMG/M metagenome (GOLD analysis project Ga0209081, IMG submission 184636) | Methane-oxidizing microbial communities from mesocosms in the Gulf of Mexico - GOM15B Gulf of Mexico (SPAdes) (version 2) | ecosystem: Environmental > Aquatic > Marine > Cold seeps... | reverse complement strand
GCTGGTTTGAACAGTACCCAAAGATGGCAGATAAGTTTAAAGATGCTGATGGCTATTCACCCAAACATTCATTTTTTTATCCCGAAGAAGAATATAGAGAAGAGCATTTAGCTAAGCTTTCTGATATGTGCTATCGAGGGTATGGTGAAATTGAGATCCACCTACATCATGAAAATGATACCAGTGAAAATTTAACTCAATCATTAACCAATTTTGCAAAAGTATTGCATGAAAGCCACGGCGCATTACCCATTGATCCTAAAACAGGGCAAATAAAATATGCCTTCATTCATGGTAATTGGTGTTTAGATAACTCACATCCTAATGGTGAATGGTGTGGCGTTAATGATGAGTTGATTGTACTTAAAAATACAGGTTGTTATGCCGATTTAACCTTTCCTTCAGCACCAAGCCCAACCCAGCCAACCACTATTAATTCTATTTATTATGTAAAAGATGACCCGCTTAAACCAAAATCTCATGATAAAGGGGTTGACGTTAAAGTTGGAGGGAAACCTTGGGGGCATTTAATGCTGATAAATGGTCCATTAATGTTGAATTGGAAACAACGGAAATTAGGCGTTATGCCGCGAGTTGAAAATGCTGACATTCGAACCAGTAATCCTCCGAGTAAAGAAAGAATTGATTTATGGGTTAATGCCAATATACATGTAAAAGGCCAGCCTAACTGGCGTTTTATCAAAATACACACCCATGGAACACAAGATAAAGATATGGATATATTGCTAGGTAAATCTGTTGAAGATATGCATCGATACCTAAATGAGGTGTATAACGATGGAGATAAATATAAACTTCATTATGTATCATCAAGAGAAACATATAATATAGTTAAAGCGGCGGAAGCTGGTGAAGTTGGTGACCCTAATGAATACCGTGACTTTATTTTAACTAAGCCTAAGTTTAAGGGGCTCAATCAAAATGTATGATAGAAAGATAAGGATTGGCATCTTACTCGATGATTATCAATCAGATAAATGGGTTAAGGTGATGCTGGATAATATCGACAAATCTGGAGTCGCTGAAATTAGTCTAGTTGTCAAAAATGAACAAAAAACATCGGTAAGCGGTTCTGTATTTAATAAAATACAGCGGCATAGGGCTAAGGCACTAAAAATAATTTTACATTTAGGGTTAAGTAAAATATTTAATTTTTTATTTGATAGATATTTAGTAAAAAATAATGCATTTGAGAAAATAAATTTACACAATACTCTTGATGGGATACCAGTAGTTAATGTTATTCCAAAACAGAAAAAATTTACGGATGAATTTTCGTTAAATTCCATCAATGAAGTTAAAGAATATAAAGTAGATCTATTTATACGGTTAGGCTTTAGGATCTTAAAAGGTGAAATTTTAACTTTAGCACCTCTTGGAATATGGTCATATCACCATGGAGACCATAGAATAAATCGAGGGGGACCAAATGGTTTTTGGGAATATGTTGAAAAGTGGCCTGAAACCGGGAGCATCTTGCAAATTCTTACTCAGAGTCTTGATGGAGGTAAAGTACTATATCAATCAAATTCATGTACTTTATTAAATGGTTTACAAGAAAACAAAAGTAATAACTTTTGGAAATCACAATTATTTATTCCGAGAAAACTAAAAGAATTGCACAATCTAGGAGAAAAAGCTTTTCTAGAAAAGGTTGGAATAGATAATTCTTTTCCAATATTTTACTCAAAACCCATTTATGTAAAACCAACTAATTGGCAACTAACTAAAATCATATCGAGAGGGGTAATAGATAAATTTAAAAAAAGAATTATAAATTTTTTCTATTTTGAACAATGGGTATTGCTTTATAAAGTGAACTTAGAAATGTCAGTAAACATGGGAGCATTTAAACGCGTTTTACCACCAAAAGATAGGTTTTGGGCTGATCCATTTATTATCGAAGAGGAAGGTAAATATTTTATGTTTATTGAGGAATGCCCTCATGATACCCACAAAGGCCATTTGAGTGTAATGACATTTGATGATAATAAATGGAGCTTACCAACAACAATAATTAAAGCTAATCACCACCTTTCTTACCCAAATGTTTTTAAGATCAATGGTGAATATTTTATTATTCCTGAATCTGGTGATAATAAAACCATTGATCTATATCAGTGCATAGAATTTCCGTACAAATGGGAACATAAAAAAACACTAATGAATAATATTACAGCGTATGATGCGACTCTAGTTGAGCACAATAATAAATGGTGGTTATTCTGTTCTGTGATAGAAGAGGAAGGTATGTCTGGTAACGATGAGTTACATATATTTTTCAGTGATGCATTTGACTCAATAGATTGGCAACCTCATAAACAAAACCCTGTTGTTTCTGATGTAAGTTTAGCAAGGCCAGCGGGAAGTTTTATTAAAAAAAATGGAAGGATTTACAGACCGGCACAAAACTCTTCTAATCGTTATGGTTATGGATTTTCATTTACCGAGATTTTGGAATTGTCTATCGAAAACTATAAAGAAGAAGTAGTAACAAAAGTTACACCTGATTGGAAAAATGATGTTTTATCTACTCATACATATAACCATGTAAATAAAATAAGTGTTTCTGATGCCATTATTAATCGTCCTCGTTTTTGGGGGTGAATATGTAGAACTCCACCATGGGACTATAAAATATTGGGTTTTTAGTATGTGGTTAATGTATTTACGGTTGAATCTCATATGTCGCAAATATATTTAGAATTGAGAAAATTTAATATAAATAAGTTACATTTTCTGCAGTCGATAACATTACAACGACGACGTATAAAACAAATTTGAATTGGATGGATAGAATGCAACAAGTAGAAAGATCTTCAAATGATAAAACAATAGCTCTCGTTTTTCACTTTACGCCAAATTCGACACGATCAGTTGAACAGTTCTTACTGAAAATATCCGAAAAATTTGAAAATAAAGGATTCAAACAGGTTCATTGTTATACAGGCGAGCCTAGTAATGATTATCGAATGATTTTGGAAGATTTAGGAATTACCTATATTGTTTTTAAACCAATAGAAGGGGTTTTTGATGGTATAAAATTAGCGTTAAAATTAAAACCATATTCACCTGATATATTATTTACAGGTTTTTACAGCCCTTTTAATTTGGGTGTTTGGGCAATAAAAATGGTTACAAAATCTAAATACTGGGTGTTAAATGATCATTCTAGTGGGGTGGCATCTCATAAAAGAGGGATACTAAAATTAATCGCTAAAATAAGAGGTAAATTTGTAGGTCAATTGATTGACCTAATAATCTGTGTTTCAGATTATGTGAGATTGAGGGATATCAATGAAATATTTTTACCCGAACACAAAGCAGTAACTATCCATAATGGTATTGATATTGATAGATTTAACAATAATAGCAAAACGATTGAAGCATCTCAGAATTCAGAATTAACAATAGCTTATGCAGGTCAACTTATTGAAGAAAAGGGAATTGATACTCTTTTAAGAGCATTGAGTTCACTTAGCTATCCTTATAAATTGTTAATCGCCGGTAGTGGCGCTTATGAAAATGAATTAAAAAAGTTAGGCAAAGAGTTATCTATAAATGTGGAATGGTTAGGGCACATAGATTCAGTGCCCAAATTATTTTCAGCAGCGGACGTTGCCGTATTTCCATCAGCTTGGGCAGAAGCCTTCGGATTGGTCATTATAGAGGCTATGTCTTGTGGGACGTGCGTTATCGCTTCCAAGGTAGGAGGGATCCCTGAAGTGATAGGAGATGCCGGTATGTTATTTCAGGCACATGATGAAAAAGAATTGCAGCTTAAAATAGAAGAATTGGCTTCAAAACCAGCTCTAAGAAAACAATTAGCAGAAGCAGCCAAAAGCAGAGTTCATCGTTTGTTTGACCTAGAAACCGTCGGTGATAAATACAGTGATGAGCTTTACGCTTTGTATAAGAAGTCTCTTGCTGAGTCGTAATCCCGTCTACCAAGAACAATAATAACATAGGAAAGTAAATTGAAGTATAGAAGTGATATAGATGGCTTAAGAACCATTGCCGTATTTTTAGTTATTCTAAATCATGCAGGTTTTACCTTTCTAACGGGTGGTTTTATTGGTGTTGATGTTTTTTTTGTTATATCAGGATTTTTAATCACTTCCATTATATATCCCAAAATAGTAGACGGTAATTTTCGTTTTACTTGGTTCATAAGCCGTCGTTTGAAACGACTAATGCCTGTTTTGCTATTTATCATATTTATAACGGCCTGTGTTTTTTCACTCGTTATGTTCCCCCAAGACTTAATGAAACTCTACCGCAGTATCTATTGGGTAATATTGAATGGAGGCAACTTCTTTTTTTGGATAGAACATGGCGGATATTTTGCCGGTAACTCACAAGAAGCGCCACTATTACACACATGGTCTTTAGCCGTAGAAGAGCAATATTACTTGTTATGGCCCTTAATGCTAATAATAGCAGTGAAATATTTAAGTATCAAAAACACCATGATACTTGCATTTATTGGCTGTATTGCCGCTACAATATTCGCGCAATGGGGGGCTGAAGTTACAATAGGTGCAGCATACTATTTACTGCCTACTCGTTTTTTCGAGTTAATGATTGGCTCATGCTTAGCAATGTATTGGAATAAATTACCTAGTGTTAACCAATTATCCAGAAATGTCCTTTCTTTATTGGGTTTGTCGTTGATTATTGTAAGTGCAGTTTTATTAACTGAACATAGTACTTTTCCAGGTTATAACGCATTATATGGAGTTTTAGGTACAGTATTAATTATATTTTCGTCAAGTGGTTGGGTAAATAAAGCCCTTTCTTTTAAACCTGTAGTATTCACTGGGAATATTTCATATTCACTATATCTATGGCATTGGCCTGTTTTTGCCTTTTTTAGATATACTTCTGTAGAATTTACCCTAGCTTTACAAATTACTAGTATTGTCATTATTTATATAATGTCAGTATTGTCATATAAATATATCGAACAGCCATGTAGGCAGAGTAAGTTAAATACATTTTCAGAAATAAGCTTAAAAATGTATGTCCTCCCATCATCGGTTATATTAATACTGGTGACAATAGGGTTATATAACCAAGGTTTTGAACAGAGGTATTCATCAGAAATAGTTAAAATGGAACAGGCAATCAACTCTTATGCAAGTGAATCAAGGGGAGGATGTCATTCGGCATCTAGGGGCAGTGAACACTTACCCAGTGAAAACTGTCTATTTGGTGCTAAAGAGAATAAAAGTTTTGAAAAAATAGATATTCTTGTTATTGGCGATTCCCATGCTAATCACCTTATTCCCTTTATTGAAGTTTTAGCGAAAAATGCAAACTTAATAGGACAAGACTATACGCTTGACCAATGCATTCCTGTTTTTGGTTTATACTGGGGCGGAAGTCCACGCATGGCTGCAAAGTGCAAAAATAGGAATGATATAGCTAAGAAATATATTGAAACATCCAATTTTAGTTATGTTGTTTTAGCCGGCTCTTGGCCAAATGAGAATACAAAAAACATTTACAATGATGGTCCAGTGGTAGATGGCAGTCGGAAAATACAACTGATTAAAAACAAATTTAAATTAACAGTTGAAGCTATTATTAAGTCAGGAGCCATACCAGTTATATTTAAGGATACTCCGGTACTTAATGGGAAAAGTCCTAAATGCCCAATGAAAAAATTGGCTTTTAATGACGATTTAGATTGCTCTTTAATGGTTGTGCATAATCAACTTATGGATAACGTTATTAGCAAACTAAAAATCAAATATCCTGAAGTTATTGTACTTGATCCATCAACACTTTTTTGTTCAGAAAATGAGTGCTCTATGAGCCTTAATGGAATTCCTCTCTATCGAGATGATGACCATTTGAATGGGGTCGGAGCTAGTGCTTTAGGGATTAAATATTTAGAAGAAAATGATAATCTATTTAAAATAAAGCACTCAACGGATTTTTAACCACGTTAGTCCTACACAATAAATTATCATGCGAAAGTATACCTTGTCATAAATATGCCAGCGATAGTGTGTACAGGCTGGCAATATTTGTATTTCTATCAATATTTAACTTAAATCCATAGCAATAATCGTATCAACAAGGGCAAGATTGACTTTTAGTAAGTCCTGTTCTTTGATCTTACTCGCAGGCCTAGAGTTACTATGTATTTCGTCTTTTTCTTGATAAGAAAAAGAGAATTTATTTATTTCAAAAAAGGACTTTAAATCAGCTATCCAATCTGGATTTTTAGTGACATCAAGTTCAATAAAATTTGGTTTGTTTTTGAAGTATATTCTGGCTTGTTGTACATATACCTTATATTCAAAATACCATTTTGTTATAGCCGCTGTTTTGTCTGTGTAAAACTCCCTTTCCATTCGGCCATATTTGTCATCGGTAAATAGAATATCCATATCAATAGCCTCTTCAAAGCGCATAACATGCTTTACTCTTGAATAAAGCCAACTTTTTACTGGGCGTGTATTTAAAATAAAAAGACTATCAGGAAACTTATCTTCCAAACGAGCGAAATTACTTTGTTCGCCATCAGAATAGCACTGTTTATTAAAATAAAATTTCCCTAGCATAACATGGCTGTAAAGAGGCCACCTGCTGGAATGTTCACTAGTAAGTCCACAATTTATAAAAAAATCATGCAATGAAGATGTTCCTGTTTTATTAAAACCTATACAGAACACTTTTCTTTTTGAAAATGGAAACATTTAATTCCTTAAATTTAGATTCATTATTTGAAGTTATAATCGGGGTATTGATTAATGTTCCAATCAATATGCTGTTATATAGAAAGCTTTCCATAAAATTGATACATAGTTAACTTACCTTATTTGAATACTTTTTTGTATATATTAAGTAAAGTCCTTTTTGTGCTTAACCTCAGAGCAGTAAAAAATGGTATGTTTTTCAGTAAAGACTGATGATAAATAAAGATGTATAAAAGCCCAACAATACCGTAAAAGTTTAGCAACTGCGACATTGTTTTCTCAGAAATTACTTTGAGTAATTGTTCATCATCAAACTTTTGATAGGTACTATTAGTATCAATAATGGATACGTAGATTTCTAAAAGGGGCCTTAAACCATCTTTATGTTTTTTTTTGGCTATATAGGCTAAGAAATCATCTTCTTGGATTGCAAGTTGGAGCGATGCTAAATTTTTATTACATATGATAAAATGAGCATCAAGAACCGTATCCGAGTGCTGATTTGTTATTTGTTCAGGGTGAACACGATATTTAAGTAATACTCCCTCCACATTAGAAAATTCACAAAAAGACTGCATAGCAGACCACATAGCAAAATCCTCACAATGAGTAAAATTTTCATCATAGCGTATATTGTTTTGTATAAGGATTGATCGTTTTATCATTATTGATGGGTGAGCAAAAGGAGGACCAAATAGTAGATAACTCTTTAAAAACTGATCGTTATTAGAACGTGTTTTTTGATTGTTTATTGCGCCGAAATTCATCGTTGAAGTGCCACAAAGACCTAGGTTATCGTTTTGAATAAATAATTTAAGTTGCGCTTCGAAACGCTCGGGTAAAGCAATGTCATCTGCATCCATACGAGCAATATATTCCCCTTTCGAAATATCAATGCCATGGTTTAATGTGGAAATTAATCCTTTGTTTTCTTGGTTAATAATGAGAATACGACTATCTGTTATAGATTTTATTATATTTAAGCTGTTATCTGTAGAGCCATCGTTAATAATAATTAATTCAAAATTAGGAAAAGTTTGGTTTAAAATAGACTGGATAGCTTGTTCAATATATTTTTCAGCATTGTAAACTGGAAGTAATACAGAGATTTTAGGTGGATTTAGGGAATTCATTTGATTTCCAGATACAGTTATAAAATTATGGTGTGATCATATCAAATTATTGTTAATATTAACTAATAAAAAATCATGGAAGATAAAGAGCATAACTTAAATGTAATTTCTGAGCTTATAATAACGAAGAATCGTAATTAGTATTAAACTGAATAAACTTTCGACAAGAAAAGGGATAGAATTTGAACGTTGTCAATAAGGCGCTTACAGGGGTTCGCTGGGGGGTCTTTGCTAAAAGTGTTAATCAAACGTTTTCATGGATTGCGACTATATGGGTTATCCGAATTTTATCTCCTGAAGACTTTGCTATTATTGCATTGAGTGATTTGGTTATAGGTGTATTTCTCGTGCTTGGTCAACTTGGTATGGAAGGGGCGTTAATTCGAGCGAAGAATGTATCAAAAAATCAGTTAAATCAATGCTTCACCTTGTTATTGTTAATTAACGTGTCCTTTTTTGTCTGTATTCAACTCACGTCGTCTGCGATAGGAGAGTATTTTTCTAATGATAAACTTTCTGATTTGTTAAGAATAACGTCATGTTTATTTTTATTGGTACCTTTTTCGACATTAAATACAGCTTTAATATGTCGGGAGATGTTATTTAAAAAGTTTCAAATCTTTCAAATTGGTATTAGCTTAATACAAATATCGATTAATATAACCTTGGCTACTCTTGGTTATGGCTTTTGGGCTATTGCTATTGGTATGGTAGTTGCTCAGTTCTTGAGGGTAATCGTGTTAAGTAACTTGGTGAAAAACAGACCAAAATTAGACTTCACTTTTACACAAACCCGAGCGTTATTAAAAGATAGTAGTGTAAATTTTTTACATGGTGGCTTTTGGGAGCTAAACTTTCGTTTAGACTCATTTTTTATTCATTCCATCATAGGGCAAAATGCTTTAGGCGTATATCGGGTAGTGATGTCTTTAGCTGAAAAGCCTGTTGCAATGATAGGTCAAATTGTTCAGCAAGTAGGTTTGTCGTCATTTTCAAAACTAGCGGCCGACAAAAAAATGGTTGGAAATTATGTTGTTAAATCAACGGCTATAATGTCAGCAGTTATGTTCCCCGTTTTTATGGGGTTATCTGCAACCGCACCGACAATTGTTCCTTTGTTACTTGGAGATAAGTGGTTGCAAGCTACAATCCCGTTGCAAATCTTATGTTTTTTTCATTTAATTAATGGACTGAGAATGATTCCAGATTCTGCACTATATGCCACGGGGTATGGAGTTAGGCGGTTATTACATGGATTAGTCGCTGCTTGTGTTATCGGTTTGTCGTGGTTTTTTGGGCTTGAAAACGGTTTGAATGCAGGATGTGTTATTTTTGTTATTGGCTTCTTTTGTTGGTATTTATGGCACATCTGGGATTCTAGGGATTTAATTAACCTTCGGCTATTTAGCTACTTTAAAGTGTTGTTAATCCCCTTTGTAAATGGACTGATAATGTATTTTGCGGTTGTTAATGTTGGCGCAATATATTCTACTGACTCTTTATTGAAAGCATTACTTAGTCAAATTCTAATTGGTTCAGCAGTCTATATGTTATTTGCTATTTGCTTGTTTAAAAATCATTATCTTTCACTGCTTAATCTTATAAAAATTAAATAGGTATAAGTTAATATAAAATATTCGGCATTTGAGCCCAACAATCAGGATTTTAGATGTACTTATGCTCATCAATGATATTACATGCTGGTTTTCACAAGGTGATATTTCATTTTTGGCATGAGGTAGCTTGAGTTACTTTAATACTAAATGAGTAAGCAAATTTTGAACAAACAAATTATTTCTATAGATGCTTTTCGTGGGTTTGCAGCTACTTGGGTTGTATTTTACCATTTATGGAATCGTTTCTATCCAGGCTTAAGTACTCAACATTTGGCCTTTTCTTTTCAGGGGACTGCAACCTGGGATTTTCTTACTACCTTTTTCTTGTTTCAATATGGCTATCTTGGAGTAACTCTTTTTTTTATTTTGAGTGGCTTTTGCATTCACCTACCACAGGCGAAACGTTTCAGTGCAAATGGAAAAGACCAACTTATACTCAGAAACTTCGCTAAAAAGCGCTTTTGGCGCCTATATCCTGCTTACTTTGCAAGTATATTTTTTACTATTTTTGCCGTGGCCTTTTTCCCTACGATACTTTCGCTTACTAGTGACGCTAATGTTGATGTTTTAGCTGTTATGGATTTAAGAGGAGCTTTATATAATGCTTTATTCTTGCAGCAGTTTTCACCAGACACGCTCAAATTCAATAACGTTTATTGGACGCTATTATTTGAAGTTCAATTTTATGCATTTTATCCAATTCTGTTATTGTTAATGCGACGAACAAATCTAACTTTTGTTTTTTGCTTACTCTTGTTTTTTGAAATTAGTTCATTTTATATAAAGTATCCCGTGGAACATTTATTTTTGACTCGATATTATGAGTGGTATCTTGGTGTTTTAGCTGCAGAGTGGTATGTATCAGGTAGATATCCAATTCCTTTATTAAAAACTACAGTTTGGGGGCTGTTTTTGGGTTTGGTAGTAACTTTTATTCCAGTATTGTGGCCTTTTCGTGATGTTCTGATTGCGACTGGCTTTATGGGAGGGGTTTTGTATTTTATTAATTTAGAATTAAACTCTGAATCATTCAGAAATTCTAAGTTTCTAAAAATCTTTGCACCGGTTGGAATTATTTCATACAGCTTGTATTTGCTACATGTACCCATTATTGATCTAACTTGGTCGGCATTTCGTCTAGCAGAAAAATATGGAATTATCAGTTTGGATTTATCTAAAGCACTTTCTTTGATTGCTATTCCGGTTTCATTTTTTGTTGCTTATATCTTTTATGTGTCTTTTGAAAAACGTTATTTAAAAATACAATATAAATAATTTTTTTTATAAAAATCGAGAAGGAACTAGTATTATTAATTATCGTGCTGACATTGACGGGCTTAGAGCTCTTGCTGTAATAAGCGTTATTCTCTTTCATATTTCCCCTGCGCTTTTAACTGGTGGATTTCTAGGCGTAGACATATTCTTTGTAATTTCGGGGTATTTGATTACTGGGATATTAATTAAAGATGTACTAAAAAATAAAAAAATAGATTGGCTAGGTTTTTATAAACGAAGAGTTTTAAGAATTTTTCCAGCTTTAATCTCGGTAGTCATCGCAACATTAATCGCAAGTTATTTTATATTAACGCCGGATGATTTTCTTCATTTATCAGCTTCTGCGTTTGCTTCGTTGTTTTCAATGGCTAATATCTTTTTTTATATGTTTGTTGATACCGGTTATTTTGCAGCAGACACGGCTGAGCTACCCTTATTGCATTTATGGTCGTTAGGTGTTGAAGAACAATTTTATATTATTTGGCCATTTATTGTTTTTGCGTTATTAACTTTTCTAGTTAAACAACGTTATATACTTGCGATAATTGCCGTTATTTCAGTTGTATCACTTTCAGCGGCTCAAATACTGTTATTTTCTGATTTTTCGCTTTCTTATTATATGTTACCTACACGCGCATGGGAGTTAATGTTTGGTGGTTGGTTGGCATTTTGGGTTGTTGATCGAAATAAAATAAAGTGTAATATTGCGAATATATTCTATTTATTAGGATTACTCATGGTTGTCATGAGTTTACTATTGATAGGAGAGCATGACTTTATACCAGGTATTGGCGCATTACCTGCTGTATTAGGTGCAACGTTAATGATAGCTGGCGGTCAATCAGCTAATAATGTTTTAAAAAAAATCATTAGCCATAAATGGTGTGTGGCGGTTGGTTTAATTTCTTATTCGGCTTATTTAGTACACTGGCCCATGTTAGCGTTGTTGAAATATAGTTTCCATGAGGTCACTTTATTGACAGGTACACTTATTTTTATCTCGGTAATGTTTTTAGCTAAAATAAATTACCACTTTGTAGAAACTCCTTTTCGAAAATCAAATTTATCTAATAGAAAAGTCTTTTCTTATTATTTTTTTATTCCTGTTGGCTCGATAGCGAGTTTGTGTCTACTCACTATTTTTGCGATTAAAATGCAATTAAACTTCATATGCCCTTGGAATGAGTATAAATTAATAGCCGATACTAAGCCCGCATATAAATATACTTATAATTGTCAATATAGCCAATTTGATTCGACAGGTTTCACAGAACCTAGGTGTGTTTTCCCAGAAAAAAGCAAGGCAAATGTTCTTTTAATTGGTGATTCAAATGCTGCTCATTTTGTTGGCATGATTAGGGAGTTATCAACAGTTCAAAAAGTACCCTTTAGAAATGCTACGCAGAGCTCTTGCCCCCCCTTATTGACTAAACAGTCTTTACCATGGGTAGACAGGCAGTTCCAAGAGGCTTGTCAGCGCTATCGTCAAGTGCTCATTGAAAATGTTGCATTATATGACACTATTATTGTTGCAGGCGATTGGACTGATTATGATTTCCTCGCAAAAGAAGAGTTCAGGGAATTATTTCAGCAAACTGTTTTGAAGCTGTCAAAACAAGCCGAGCATATTATTTTGATAGGAAAAATACCAACATTTAAAAATTATAATGTTAACTGTGAAAAACGTAGTATAAAATTGAACTTAAGCTGTAACTCCGCTCGTTTTAATACGCCTGAAAAAATGCAACATCATGACGTGAACATGTTTATTAAAAAAATTGCTGGTGATTACGATAATGTTCATTATTTCGATATATTACCTGCATTATGTAGTGCTGGAAATTGCTCTCCATTTATTGATACTACTCCCGTATATTATGATTCGGGACATCTTAGTATGATGGGCTCCCACAAAGTAGGCACAACTATAATTTCAAATAACCTAGCATCATTTCCGTTAATTAAATAATAAGAAAGGTATTTATCAGTGAAAGTATTACATGTTTTAGAGTATTCTCGACCTAATATCAGCGGTTACTCATCACGTTCAGATGCGATAATACAAAATCAACGAGCGGTAGGTATAGATACTTGTCAAATGACGAGTCAACGATATGACTTATTCGATAATATTATTGAAGAAGCTGATGGTGTTAGTTATTACCGGACTGATAAATCTCATTCAATTTTATCCAAAATACCTTTGTTAAGTTACTTGCCTTATATTTCTCATTTATGTAAAAGAATTGAGGAAATAATAAAAATTGAAAAGCCAGATGTGATCCATGCTCACTCACCTATGTTAAACGGTATTGCCGCCTTGAGGGTGGCTAGAAAGCTGAATATTCCGATCGTTTATGAAATTAGAGCTTTTTGGGAAGATGCTGCCGTGGATACAGGGAAAACCAAAGAAGCTAGCTTGCGTTATCGCTTAATTCGTGCATTGGAGCAATATGTAATCACGAGAGTTGATAAAGTAAGTTGTATATGTAAAGGCCTGCAGGATGAAGTGATTGAGCGTGGAGTTAATGCGAAAAATGTTTTTATGTCGCCAAACTGTGCTGATTTAACAAAATTTACACCGATTAGCCAAAAAAACCAAAAACTAGAAGTTGAATTAAATCTAAAAAATAAAAAAACACTCGCTTTCTTAGGATCTTTTTTTAAATACGAAGGCCTTGAATTTGCCATTAAAGCTCTACCTCTTATTGAGAAAGATATTCCTAATGTTCACTTGTTGTTAGTAGGCGATGGTAATGAAAAACAAAATTTAATAAATCTTAGTAAGCAATTAGGGGTTGAGCACTTAGTCACTTTTGTTGGTCGTGTTAATTTTGATAAAATTAATCAATATTATAGCTTAGCGGATGCACTTATTTTTCCTAGAGAATCCATTAAATTAACTCACTTAGTTACCCCATTAAAACCTCTTGAATGTATGGCCCAGCAACTTCCTGTAATTGCGTCAAATGTCGGTGGACACAAAGAATTAATAGAAGATGGCAAAACAGGTTTATTGTTTGAAGCTGAAAATATCGAGAGTTTAGCTGCTAAGGTTGTTTTATTAATAGGCGATAATGAATTACAAGAAAAACTCAAAGTTAATGGTTTAGCTTATGTAACTAATGTGAGAAATTGGCTAAATACAGCTAAAAAATACCACGAAATATATTCTGAACTATTAAAAAACAAATCATAAATTTAATTCCAGTTAGTGTAAATAGAGCCAACGAATACAGCTACGTAAATGTTTGTTGGCTCTTTCATTTTAAAGTGTAAACTTAAGTGTTATCCAAATAATAATTAACATAGAAAAAGCGGCTATTATTACCTTTTTCATGGCTACCTTATAATCAACTTCAAAGCTACTGTCGATTTTTATAATCCGAAGGTAGCTGGCGATTAACATACCAGCAATCATATAAAAACCGATAAATAAGTTCCTTGTTAAAAAGAAAGAGCACATAGCAAAACCAAGAAGCGAATAGAATAGAGTCGCGTTTAATTGTAATTCTTGTATTAATTCAGCGGTTATATCATTCTTTTTTAAAGCTTTAGATAACTGTATACAATTAAAGCCAAGGTATAGCGTTAAAAACAATATTGAAGACCATAAAATATAACCAGTAAGCCCTAACTCAGCTGCAATTTGCACATAAGTATTGTGCGCTACTCTACCATGGTGTTCTAAAAAATTCCCACTACCAACCCCCCAAATGGGGTTTGCTTTTAGCATCTCTAAACCATCCCACCAAGCCCATAAACGACCTTTAGCCGATGCTTCTCCAGAGCTTACTGCTCTAAACGAAGATATTACCACCAAACCAATTGGTGCTAAAATAAGTGACGATATTATAGCTTTAACACCGCCATATTTAATAATAAAGTAAGCTGCTAAAACGCCGGATAGTGATATCATCGCTCCACGTGAATTGGTCATGTAAATACCATATAAAAGCCAACTGACTGCACAAAAAGCGAGAGTTTTACCTATAAATGTTGAGTTTTTAACAAAGTACAAAGCAAAGGGGATATTAAGAATGAAAAATATACCTAAATCATTTGGATCACCAAGAATACCTAAATAGGTTATTCGCCCTTGTTCAACATACTTGCTACCAGACCAACCGAACCCGTCAGAAGAATTTTGTTGTACATACCCGTTATGTACCAAAAATGCAGAAATAATCAAAGAAAGCCACATGAATTTAGTTTGACGTTCAGCGGAAGTAAAAACCATTGAAAATATAAGGAGAGGGATAAGTGCACTGTTGAAATAGTAATTGGCTTGAGTTAAGCCAAGATTATTCCAACCCAAAACACCAGAAATAATAACAACGGGGTACAGTGCCATTAAAAAATAGTGTTGTGGCACAAGCTTTATGGGGCGGTGTGCACTGGAAATAACAATTATGGTTAATACACTTAAAACAGCAACAACAGGGATACCATGCAAGCTAGGAAAAACTTCCTGGGGTCTTAACAATACAAATATTGAGAATAGTAAGGTTAATATGAATGCGAAAGAAGGGTGATTTTCCTTGCTTTCTATGTGAAGTTTAGTTTTCATTTTAAAACTTCTAGGCTTATATCATCAATAAGCATGCTACCTTCATAATAATTGATGTGGGGTTCACCTAGCATGAAATATTCTGGATATGCGCTATTTGCAGGCCATGCCTCAAATTCTTTATTCATAAATGCTTGCGAACGGTTATCAACACAAGAAGGAGATAATTCTTCAATAGTTTGGTTATAGTGATAAATACATTTTTTTCTGATGTTTATTTTATTTTTATAAGTTTTTACACCCGCATTTTTGAATCTGCCGTGTATAGAAAATTCGTAGAATAATGGTGTTCGGGTAAACGTTACTGTATACCATTCATTGTTTAAATAATGATCGAGTGGTGTATTCAGTATTTTTTGCCATTTACTGTCAACATAACTGATAAATTTTTTCCCATAGGCTTGATGTGTTTCACTCTTACCATCTAATGCGATCACATTAACTGTGTTATTAAAGTCTTTTCTATTCCAACTATCGATAACAAATTTTCTATGGTGGTGAAGCCAAATGTTATTATGCGGTCTAGGTTGGGTATCGGTAATCGCTAACCAATAAAAACCATTGTGCCCAACGCTTGATGAGTCAACCCAAGGTTCTGCCATTTCGTTTCCTACGTCATGACCATTTAAAGGCGTTTCATCACCATAAGAGGCGTAGCCAATTTTTAGGGTAATGCGGTATTTTTCAGGTAAGGGATCTTTAGAGCGTAAAATTACACCATCTGTATGTTTTGGCGTACTAATTTTTAATACTTTATTACTTGGTGATTCAGGGTCGTCTTGTATATCAATATAATCAAGCAGTATCGGTTTTTTTGTACGAGTGTATATTTCAGCAACAAGCCAGCCGTTTTTGCCGATAGATACACTGGTACGAAATGCTTCAGGAGGAAATATTTTTTTCTCTTGGTAGTATTCACCTACTTCAGAGTATGGGCCATCGTAAACCAAATCATCAAACAGCCATTTATGCGACTCTTTAAAGAAAAAAGTATCAAAACTTTCTGTAAATTTTGTTTCTTTAAGAGAAGGAACACTCTTATTACTGCTTATTGATGAATCATCTGAACAGGAGGCAAGCATGCTCTGTAAAATTAAAAATAATATAATACTAAAAAGTTTGTTCATACTTTTATCCTAAGGGTGTTTTTTAACTGTACAATTATTCATTTATTGCATTAAATAGTTTATTTTTTATATTGAATTTCAAGAATATTATTTTGCAAATATTCTTGAAAGTGTATTTGTAAAGTTCAATAGAAACCAGTTTAGTTGTTCTATTACTTATTTTTGATTTATACGAATTTATATTTTGAGAAAGTAATAAATTATACTCTTTAATCCCGATAGATTCCCCATGTTTGATTAATAACAAATGATTTAATAATCCGGGAGAAAAACTGGGCTTAAACTTTGGATCAATTCCTGCCTGATAAAAATAGATTTTATCCTTGTTGATGTATGAATAATTTACGGATAAAACCTTCTTTTCATATATTACGGCAGTTAATAGGATGTTTTTGTTGAAATTAACATCAAATAGTAGCGATTCATGAAAATTAAAAAATTCACTTCCTACAAAAACGCCCTCTTTTCCTTTCTGGTTCCAGCGTTGTTGATGTAGTTCAATCAATGTATCAAATAACTTTATTTTCGACTTGTTTGTATCAGCAATTTCATAAAAGCAATTTTTACTTTTTATAAATTTATTAAAAATACGCTTGTTATTTTTGTTAAGCAATAATGTATTATTTATATCATCAAACTGATTGAATATGAATTGATAACAATAGTTACTTTGAATACAAAAGTACTTTGAAGCCAATTTGGTAGCAATATCATGTATACAACTTGTTTTGGAAATGTTTTTTAAAGTAATACGAGTTACAGGTAAGTGTTTTTCGAAAATTTTAATAAAATAATTAACAAGGTCATCATGGTGTTCTTTAAGGTAAATAATATCCATTCCTTCGGCTTGAGTTTCGCACGATTCTGGTTCGTTTGTACCAAAGAAAGCAAGTGTATTTTTGTGATATGACGAAATATATAAAGGAGCAATTGCAATGCATTTGTTGTTGTCAAAAATCACAATTATTTGCAAACTGTCAATATAATTATGATAATTTTTTAACCAATTGTGTGCCCAATAGAAATTGAGAAATATATTTTTTGTATCAGTCGCTTCCAATAGAGAATTCCACTGCTTTTCCAGTTTTTGAATACTATGATAAACCTTGAAAGTAAACATAATTAATTCCTTGGTTGCAACAGGGTTGGGCTAGAGGCTTTCAATAATACATCAGCGAATATAGGGTGATGATCACTTCCTATATCTATATCTACCCAGGATTTAAGTGTACGGGAATATTTATTAATCAAAATATGGTCAATTTTAACTCCAAGTAATGTGGTGTGTTTAGTATATCCAAATCCAAACCCTTTATCATCAAATGTGTTATTAAATTCACCAAAACTTTTATTATAAATCCAACTATCACTAGGCATATTAAAATCTCCTGCAATAACAAGAGGGGAGTAACTTGCACCTAAAACTCTTGATAAAGTGGCTTCTAAATATCTTTGCTCATATATGTTCTTCATCAGAGATATATCAAATTGCCCGTAACGCATATTTTCATAAGCTTTTCTGGGTGTTTCAAGGTGAATATTTAAAATGTACAGGGCTTGATTGTTTACTTCGAGTTTAAATAAGGCTGCGAAAGTTCCCCATCCATTAAATATTCTTCTCGTTTGAGAATCGACTACTTGACTTATTGACTTACTGGCTAGACAAAGTGATTGTTGGCAATTTAGTAACCAATCTTGAGAGAGTGTTTTTTTAAGCTTTTGTTGTAAACTTTCTTGAAATATCATTATATCAGGTTGATTATATTCTATTTGAATATTTAGTTTTTTTGAATCAAAACTCCTCCCTCCCATATTAAATGACATTAACCTAATTATAGGTGTAGGTTTGTTTTTGCTGCTCTGTGGAAAATTTATCGAAAAATCAAGATAAAAATAAATTAAAAGAATAGAGGTAAGGGCAATAAATATCAGCTGTGATTTTATTATTTTTTGATTTAAGAGTGCAGCCAAAATAAGAGGTAAAAAAGCCAACCATCTAGGAATAAATAAAATAAAGTCTTCAATGAAGGAAAAATTAACTAAATATTTTCCAAATTGAATGATTAAAATAGATAACGCATAGAGATAGAATGTTGATAACAAAATTTTGGCGAGTGCTTTTTTCATGTTAATCACTTATTGCTTTTTTCAATACATTAGATTTTATAATATTTGCTTCAGCTGAATTTTGATTTGTTTGCCATTGAGAAACATCAACTACTTCAAAGTTATGTGCATTAAGTTGTTTTAAATTTCTTAAGTCATCATTATTCCAATTTTTATTTGGTTCCCCTGTAATAAATAATGCCCCACCATTGTCGGCTAAGATCATTCCGTATGTTTTTAAAGCGGTAGCGATTATTTTTGCTTGCGGTGTTAGATGTTCAATATTATATGATGCTTTTAGCCTCAACCTCAAACCCATAGGTGGTAATGACTTATCCTTTATTTTGGAAGCAAAATGTCTAGCTGGCCAAATGAACTTCTTCGATGTTTTAGGAAGAGTGAACCTAAGAGCATGATTTATACTACCAGATGATAATTCTTGATATCTAGCTAAACCTGGATATATTGGTAATCCCGCTGCATCAGCTGATGTCCAACCAATAGGCCTTAAATTATTGCTTTGAAGATCAAATATAGCACCAGAACCAGCAGACCATTGCCCTTTTATTGAACGATGTACATTAAATAACTCATAAAGGATGCAGGAATCGATATCGAGTGAGATTATATGCCGATCACCTGTGGATAAATTTCCTCCTTCTATTTTTACATTAAATGGGATGGGATAGGTTTTTTTATCACTTTCATCTTCATAAGTAAAATGAATGGAATGCCTTTTTGTTGATTGGTTTGTGTAGTTTATTGGAATACCAATAAAAGGATTGAAAAAATTAGGGCTACCAAAATCAGGATGAATTGTTTTATTTAGTCCTATATTATTTAACCATAGTTTAGAATTTTTATGTACAGACGCCTTAGTTACTTCTGTATTCCAAATGTTTGATTGTGGGAAAGTTTGGCAGTTGGATGCTTGGGATATGAGGCTAATATACAAAAGGAAGAATGTTAACAGTTTTATAAATTTCATTTTTAAATATCCCCTTAACATCCTGTATTCAATAATTTATTTTAATCGTTATAGTAGCAAAGATCTTACAGTATTTTCCAATTAACAAATGAGTCTGAAAGACCTAAAAACATTCAGGCTGATTTATATGTTTGTTCGAATATTTTATCAAACAGCGACAATTAATAGTTATTATCATTCAGATCTATAATAGATTACCGTTCAAACACTTCGGTAACTTAGGCCGGAATCTATGGTATGAGATCCTCGACAAGACACTTCATTACTTCCTTGCAAATTTAATTTTACTAAACTTAAGTTTATTCATTTCTTTCTGTTCAAAGAACTATACCGGCGTTTTTCAAGGCAGTTGTCGCCTAAATTGTTAAGCAGCTTCTTTATATTGCTCTGGATTTAACTCCACAGCACCTATTGGCTGCCAGTTTCTTTCACTTTTTGACCACCGCTCTGGATGCTCATTTCTTTTTTGTTGATACAACACTTTTCGTTTCGCTAATATTTCAATATCAAGGCCATCATGTCTTTGGTTTGGCGTGACAAACTTGATCCTGCTATGGCGATGTTCATTGTTGTACCAATCAACAAACTCTTTTACCCATTGTCGTGCTTTTTCTAAAGATTTAAAACCCTCAGAAGGCCAGCGTGGGTGATATTTTACCGTTCTAAACAGCGATTCTGAATACGGGTTATCATTACTTACCCTTGGGCGACTGCGCGAGGTAACAACGCCTAAATCGTACATTTTAGCCCGCATGGTTAAGCTTTTCATCGGCGCACCATTATCTGAGTGCAATACTAAATCTGTTTTTGAGCATTTTTCTGATCACACACTACGTTCAAGTAACTCTGCCGCTTGTTCACCTGTTTCGTTGTGGTGAACTTCCCAACCAACCACTTTACGGCTATAAATATCTTCTATCATATACAGGTAATAGTGTTGGCCTATCACTGTTGTCGGCATATCACTGATATCCCAACTCCACACCTCATTCGTTTTTCTAGCTGTATAGCTCGTTGGCCTTTTATGGCTATTTTTCGGTTTGGCTTTGCCTCTGTGGTGCAGCATATTCTCAGCTTTTAATATGCGATAAAAGCTCGACTCACAAGCAATATATTCACCTCTGTCAGCTAATATCGGTACTATCTGGCTTGGCGGTAATGAGGCAAACTCTTGTGCATTACAAACATCAATCACAGCTTGTCGCTCTTTAGCATTTAACTTATTCTTTGGCTCTGGCCTAATGGCTGTTGGTCTTTTATCTCCAACAATAACACCATCATTATGCCAACGCTGTAGCGTGCGAGTAGATAAACCAATAACTTCACATGCCTTGTATTGCCTCGCACCAGCCGCGACTGCTTTACTAATCAGCCGTGCATGTTTTTGCCTATCAGTCAGCAGGATTAGCTGTCCTCTTTTTCCTTCCAATAGGCATCGTACTTTTTTCCTAATACAAGCAATGCCGCTGCTTCTGCTAAAGCCTTTTCTTTTCTGCGTAGCTCTCGCTCTAAGTTTTTAATGTGTTTCTTGTCAGCCTTTTGCTCAGGTGTTTGCTTTAATCTTTTACTCGATTTACCTGTTTTTCCTGCGATGAAAGCTTGTTTCCAGGCTCTAATTTGCTCAGGATACAAACCTTTAACACGACAATATTCACTCAACTCAATTTCCGATAATGTGGATGTTTCGAGCACAACCGCAAACTTCTCTTCGCTTGACCACTTATCTGACGAACTAACTTTTGACACGTTTAAACCTGAAGTATTAAATTGCTTTTGCCAACTATACAGGGTTGATAGATTAATACCTTCTTGCTCTGCAAACTTTCTGACGGATAAGCCACTCTGACTTAGTTTATTTAATATTGCTTCTTTAAATTGGATTGAATGCCTTTGGTAATGCACTGTTGTTCACTTACCGCTCCCTGTTTATTTACTAAATTAATTGAGGCGACAACAATCCTGACACAGGGGGGGGGTCATGAATTATAAGGAAGTTTATTTGATACTAATACCAATCTCACTAACTATGTGATCATTTCTACTTGTTAAAATCACCAACTACTTCGTTATTTATTTAATAATTAGAACAACTAGTTATT
>Ga0209081_1000610_pt1 | contig 21649 bp, 16 predicted proteins | sample GOMGulsemesocosm_4_FD_184636 | JGI IMG/M metagenome (GOLD analysis project Ga0209081, IMG submission 184636) | Methane-oxidizing microbial communities from mesocosms in the Gulf of Mexico - GOM15B Gulf of Mexico (SPAdes) (version 2) | ecosystem: Environmental > Aquatic > Marine > Cold seeps... | reverse complement strand
TCGGATACTTATCACTCCATAGAGAACGCCACCGGTAGTGACTACGACGATTGGTTTCGCGGCGACCTGAGAGCCAATACCCTTATCGCTGGCGATGGTAACGATACCATCCGCGGTGCCAAAGGTGCCGATCAATTGAGCGGCGGTGAAGGTCAAGATATCTATGTCTGGCGAACGAGTGATCTAAACGCGGTGGATGAAATTCTCGACTTTTCACTGACGGACGACTCCCTACAGTTCAATTTCAATCTCAGTAATGCCGAGCTGAACGACTATCTAAGCCTCACCGAACTGGGGTCTGGAGTTTTGGTTTCGATCGATTTCGACGGCGACGACGATGCCTATGCATCGCAAGACATAGTCACGCTGCAAAATCTTTCAAACATTACTTTGGATGATCTCACCTTGATTGGCTAAATCGACCCATTGCCTGAAAGGTAAACAATTAGAAAGGTACGGAAGATGAAAAACGTCATCGATAACCCAGACAACCTGAATTGGATCTCAATCCGTCAGAAGCTGATGCTGGCTCTATTGACGACGTTTGCATTCAGCCTTTTAGTAAACCTGTTTATGCTGGCGATTCCCGTTTATAGCTTGCAGATCTTTGACCGGGTTACCATCAGTCAGAGCCAAGAAACTTTGGCCATGCTGCTAGTCGCGGTGTGTATTTGCATTATTACAATGTTAGGCTTTGAGATACTGCGTCGTAAACTACTGCTTCTGACAGCGAATAATATCTCGAACTCCCTTACCCGATTCAGTTTGGACCAACAAGGGCAAAAAAACCTACAAAATAGCGATAGCAGCGTCCATCCTGAAAACGCCAATATAGCTCAACAGTATTTTGACTTTGAAGCCTTGAGCCGAATGACAAAGAATGTTCGCTCGCCCGCAATTTTGGCGTTAATGGACGCTACCCTAACGCCTGCGTTTATCACACTGCTGTTTTTTCTTCACCCCGCATTTGCGATAACCACCACCATCATCAATCTCGTGTTAGTGGCCATATGTCGCTACCAATTCACTCTGATTCAGACGCACAGTAGCGTCACCCCCGTGAATATAAAATGCGCCCTTAGATGGCTGAAGAGTGAATACGACTCGCACTGGGCACAAGGCGAGCAACATCAACTCATTGACGGGCTTCAGTCAAACATTCGAGAAGACCAAAAGCTCAAAGATGAACAGACGTCAACTCACAATCGCTTAACAACCGCCATACTGATTGTCAGAAATTTTGGTCAAATCGCAATCCCAACGGTAGGAGCTCTGTTACTTATTCAACAACTGATCTCTCCTGGAGTTATGTTAGCGGCGATCATTTTGAGCATGAAAGGATTGATTCCGTGGGAGCAGGTATTTCACCATAGTCAAACTCTTAAAGAGCTATTCGAAGACCTACAAAAACTAAAAATCGCCTCACAAAAAAGTGAACTCGATCAGCCTTGTCGACACGCGCCTATCACAGGTTTAAGCGGATCCCTTTCGCTTTCTATAACCTCGAAGGCAATACAACAACAGCTAAGCGTATCGCCAGGGTCTTTAACAGCCATAGTCGGCCCGAATGGTTCCGGGAAATCTTCACTGCTAAAAGCCATAATAGGATTGCCCCAGCAGACAAGTTTTACCGTAACTACGCGGTATGATGAATACGCGGTCGAGAGTATCGATCGCAGTTACTTCTCTGGAAAGCTTGCCTACATCCCGTGCGCCAGCGCCGCTCCACATATTAGCGTAAGAGAACTCATCTTAGATGGCAGCACACCAGAGGCAGATGCACTATATGACCTCTGCCGCTTACTGGGCCTTCACAATAGATTGTTGAAGCTGCCGCTTGGTTACGACACCGTCATCGATGAAAACGCCGTGACCCAAAGCGGCGGTGTACTGCACCTGATATTACTCGCGCGAGCGTTACAGAAAAAACCAAAGTTTCTGTTTCTCGATAATCTCGATGCGACTTTCGATAAGAATGGCGTCGAGTGCTTTGAGCGAGTACTGCCCTGGCTAAAGGACCATGCGATTACCACCATCATCACCACTCAGAGAAAGTCGCTGCTTGGGCACTGCGACAACGTATTGCTTTGCGATCAAGACAGCGTCTTCTATTTTTCCCAAAACGACGGTAACTCAGCACCGCCTTCACTCTCATCTGTTTCTCGACAAGGGGATTGCAATGAAAACTCAATGTGAAGATAACTTAACAACCCAAACATTAAGCCAATGTAAATTCGGGGCCATAGGTTTGTTGTCAGCATTTTCGGCAATAATGGTTTGGGCGTACTTTGCGCCCTTATCCAGCGCAGTGGTTGCTTCTGGAACCCTCAAAAATGATGGTCATCGTCATGTTATACAGCACCCAGAATCAGCCATCACCGAAAGTGTTGCGGTCAATGACGGTGATGCCGTAAAAGCGGGCGATACATTGATCATTCTTGATACTAGCGATTTGAGGGCCGCTGATCTATCGCTGAAAATCGAGTATTTACAAATCAAACTCGAAAAGAACAGACATTACGCCAATATTAACCGAGACAATCAACTGCTGATCCCCTCTGAGTTAATATCGCTGGCAACTGAAATTGATCAGCTGCACCGCCCAGCTCTGGAAATCTCAATTTGGAAAGAAGATCAACGTAAGCTCGGTCGCCAAGTAGAACTACTCTCGGTACAAAAGCGTCGGTTAATTGATGATCTTACCAAAGAGCGAACGCTACACGATTATTGGCAGACGCAAATATCGCTTTTGGATCACGATCAATCTGCGCTATTGCATCTGAGTGAGCAATCAATGGTGTCGAGAAGCCAAAAATCTAAAGTCGATCGCGCCATGATCGAACTCAGAAAGAACCTTGAGATTAGTCGCCATAGCATTGAGCGATTGCACAGTAATATCACCGAAATACCCCGCGAGATTGAGGACACCATCGCCGACGCACGCCAAGTCTCGCTGGCTCGCTATCAGTCTTTAGATCGCCAAGAGCCACAAGTTGTTCGCCAGCTAGCGATCATTCGACAGAAAATTCAGCGAAGTACTCTAACAGCGCCGGTCGACGGACGAGTCAATGGCTTAACCGTTAGCGCCGCGGGCGGAACCATACAAGCGAATACTCGTTTGCTCGAAATCATTCCAGATGCAGGCAAAATTATCGTTGAAGCTCGCATATCAACCCACGACATAGACTCACTCACCGGACTCGAGGACGCAAAAGTAAGACTCACCGCACTCAACCCTCGCCATCATCAGCCCCTGCCAGCAAAAATACAGTCGATTTCGGCAGATATTCTTCACGATTCACAGGGAAAGCCTTTCTATCGCATGCAATTAGCGTTAGATCCAAACAGCCAAACACCGCTTTATCCTGGCATGTCAACGGAGGTCTTTATCGCCACAGGAAAGTTCTCGACCTTTGATTTTCTCATTGGTCGTCTCATCCAAGCCTCAGAACACGGACTGCGAGAAACCTTATGAAATCGCTAAATATCGCTATTATCGGATTCGCCAAACATCCCGCTCCAGGCAACTTCCTACACGCAGCCCAGCTCGCACGCGAGGTTGCGCTGCGACGATGGTCGCTACTGGCAGGAAACTACCGCGGAACTATGGCTGTGGGGTTGGAGCATGCTCGAAATGGAAACGCCGAAACCCTAATGGTTATTGAAAAAGATCGCCCCGTTATTAGCGGTCGGTATATCTCAAAAGTGATTTACGCCCAAAACCAGGCTCACAAACACGAACTTATTGCTCAGCTGAGCGACGCGGCAATTGTTATCGGGGGTGGTCATGCAAGTCTGCGCTTAATGAATGCGCTGTTGTTGCACAATAAACCAGTGTTTGCGCTGCGAGGATCGGGCGGCATCACCGAGGGTGAACTTCCCAAACGTGTACTGATGTACTCAGAAGCCGCAGACGCCATGGCTGTTATCGATCGCTATTTCGCCAGTTCCGAAGCTGAACCCTTACTCTCCCAAGCTTGAATTTTCCGGTAGATAGTCGATGGGCTAACTTCCAGAAGCGCGGCCGCACGAGGAATGTTCCCCTGGCAACGCTCTATCGCCCGCTCTATCGCCCGCTTTTCTTGTAGCCACAGCGGCAAGATTTCATCAGTTGAGTTTGAAGTTTCTACCGTTGTTAACTCTGGATTTACAGATGCCACATCGGCAAGGTTAGACAATGAAGCGGCGTCGGGATTTCGTTCGAAATTAGAATTTGAAGTCGACGCAGAATTTGATGAAGCCGGTATTGCGCTCTGTTCAAAATAACTCAATTGTTCACGGCAAAGGCTTTCAGAAATAGTGTTTCCTGTAGCGAGAGCGACAATACTAAGAACAAAGTTCTCCAACTGTCGAATATTCCCAGGCCAAGTGTAATCACATAAAACCCCTAAGGCGGAAGGTGTGAAGCTCATACCCATTTTATCTGATTGTGAACCCAGTTTTTGTAATAAATACTCTGCGAGAAGGCCAACGTCGGCGCCACGTTGGCGCAGAGCAGGTAATTTGATGACCAGTACATTTAGACGATAAAAAAGATCTTCCCTAAAATTACCGCTGATGACGGCGCTTTGCAGCGCTGTCGACGATGCGGTAATGACCTGAGCCTCAAAGGGTTTGAGCTGATGAGAGCCAAGCGAGGAAAACTCTCGCTCTTGAATGACCCTTAGTAACTTCGCCTGCAATGCTAGCGGTAAGGTGGTAACCTCATCAAGGAAGAGTGTTCCTCTTCCGGCCTCTTCCATTAGCCCTCGATGATCTTTATCGGCCCCCGTGAACGCTCCCTTTTTGTGCCCAAACAACTGAGACTCTATTAAGTTCTCACTTAAGTTCGCACAGTTAACCGCAATAAAGGGCTCGGCTCGGTAAAAACTCTCCTGATGACAGGCCTTTGCGACGAGTTCTTTGCCGGTGCCCGTTTCACCCGTTATAAATACTGGGACGTTAGCGGTAGCGGCTTTTGATATTCTCTGAAATACCGACTGCATAGAATCATCGTTAGAAACCATACCGTGGAAAGAACCGCTTTCGGATACAGACGTATCGGCTGTTTCGGCAGCTATTTCATTGGCCACAGACTGATCATCGAGTGCCTTTTTAACCACAAACTCAAGCTCTTGATCATCCCAAGGTTTGCAAATATAACGTTCAATGATTTGCTGGTTAAAAGCGTCGGCCACGGCATCAAAGTCGTTGTACGCGCTCAGTAAGATACATTGAACCTGTGGCCACCGACCTTTTATCTCAGCCAGCATATCGGTACCTAGCATACCGGGCATACGTTGATCCGATATAACCAAATCTGGCTTTTGATGCTCAACGAAGCTCAACGCCTCTCTAGGACTGGGGAAACGATAAATATCCGCATCGACGTCGTAGAGACAGCGGGTTATCGCATCCAAAATAAGTGGCTCATCGTCGACCAGAAGGATCTTTTTCATCATCGTTGATCCCAACGGGTATAGACATTTCGAGGCCGGCTTCTTTGCTCCACCGGAAAGTTAATAAAAAATGTGGTGCCTTTTTTCGGTTGACTGGTTACCTTAATACTGCCGCCTAAAGCTTCGATGATTCCATGGGATACCGACAACCCCAGTCCAGTACCCTGCCCCATGGGTTTGTTGGTATAGAAAGGATTAAAGACTTGAGCCATAGTCTCTTCGTCCATACCCTTACCAGTATCTTTGATGACAACTTGAATAATCGCCTCCATTTCAATGTAGCGACTTGAAATATCAATCTTGCCTTCCGTTTCGATTGACTGAGCCGCATTGTGAATAATATTCAGAAACACTTGGCTTACTTCATTGGGGTTACAATAGATCGACGGTAGCTCTTTCAAATCGGTTGTTACAGTACATTTATACCTAAGCTCATTGGCCAATATTTTTAGGGCAGAGCTGATCGCCTCGTTAACATCCGAATGATGTCGCTCGCCAGGCTTGGTACGAGCAAAACTCTTCAAATTAGAGACGATGTCTTGCACTCGAATCAAGCCACTCTCAACCTCAGAAAAAATCAGCTCAGTGTCATTAAGAACGTACTCCACCCCTCTCTTTTTGCCAATATTATCTAATCCTGAACTCACAGAGTCAGGCAGCGACTGCTGGTTTTGTTTCACCAGTCGACAAAGCTCAACGTACGAAGTGCAATAGCGTTTCAAGGCTTGAATATTACTCGCGACAAATGCCATCGGGTTGTTTATCTCGTGTGCGATACCCGCCGCCAAAGTCCCGAGAGCAGCGAGCTTTTCAGTTTGTACCAGTTGAGTTTGTTGACGAGATAGGGTTTCATTGAGTTGTTGTAACTCGATATTGGATTGCATAAGTTCATGGGTTTTTTGCTCAAGTATCTGCTCTGACTGTTTTCGGGCTGACTTTTCTCTGGCGTAGGCAGTCTTATAGGTTTCTAGATCATCCATAGAACACCAGATCGAACTGACACGAATCGTCGCCACGGTGCAAACAACGAGACTGTACCAAGCTATACTCCTCGTTAAAGTGACGGGCCGCTCCGGCAATCAAGCCCTCCGCCAAATGACACATTTTTCGCTCAGAATAGTAAGTCATTGTCAGTTGGCTAAGTTCTTGATCAGCACACCGAAAGTCAGGTAGACGGCTATCTGGATAGAGCTTTGTCACTTCGACATGAATGTAATCATGAACCCCTAAGAGAAACTGTTTGAGGCCCTCAACTTCGAAAAAATGCGGAAAGCTCGTCACTAAGGCGCCGAGTAAATACTCACCGTAGCTGCGTAGAATAAACTCCTTCGGAACGCCAAGCTTGCGCTCAAGTAACAATATGATTTTATCCACTTCTGCTGAGGGGTAATCGCCGCCGGCGGTATAGATACCACCACTTTCCAAGTTGGCTTGGTCGATCACCTCATTGAGAAACGACAAGCCATGCTGTTCTTCCAGCATGTCACATAAGACTGTAAAGATGACTCCCCGCACCCAGATTCCCTCTACGAAATAGCTCAACTAATAAATAATTCGTCTATCAGTATAGTCCACTCATCACAAATCGGCCTATTAAGGCTATACTTTTGATTCATCCATCTAAGAGTTGGGGCCTGCCAACATAATGTCACTATCATCTAGCGCCGTCCAAGAGCCCAGTTACTGTAAACGAGTTGTGATTGTGGACGACGAGCCCTCCATCTTAAGAGCCCTCGATAGGGTCTTTATCGATGACGATCTCATCTTAGCAATGTTCGACAATGCTCGATCAGCGCTGGAGTTTTGCCGGTCTAACTGCGTTGCTGTGGTGTTATCTGATGCGCAAATGCCGGACATGGATGGTATTGAATTACTGCATATATTGGCTCAAGAATTCCCAGATACCGAGCGGGTGTTACTCACTGGCTACTCGGACATCGAATCCACCATCGCTGCGATTAATAAGGGCCGCGTCTCCTACTATATAGAAAAGCCCTGGAATGAAGACAGTCTCAGAAGGTCGATCTTCAAAGGTATCGAACTGGCGAATATACGAGTTCGAAATCGATTTTTGGAAGACAGTCTAAAACACAAGAATCAGCAGTTAACGCAGTTGAGTGAAAGCCTAGATCTGCAAGTTCAAGAGCGAACCGAGCAGCTGCGAGAAGCCTATTTGAGCTCAGTACAGAGCATTAGCAGCATGGTTGAATCCCGCTTGGGCAGTCGCACCCCAAATCCCAGAACCGTCGCGCAATTATGCCGCCAGCTAGGCCAAGCGAGAGACTTTTCCGACAAGCAGCTTCGTGATTTACGCTTTTCTGCCTTACTTTGCCACATTGGAAAGATGGCTTTTAGCGATGAGCTACTAACCACGGCCTTTGTTGATTTAACGGCGCAGCAGCGCTTAACCTACTCCCAGCACCCTGCTATTTCAGCGACGACCATTTTGTTTGTACCGCTTTTAACCGATGCCGCCGACATACTCCAGAAACATCGAGAACAGGTGAACGGCAACGGCTACCCCACTCGCTGTAGCCCACATGAAATCTGCGAAAGCTCCTATATACTGGGCTTGACGCTGTTCTATTTGGAATGTCGACAGGGGTTGCGCTTTAAACGCCCTTTCACTCATAGCGAATCATGCAAAGCCGTGCGAGACCAGATCGATAAGATGTTCCCCTCCCAGCTAGTCGAGACAGCACTACCGCTGTTCGCTCAATGGGACATCGCCCAGCAAGAAAAGATTGGCATCAGTATCAACCTTCGTCAACTGAAAGTCGGAATGGTTCTAGCACAGGACCTTCACCTTCCCGATGGGCTTCTCTTGTTAGCTCAAGACAAACCCATCGATGAACTGGCCCTCAATAGGCTGATCGAATTAGATCATAAGTTTCCAGATAGCATGATCGTTAGCATTAAACCAGAACCACACGAAACGCCTCAATGAGAAGAGGATTAAACCGCTTTCTAGATTGGCCTTAAGACCTCTTAACGCCTTAACACCTAGGCCCCATAGTAATTGACTGGACCGGCGCTACTGGCGGCCACCGCGACATGATCATATTTGTAGCGCTGCCAATCGCGATCTCTGTAGTGAATATCTAGCCAACAAAGCGGCAGAGATTCTCCCGACAGAAATGCCAGTTCATCCTTCTGATAATCCTCTGTATCTTGCATCTCTTCACCGACCAGCCCTTGGCCTCGAACACTGGTGGCAAATGGATCCCATAAACTCTCAGGATGTTCCACTTCTATAAGCGAACCCGTTTTTTTGATCATCATCAACATAAGGCGCCTCCGGAAAAATTCTAAATTCACCACTAAAAAGTATAGCCGCTGAGAATAGTGTTGATCAAAAACCTGCCTAATGCGAAGGCCATCACCTCAAGACAAAATTGGCGCATTATTCACCTAAATCGGACTGCATATTTGGCGTGGTGTACTAAGATTTAGGGCTGATAAGTACAAAAAACTCGGTATCAACTCAGACCACGAGGGGAATATCAAATGTATCGGTTTCACTTCAAAAAAACGCTCATCGCCGCCGCGGGGATATTGCTGTCACAAATGCTAGCAGCGGCGCAACCCAACATATTGGTTCTCTGGGGAGACGATATTGGGATTTCAAACATCAGTGCCTACAGCGATGGCATTATGGGATATCGAACCCCCAATATCGATCGTATCGCCAACGAGGGGATTCGCTTTACTGATTACTATGGTGATCAAAGTTGCACTGCCGGGCGCTCTACTTTTATCACCGGTCAAAGTGGTTTGCGTACAGGCCTCACCAAAGTGGGTCTGCCAGGTGCTGAAATGGGTCTTAAATCCCGAGATATTACCATCGCTGAAATGCTCAAAGCCAAGGGCTACGCCACCGGCCAGTTTGGTAAGAATCACTTTGGCGATAAAGATGAACATCTGCCATCAAATCATGGTTTCGACGAGTTTTTTGGTAATCTATACCACCTCAACGCGGAAGAAGAACCTGAGGATTTTGACTATCCTAAGGATCCCGCGTTCATTAAGCAATTTGGTCCGCGTGGTGTCATACGTTCATACTCTGACGGTCGAATTGAAGATACTGGCCCACTGACTCGCAAGCGCATGGAAACCGCCGATGAAGAGTTCGGTAAAGCCGCGCAGCAGTTCATCGATAAAGCCACCAAGGCCAAAAAGCCGTTTTTTGTATGGTTGAATACCACCGGCATGCACTTTCGGACTCACCCGGCGAAGAAAAATCTGGGTAAATCTGGTCAAGGACCCTACAACGACGTGATGATCGCCCACGACGAGCTCATTGGCGGTATGCTCGATCAACTCGACAAATTGAACATCGCTAACAATACAATCGTTTTTTACTCGACCGACAATGGTGTTCATTTTAATACTTGGCCCGATGCCGGTATTACACCCTTTCGAAGCGAGAAAAATACCAACTGGGAAGGCGCCTACCGTGTCCCCGCTGTGGTTCGTTGGCCGGGCACGATTCCCGCAGGTCAGGTCTCGAACGAAGTTATGTCTCACTTAGATTGGATGCCAACCTTTGCTGCGGCAGCCGGCGATACCACTCTGAAAAAACGCATGCTCAAAGGCACCACTATCGGCAACAAGAAAGCGAAGCTACACCTTGATGGATATAATTTTTTGCCGTACATGAAAGGCACAAAAAAACAGGGCCCAAGAAAGGTTTTTCACTACCTAAACGATGAAGGTATGCCGGTGGGGGTTCGTGTGGGTGATTGGAAACTCGTTTACGCCGAAAACCGAGCCAAAACCATGGCATTGTGGGCCGAACCCTTTGTCACTCTGCGAATGTTTAAGATCTTTCACCTGCGCCGCGACCCTTACGAGCGTGCGGATCAAAATTCCAATACCTATTGGGATTGGGTGGTCGACAAGGCGCCTCAAGGCTATTTGGGGTTGTCGGAAACGGCCAAGTTTTTGCAAACGTTTAAGAAATACCCCCCCAGTCAAAAGCCTGACTCGTGGTCGGTAGATCGGCTCACTGAAACCATTCTCAACGCAAAATAGACGTCGCCCCTACGGCTCAGAATACCTTCCGAAAGGCAGGTATTTCTGCGGCTATTGTTCATTAACCCAATGATTAAGGCGACATGTTTTCGACTGAGAACAGTCGGCAAATACCCCTACCTGCACTACAATTGAAATTATTGTTCGATATCCATAGTATTGACTCTAGTCGTAGCCAGCGGCGTCTGCGTTTGCCGTAGAGTTCAACCACAGGATGTGATTTATGCTCGCGTTAGTTCATCAGTTGATCGAACATCAAGCCCTGAACAGGCCTGAGAAAGACGCACTATATTTCAAAGATACCAAGTTTTCCTATCGCGACCTATGGCTGAAAACCGTCGCAGTCGCCAAAGGGTTTGAGCGGCTGGGCCTAACTCGCGGTACTCGCATTGCTATCTATTTACCCAAGCAGCCTGAATCGGTGTTAGCCATGCTTGCCGCCAGCGCCGCCCACTGTGTGTTTGTTCCCATCAACCCTCTACTCAAACCGCTTCAAGTCAAACATATTTTGCAAAATTGCAATGTCGAGTGTTTGGTCACCTCTCGCACCCGCGCGTCGCAACTTCAAGAAATAACCGATTCATGCTCTGAGCTTCGCCATTGTGTGCTCGTTGACAACAAACTTGTTGAAGAAGACGCCGTCAGCTGGGAATCACTGCTGGCCAATACGCACACTGAGGCGATTAAGTCATTTGAGCAAAGCCAAGTCCTTTCTTCTGTCGCTACCGATAACGACATCGCAGCGATTCTCTATACCTCTGGCAGCACCGGCAAACCCAAGGGTGTTGTTTTATCCCATCGCAATATGGTCTGCGGCGCTGAGAGCGTTGCAAGCTACTTGCACAATACCAGTGAAGATCGTCTGCTAGCCGTATTGCCGTTCAGTTTCGACTATGGCCTCAGCCAGTTAACCACGGCCTTTTTCGTAGGAGCCTCAGTGGTATTGATGGAATACCTGCTGCCGCGAGACGTGCTTCGCGCTGTCGAGCGCTACCAAATTACAGGGTTGGCAGCTGTACCACCGCTGTGGAATCAATTAGCCGAGTTAACATGGCCAGCAAGTGCGACACAATCACTACGCTATATCACCAACAGCGGTGGAGCCGTTCCGGTGGCGCTGTCGGACAAGCTTCAACACGCCCTGCCCGATGCGCAGATCTATTTGATGTACGGGCTAACAGAAGCGTTTCGATCAACATATCTTCGCCCAGATGAGCTGAGAGTGCGCCCCACGTCTATCGGCAAGGCTATTCCTAACGCCGAGGTGATGGTGGTTAGAGCTGACGGCAGTATCTGCGATGACGATGAACCTGGCGAACTTATTCATCGCGGTCCACTGGTCGCACAGGGCTATTGGAACAGCCCCGAAAAGACCGCTAAACGCTTTAGGCGATTTTTGCAGCAAGGCCCTGCGCGGGCCTTTGACGAGATCGCAGTTTGGTCCGGTGATAGAGTATACCGAGACAAAGACGGCTATTTGTTTTTTGTCAGTAGAGCTGACGAAATGATCAAGACTTCAGGTTATCGAATCAGCCCGGCCGAAGTCGAAGAGGTACTCTACCAGTCAGAGCTCGTTCAAGAAGTTGCCGCCTTGGGGCTACCCCATGAATCTCTAGGACAGGCTATCGCGGTGATCGTCACAACTATTAGAACCGCGGACACTGACCATGCGATTACAGCGAAGATAAAACAACACTGCCAACAACTAATGCCCAACTATATGATTCCGAGCGCTATCATAATGGTCGATGAACTCGCAAAAAACCCCAATGGTAAGATCGACCGCGCGGGCCTTCATCGGCAGTACCAAAAAACGTTCTTAGAACCTAGTGCGATCAACCAAAGCGCAACCTGTCAGAAGGTAATGAGCAAGTCATGAATATATCCTCCCCAAAAAGATCGCTTAACATCACCGATTCAAAGCGCGCGCCAGCTCATGTGGATATGTCTCAATTTCAGAGCTCCGGTGAACAATTGTTGGTGGGCGGGAAAACGATGGCCGACATTGCACAACAACTGGGACAGACGCCGTTTTACGCCTACGACAAGAACGTTATCAACCAGACCATGGCGAAACTTCGTCAAGCATTGCCTGAAGCCATTCACTTACACTATGCGATTAAGGCCAATCCACTAGTACAGGTAGTTAATCACTTAGCCGGCTTAACCGATGGGCTTGATGTCGCCTCAGCCGGAGAGCTCGAAATCGCGCTTAATAGCGGTACTCTACCGAGTAAAATCAGCTTTGCAGGCCCCGGAAAAACAGACTCCGAGCTCACCAAGGCGATCACTGCAGGCGTTACCATCAACATGGAATCTGTCAGTGAGATGCGTCGTATTGCCACTATAGGCAAAAGTACTGACATCGAACCAAGAGTGGCTATTCGAGTCAACCCCGACTTTGAACTAAAAGCCTCTGGCATGAAGATGAGCGGCGGTCCGAAGCCTTTTGGTATCGACGCTGAACAAGTTCCTGCGGTATTGGATGAGCTCAAAACCTTAGCATTGAACTTTCAAGGTTTTCATATTTTTTGCGGTTCGCAAAACCTAAAAGCCGATGCCATTGTTGAAGCCCAAACAAAGACCTTTGCGCTGGCCGAAAAACTCACCCAACATTGGGGCAAACCTATCGACTGGTTAAACATCGGTGGCGGCTTAGGAGTACCCTATTTTCCAGGCGAACAAAGGCTCGAACTGAACACTATTGCCGACAACCTACGTCACCTGCTCGATCAATATCACCCCAGCTTCGGGAAAAGCGAAATTGTCATGGAGCTGGGACGATACCTAGTCGCAGAGGCCGGTCTCTACGTCAGCGAAGTTATCGATATAAAAGTCTCTCGCGGAGAAACTTTTATCGTCACCAACGGCGGGCTACATCACCATTTGGCGGCTTCGGGGAACTTTGGTCAGGTGATCCGCAAAAACTACCCCGTCGCTGTCGCCAACAAAATGCACGATGGTGTCGAATGTGAAGTCGTTTCAGTAGTGGGCCCGCTTTGTACCCCACTGGATATCCTGGCCCACAAAATGTCTCTACCCAAAATGCGGGTAGGCGATTATGTCGCCATTTATCAATCGGGTGCTTACGGAGCGACAGCGAGCCCGCAGGGCTTTCTTGGCCATCCACCGGTTGTTGAGGTGCTGATCTAAGCCCATGCCCATCGACTCGCGCCAGTTGACCATGCCCTTCTCTACAAACGTATATCGGGCGGCAAACGCAACTGATCGCATGCCGCGCCCAGAGCCATTATGATGGATATCCTGTTAACTTCTGATGTCGAAATATGGTGCAACGGCTGGGAAAATTTGGACGCAACCTTCGCTCAAGCTTTTAACCGCTATATCTATGGCCGAACTAAACATGGCGACTATGGACTTGAGTTTCAAACCCGATCATTGCGAGAGCGTGACCTGATCGCCAATTTTTTTGTGGAGCCGCTATTTAGCTATCGATTTGGTCTTGAGTACTTAACAGAGATTGTTGGTATTATTCGCGCGCAACAGCAAAATACAGAATTGCACCTGCACACGGAATGGGTCGACGAAATTACCCCACCATTGATTAGCGAGTGCAACCAGAAACGCCAACACCTTCGATATTTCAATCGTTCGGAACAGACCGAGCTTATTGCTGCGGGCAAGCAACGTTTGATCGACGCGGGAGCGGCCAAACCCTGTGCATTTCGCGCCGGGAGCTTCGCCTTCAATCAAGATACTTACCTAGCACTCGCCGCCAACGACATATTTGTCGACAGCAGTTACAACGCTACTCAATTTGGTCTCAGCAGCGGGGTCCGACCTCATAAGACCATGACCAGCGCCTTTCAAGAAGGCTGCATCAGCGAATATCCCATGTCGATATTTAGGGACGGAACCGGAGGCTTACGCCACGCACAATTGACCGCTTGTTCTTTCCGTGAAATCGAAACCATTCTCTGGCAAGCGCTGGAGGCTGGACAAAATAGTTTTGTATTTCTATTTCATAACTTTGAGCTTCTGAACCCTTCACACACTCAAGCTGATTGGATCACTATCAAGCGCTTCGAACAACTTTTAAATTTTTTGGAACGCAACAAATCTGACTTTCCCACTAGGAGTTTTCGACAGCTGAAGCATAATATGAATACTGATAAAGACATTGAATTGCGCTCGAAACCCTGGCAAACCGCATTGCGCTATGGCGAACAGATTTACCGTCGGCGCTATCGCTAGAGTGACATACCGACACTGCAATGAGGCAATGAAAGACACTGAAATTGTCGACGCCACCTTTAACACAGTGGAACTGAGATTTGACTAAAACTTCCATCATTCTTCTAGGCACCGATACGCCTATCGGATTGGCGCTCATCCGTGAGCTTGCAAGCCATGACGTTTGTGTAATCGGTCTGGGGCGAACTCATGAATCCATCGGCTCACGTAGCCGATACTTGGATCATTTCTACGTGCGACAACAAGGCGATGATGTCCTCATTGAGCAATTGCGACAACTGGCCAAAATTCACGGCTGTCGATATCTGATGACAATATCGGAAGCCGACATTGTTTGGTTAAATAGACACAAAAAATGCCTTAGCCCGCTTCAAGCACTTGTTCCCACGCAATCTCAAATGGATCAAGTACTCGATAAATCAGCAACTTACGACATGGCTAAGAAGCTTGATCTACAAACCCCTACGAGTTATCAAATCGCCGAATTATCTGAACTCGAAAACCACCGAGATCAGTTTATATACCCGCTGGTGCTGAAGTGGGGTAACCCGCAGGAAATGATTGCACTCTTGCGCCCCCATGGCTTGCCACTCTTTAAAACTCGGTACATAAATGATTATGATGAACTCGTCGCAACACTCACGCCCTACCAAGTCATTAACCGCTACCCTCTGATTCAGCACTATTGCCCTGGCCATGGTTTAGGGCAGTTTTTTTTGATACACAACGGGAAAGTGATTCAACGATTTCAACATGAGCGACTCCATGAATGGCCTCCTGAGGGTGGTACATCGACGCTTTGCAAAGCCTTAGATATCAATGCTCACCAAAAGCTCATGCAGCAATCAGAAAACCTATTACACGCCCTGCACTGGGAGGGCGTGGCGATGGTCGAATATCGCTATGACCCCAAAACTGGCGCAGCCTGCTTGATGGAAATCAATGGCCGGTTTTGGGGAAGCTATCCCTTGGCACAACGATGCGGTGCCGATTTTGGCTGGCTTCTATTGGCTTACGCGGGCCTCGGAATGACTCCCAAGGTTACAACACCTCGATCAGGGCTAATCGCTCGCTTTATGTTTCCTGAGTTAAGACGCTTATGGCGAGTTTGCTTTTCACCGTCAAAAATCAGTGACCCCTTTTATCGAAACACTCCTATCCGAGATTTAACCCGTTTCATCGGGCTATTTTTTCACCCCAAATCTCACTACTACGTTTTTACACTATCCGATCCCCGCCCCCTACTACACGATGGCGTACAAGCGCTGAAAAAAATGGTAAACAAGTCGTGATCACTTAACATAATCAATCATTAGCGGAAGCCAATTTCTTTTCAAGCGCGGTTACAGCGGTTTCAATATGTGAAAAACAGGTTTGAAAATACTCCGCCGACAACGAAAATGGATCGTGGAGATGTGGTCTTGGTGGATCACATAATGTCCCCAATAAACCAATCTGCACTCCACAAGCCCCCGTTAGTTGATCGCGTATTCGCTTGGCTTGTCGTATTTCCATCGTTAAGAAAAGATCGCCATCATTCACTTCGAAATCTTCAAAATTGGTAGTCAAGTGACTGGCCAGATCAATACCGCGATGACACGCGGTACTTATTGCAAGGGCGTTCGCACCTACCCCAGTGGTCGTCGAAAGACCAACAGAGGTCACTGCGATATGCGGATTTTGTGCCAGCAGATAATGATGCGCGTAGGCACTTCTACAGATATTACCGAGACAAACAAAAACGATTCTTTCAACCCTAGACCATTCGACATGATTGAATGCATCAATTGAGCCTGTGTAGTATTCCAGCAATGCCAAACAATGGCGCGCGTATCCTCTTTCAGTTCCGTGCTTTTTGGAAAAAAACTGTCGAACTGGATTCACGTTACCGCCTCGTATTTATCAGCATGACTAGATCCCCTCATGAACACCGTTGCCCCTATCGATACGACGGCCCTTCTCTCGAGTACGACCGTCTCAAATTCCGGCTTACTAAAGTCTGAAAATAGCCGATGGAAAACTATTGCCCAACATCATTAACCGATACAATCTTTACAAGCTTCTCGTATCCTATAACAATAGAACGCGAAGACAAAATGTAAACGACCAGATGGATTTATTGTCACTCAGGAGAGACATTGTGTTGATGCACAGATTTTGTAGTCGTCATTACATCACTCTAAAACACGTTACTCTGAGCGCTTTGATGAGCGCTTTCCTACCGAGTATCTGCTGGGCTCAAGCCATTGATGCTTCGCAGCGCGCTAATACTACGGCCCAAAACACTCACTTTGACAACACTCTCACGCGACTACCAGAAAGCGAGATCATCGTTACCGGTGTTTATCGTGCACAACCTCAAGCGCGCTCAACCCAGCCCGTATCAGTGTTAACAGCCAAGGACATCGATGCAATTTCGCCCTCAGACACCTCTACATTGTTACGTAATGTACGAGGCCTTATTGTCAATCAGCAAGGGGGCTTGGGAGGCATCAACGAGGTGTCGATACGCGGCTCAGAATCAAACTTTGTCAGCGTCTATGTGGACGGGGTGGCGGTCAATGATCCTGTGAATTCACGCGGAGGCAGTTACAACTTTAACGCCCTATCCCCCCTAGCAATAGATAAGCTTGAAGTATTACGGGGCCCCAACTCCGCTATATACAGCTCTGGAGCCTTGGGCGGTGCCATTCATATCATAACCTTGTCGCCCAGCGAGAAAGCACAGCGCACTCTAATGCTTGATGTCGGCGAGCACGGATACACCAGCGGCGCGCTCAAACTTAGCGGTCAAGACGGAAAACTGGGCTACGCCGTTCGTGTTGGAACGCTAGACTCCGGATCCGATATGATAGCTAGCCACTACCAAAGTGACGACATCGCCGGCATTGCGACTTATCAGTTGTCGCCCAACATCTATACTCAGTTTAATTTTCGTTACGCGGACGAAGAGAGAAAGAGCTTTCCCGAGCAAAGCGGTGGCCCCCAATACGCCATCGATAGGCGCCTAGAAGTTGGAGAATCTGAAGAGTGGAACGGCCGGTTTTTGCTGCAGGTGGAACACCGTCGTTGGTGGCACTCACAATTTGAAGCCAGCTATTTTAATCGACAAAGTGATACTCGCTCACCCGGGATTTCGCCCTACACATCAGTACCCGCCACAAAAGATGATACCGATTACCGGCGCAGCCACTGGCGCTGGACACAGACTCTAGGAGAGCATGATAACGCTACCCAAGGCCTAGCAAAGGACAACGGCGCCCTGTGGTTCAATCTAGGCATTGATGGCGAACGGGAATCAGGTAATAGCCAAGGCCATGTAGATTTCGGATTCGCGGTTCCTACAAACTTCGAACTCAAGCGTGACCAAACAGGATTATTTGCCAACGCCAACTACCAGTCAAACACCGGCTGGTTATGGCAGATCAGTGTTCGCAACGACAACCCTGACAGCAGTGACACACAAAACTCTTACCAAGCGGGAATACGCACGCCTGCACTGCTTGAGCGATTACAAGCGTCACTCAATTGGGGCCAAGCCTACAAATTGCCCAGTTTTTTTGCTCTCGCTCACCCGTTGGTTGGTAACGATCAATTAAAACCTGAGCTTGCCGAAGGCTGGACACTAGATTTTGACTGGAAGGTTCTTGATCGGCTTAGCACGCAACTGTCTCTATTCAATAATGAATACCAAGATCTCGTTGATTTCGATGCCACACTATTCCAGAACGTAAACCGCTCCAGCGTCAAAAATTCAGGCGCCGACTTTTCGATTCAGTGGACGCCTCATCAATCCACTCTTGTTTCAACCAGCGCTAATTACACCGATATAGACGTCAAAGATAATCTATCAAAATTAACCGGACGATCTCAATGGTCAGCGACCATAAGACTCGATCAAGAGATTTCAAAGCTTGTTAGCGCCCACCTCAACTACCGCTGGAAAGACCAACAGTTCGCGACGTCACTGCACACAGGCTTACCGGTTACGGAAGTATTGGATTCGTACGGGGTTGTCGATATGAATTTACAGTGGCAGGTGTCACGACAAATCTCAGCATCCTTGAATCTGGACAACATCACTGACGAAGTTTATCAGGAAGCCGTGGGCTTCACCGGACAAGGACGAAGAGCCCGCGTCGGAATTACGTTCGATTTTTAACAATAGTACTGGATAAAAAGTGAAGCTTCATGACCCCAAATAGTCGAAAGCGCATTTAGCCAATACTTTCTACAACCTCAGCAAGACGTTTCGAAGCGTATTGCCGAGAATACTGCTCTGTTACGGCGGCGTTGGCTACCGCAGCTGAGCCGGCTTGTAACTTCTGCCAAAATGCAAAAAATCCGTCCCTTATCTGTGTTTCATCGTCGAGAGGCACAATATCATCAAGTCCGGCGCCTTTAAGTACAGCGGCGGTATCTCCGTTCTCGTCAGTCAACGAAAAGATAGGTTTTTTGGCTCGGAAATACTCATAGATTTTGGCAGGAATTTGATGATTACAGCCCGATGATTGAAACACTAGCAAACCATCAACTTCAAACATTTCCAATAATGCAGCGCGATAATCTATGGCATCAGACAGTACCACCAGATCGCTGATATCGAGCTGTACTAACGTCGATCGATAGAGATCATCATGCCCCGTGGCCCGCAGAATGATTTTGAGTCGTCCGGCATCGATTTTCCCCTCCTTCTTTAAACTCGAAAGCGCCCGAAAAAATGGGTTGGGATCACGCTCTGATGGGTAGAGCACACCACTGTGTAGCAAGGTTATTTGAGAAGACTGTTTAGGCCTTATTGGCGACACTATGTCGTCACCGCTCTTTTCGGTGTGGTTTGGCGCAACGCTACTGAGCTTCGCGCCGTCGGTGTGACTACCCCTATCATGACCACTGGCACCGCCACTACTTAAAGTTTCTTCGACTTGCCGAAAAATATCTTCATTAAAACCATTGGGAATCAAAACCCACACCGACTCATCGATCTCTGGGTAGCGTTGTCGATACATTTTGAGCGCGCTGGGAGTGGTAAATATGGCCCGGCAACAGTTATGGATCGTCATGCGCTCAATCCAACGAAACACCCGTCGTCGCCGTATTTCGCGTGGGTAGTGATCCTCTGTCATAGAATCGCGAAAATCCGCTATCCACGGCAAGCGCGTCAACTTATGCAGTGTTAGCCCTATCAAATGCGCCGTTGCAATAGGGTAAGTCGAAAAAATGATCTTTGGCTTTTTTTGAAGAATCATTTTGAGTCCGGAAAAAACACCTCCAAACCACCAGCTCACCCATCGATCGGGCAATGCCATAGGTCCCCAGTATTTCCCGTTTATAGACAAGTGGCGTGCGGTATCCCAGCCTAAAGCGCGAACGACGTCAACATCGCTGGGAATATCCATCATCTGACCATCACTGGTAGCGGCAAATGATCTAGGATGAATGCTGAGCACCATCGGTAGCCAGCCGTGTTCTCTCAAATCCCGCGCAAATGACAAGGTTCGCTGTAACCCGCTACTGACTCGCACGGGAGGAAAGTGATAGGCAATTAACATCAATTTTTTCATAAATTACGCAGCCACTTTGACGTCACAATCTCGACCTGTTGCTTCCATTGTGTACGTGAAAACGTATGATCCGCATCATCGATTCGATTAATGTCAACCGAGTTCGAATCAAGCCAAGTTTTCATCGGTGAGAATGAGTTCGCTTGTTGTTCAAATTCTTGAGCGGTCAGATCTCTACCACTTAGGATTATTAGGGTGCGCCCTTTGAACGCTTTCAATCGAGCTCCCATTTGGACAATAAGCGGTTGATCTTGATCTAGAGGGGCTGCGGAAATTTCTTCATTGGCTCTATGAACCTGCTTATCAACATCGTTCTTTCGCCTCAAACTACCGACTAAATTTTCACTGAAACCTTTGCTTGCATCGAGAACATTGAGTTTTCCAGAAACAAGTTTCATCCAAAATTCACGGGTTAACAAACGTTTTCCGTAATAGTGTTTAAGCTTAGCTTTAGCGATTCCAACTTCGGACCTAGCCCAGGGGTTTAACATCACTAGCTGACTAACCCGACAGTCGCTAGCCGCATAAATCGCTATTGCCGTTGCCGCATCACACAACCCCCATAGGCTCAGATTTTTTATGTTTTTCTCGGACGAGTAGAGGCTATCAATGGCCGCCTTAATATCGTCAGCGATATTGTCGAAACCTGTAAAACTGCCTTCGCTATCGCCCATACCACGACAATCAAATCGCAACACAAGAAAACCGTCATTAGCCAATGACTGCGAGATTTCTAGAAATTGGCGATGACTCCCTACTCGGTATTGAGGTCCGCCGACAACAATCAGTACTGCCTGACCGTTAAAGCAGCTGGGCTGATGTAATATCGATACGAGAGAATTTTGATGACATTCACTCGGTAGCGCTTTGACTGATCTGAAAGAGCTTTCGCCCATTAGCTCATGTGGGAAAAACTGGGGATCTGTATCGCGAGCGTGTACGGAACCATCTAAACCATTTTCACTAAGCTCTTGCGCATTGGCGAAACACAAACTCGTACGGCGCAGTAATTGCGGTGCGCTGACCAGCTCTTGCGTACTCCAAAATGCGTCACTATCAATGCGGTGGATATCGATTTCGATTTCCGTATCGCGCCATGTTTGAATTACCTTAGAGCTATTCGGCGGCAACGCCTTAGCCGGTGTACGGGAGATATCAAACCAATCAATATTTAGGGCTGCGGGGAGACTAAAGCTCTCAATTTTTTTGAGATCTAGTTGTTCAATTAACTGATGCGGTAACCGATAACCTGCCACCTCAACAAAACCGTCATCAACCGCCAGCTTACGCAGACTCGAAACCGTTTCGGCTTCATTGTTCGACATCATCGTCGCCGCAATTCTTAGCCTAAGAAACTGCGTCATGTACGTCTTACCACTCGTCACCGGTTGCCACAGT
>Ga0209081_1000608_pt1 | contig 21662 bp, 20 predicted proteins | sample GOMGulsemesocosm_4_FD_184636 | JGI IMG/M metagenome (GOLD analysis project Ga0209081, IMG submission 184636) | Methane-oxidizing microbial communities from mesocosms in the Gulf of Mexico - GOM15B Gulf of Mexico (SPAdes) (version 2) | ecosystem: Environmental > Aquatic > Marine > Cold seeps... | reverse complement strand
TCACAATATTCCAACTTTAAAATAAGCTCTTCAACACTCGTAATGGTATGTTGATATTTAAGATAATGTTGAGGTATACAAGCTCTACCGTCTTCTAGTAGTGCTTGGGGGGCATTTTTATCAGCAATTTCGCCACTTAATAGTTGAACTTTTTTCATAATAAAAGCGATTTATGACATATGTGATGCTAGCGCATCTGTCAGTAAAGGCCTAACAAGCTTACCACTTTCAACTCGCTTTTTTAGCGCTTGTAAAGTTTCAGGCAAACCCGCTTCAAGTTTTCTACGCATAACCAATTTATGTAATAACTTACCTGCTAAACTAAACCTTAGCTCATAACCAAACTCTACCGTTATTGTGGTTTTATTGGCGGTATTTTCTGTTAAAGTCCAGCGACTTAAACCTTGAGTTAATGGGCCTAAATCTGAAATAGTATAAGTAAAACCTTCATTTTCTCGCCACTGTGTTATTACCTCATCTATAGAACCAAAACCTTCTATTTTACAGTGCCTTCCTGCCCCTACTTGATTATTTTTGTCATCTAAACCATTAGAATGCGTTACCGTTGGTGCCCAAGTGTATACATCATTAAAGTCAGCCAACACCTGCCAAACTTTATTTAACGGTGCATTTATAGTCACTTGTTTTTCAATTAAATATGACTTACCTAAACTGTTGTTTTTCATCTTACTCTCCTTTGTTTATAAACAAATATATGCACTTAGCTGTGCATATATTGTGTAAAACATCTTAAGACGTATTAAACAAACGAGTAAATAATCTAAAATGCATTAAGCTGTTGCATAAATGCACCACTTAATTAACACTGTTTCTATTATAATACCCTTTAGCGATAAATATTGAGTAAGCACTATGTTGAATTGGGATGATTTAAAGTTTTTCTTATCCGTATGTAAAGCGGGTTCGGTAAGGGCTGCAGCAACTCATCTAGGAGTTAATCACACCACAGTATCAAGACGAATAAACAGCTTTGAATTAGCCCTAGGTCAGCGCCTATTTGAGCGAAGTTCCAAAGGCTATATCAAAACTAAACTTGCCGAAGAAATTTATAATGAGGCCTCTTATTTAGAAGAAAGATTAAGCTCGGTAGAGCGCAAGATCATTGGAAAAGATGAAGATCTTGCTGGAGATATAAGAGTCACTATGCCCGATCTATTAGGCTCAGGTTTGTTAATGCCCGCTTTTGCTAACTTTTGTAAACTGTATGCCAATATAGACATTGAAATACTGGACTCAATTAAAGAGTTAAATTTAGCTAACCGTGAAGCTGATGTTGCTTTTAGAATAGTGAAAAATCCACCTGAATATCTTATTGGCCGTAAGGTTGCTGTTATTCACAGAGCTTGTTACATCAGTAAAAAATATACCGCTAAACTAGATGACTCAACATGGCTCGCGCAGCAAAATTGGATAGGCTGGACCGACAAACTACGACGCCCAATTGGTCTTATTGCAAAAGAGTACCCTAGATTTGCTTCAAAACATAAAATATCAAACTCCCTTTTGCAATTAGAAGCATGTAAACAGGGCTTGGGGGTTTCAATATTACCTTGTTTTAAAGGGGATACTGATCCAGACATTGTCCGAATACCCCCGTACATTTCTGAAGGTAAATATGACTTGTGGATTTTAAGCCATCCTGACATGCGTAAAAACATAAAAATTCAAACATTTGTACGTTTTATGACGGAATATTTGGCTAGCCAAAAAGAGCTAATTGAGGGAAAATTACATATCAATCGCTGAAACAATAATATCACTCCCTGATACTATCTCTAATTAAGTGGCTAAATTAACTATGCCATCCTATTAGTATTTAACAAGAATATATGCCATGAATTCAAAAATACAGCTTAGTAAAGAAGACCTTAGAATAAACAAACCAACTCGAAATGAATATTTACACAAACCCAAAATCCCGTTGGTGGTGGTATTGGATAATGTCACTAATAGCTACAACATTGGTGCCTTTATTCGATTGGCTGATGCTTTTGCTATCGAAAAAATCATTATCTGTGGTGAACTTACTATTTCAGATAAAAAGTTGAAGAAAGCCTCGAGAAATGAAGCTAAATGGGTTTGTATTGAATATAGTAATAGCACTATTTCCAGCGTGCAAACGTTATTAGATAAAGGGTATACAGTTTTTAGTGTTGAACTTTGCCATCAGTCAGTTGATTATAATGATGTTACCTATCCATCACCCTGTGTTTTAGTATTAGGCAATGAACGCAAGGGGGTGAGTGAAGCAGCATTACAATTAAGTCATCAACAAATACACATTCCTATGTTTGGCATGGGTAATTCTTTGAATGTTTCTACCGCTGGCGCTATTGTTTTAGCCGAATGTGCTAATCAAATTCGCAAAACAGTCACAAGCCTAACGTAATATTCAAAAAATGCCTGAATATATTCCAGAACGCCTTAAATTTACAGTGACAAAGTGGCTAAAAATCAACTAAACATTAAACAAAATATGAAGCAGTAACGACGAGCTATAGAAGTAAATATTCCAAATCAGTTTTCTATTATTTGTGTTACCTAAAGTAATAGGGGTGTAAAATACTGAACGTAAATTGTACATATCGAAAATTTACTATGACTGGCTAAGGAGCTTACCGAATATGGTATAAGCCTCAAATTTCATAAAATACAGCTTGAATTCAATGCTGATTAAAGTCCGATGCAACAATCGGAGTTTACAAGGCTTAAGCAGAAACCTGATGACAAAAAAAAGCGTTTACCTGAAATCAAGTAAACGCATTAAAAACATAAAACACTAAGGGAAATAAAAGTATTCACATAATAAGAACATCTATCACACTTAAAGTTCCCTAGCCTGCTAATAATAATTTAATTAAGTGCATTTCTACCACAAATACGACATTACGCTGTTGTGTGTATACACTGATTTTGATTATATTTCCTATCGATAACCCTTAGCATATATGACTCATATATCAATTCTTCGCATAAAAAAAGCGACAGGTTAGTGAATCCATTTCATACATTTATTAGATAACATGAACTTTTTTAAGAGATAGCTGTGCTATTGAATCGACATTGCTAGTTTTTCAATGCCGTGTGATGGAGTCCACCGTTTAAATTCAACAAAACCATGTTTATTGTATAAATTAATTGCCGGCTTATTTACAACAGCGGTTTCTACAATTGCATCTGTAAAGTCAAATGCTTCTAGAACATAACTTATCAATTTGTCAGCGATACCTTTCCTAAAGTACTTTGGGTCAACAGTTAAACTATGAATTTCTAGGTGCTTTTCTTCGATTACTATTTCAATAACTGCTGCGAGACAATCACTATCACTAAAACCATAAAAGTTAGTTTTTGAATTAGCTATGTCTTTAACACTTCGTAATAGCGGAGGAAAATTAAGAGTGCCAATAAGTTGAGCTTCAACTTTATAAGAATTTTGAAAAATAGTATAAATTCGATTTGCAACTTCTTCATTCGAATTTTCAAGTTTTATTATCATATTACCCCTTGCCTTTATTTGTTCCTGTTAAGCAGCATATTATGCTTATTTATACACATCTGGTCGATGTAATTCCATGAAAAACTCTGGAGAGCTTAATGCTTTAAAACCAAACTTATTATACAGACCATGTGCATCACTTGTAGCAAGCACCATACGACGGATACCTTGCAAATTTGGATGTTCAATAATATTTTTCATTAATAACTTACTAATACCTTTACCACGATGTTCATCTAAAACAAAAACATCTGCTAAATAAGCAAAGGTTGCTGAATCTGTTACCATTCTAGCAAATGCAACTTGCTCCCCTGAGTCAGTAAACACACCAAAACATAGTGAATTCTTAATTGCTTTTTTCATTGTGATTAATGGAACATTTTTGGCCCAATAAGATCTAGAAATATAACCGTGAATAACAGCTATGTCCATATCATCAGTTTCAGAACTGACTTTATAACCTGAAATCAATACTAACTCCTATAATAATCTTGCTCACGCCCTAAAAATAAGTAAAAAATTGTTGCCTAAAATGTAGATACACGAAAGCAGCAAACTGTTTTTTGTTTTTATAGTTAACTTGATAGAAAAAGATTAGGAATCACGTAACCAACCTCGTTCCACAGCATGATCAATTTGTTCACATACGTATAACCACAATTGAGGAGCTAGCTTATCAAGATATTCATTTCGTTTAATAACCTGTGATTTTTTTACATTATGTCTAACCCAGCTTCCACCTTCATTTCTCATGTTTTGCAATAATGGTAAAATGCGATCTATTGCTTTAGCAAACCTAGCATCGATAGTTTCAGCTTTTTCAAACTCAAACCATAATTCCTTAAAACTTAAAAACTGCTTTTCAGGTAATAAACCAAATATACGGCTTGCGGCAGAAGCCTCTTTTTCTTCTTGCTCAACATGAGAACTTTCGTCAGAAAAGGCAAACATATCTCCAGCATCAATTTCTACAATATCATGAATAAGTAACATGCTCATTACACGTGAAATGTTCACCTCCTCTACAGCATATTCATGAAGTATTTGAGCTGTCAATGATATGTGCCAGCTATGCTCTGCACTATTTTCAAATCTATTTTTATCTGACTTCACAAGGGCTTGTCGATAAATTCCCTTGAGCTTATCTAATTCAATTATAAAATCTAACTGTTTGTTAAGTTTTTCCATTGGTTTTCCAATATGAGATTTATACGAAAATATAATTTAGTTTCATACCTATGCCACAGCAAGAGGCTACCCATAGAGAATGAAAATATTGAAAGGAACAAATCAACTATTATTTTTACCCATTGAATGAGTTAATTCAACTATTAATTTAACATAACTGAACTACTAAACAGGCCAGAAAAATCGTTGCTTTTCTTTCTTGATTGCGGCTAATTTTTGATAAAACTCAATTGCTGGTAGATTATCTTTTGGTGTTTGCCACTGTATAGTATTAATCACATTTTGATTTGCAAAAGCTTTTAGTTTTTGCATTAATTTTAAACCGACTCCCTGCCCTCTAGTTTCTTTGGTTAAATACAAACAGTCGAGATATAAATACCAATCCATATCCCAAGTAGAAAACTGCTTTATTATCGACATATATCCAACAAGTTTGTTATTTGAATAGACAACAAAAATGGTAACGGGAAGCGTCTCTAGTTTAAGAGGTTGATTTTTAGATGTCTCAAGTTTATGACCTTCAAACATTGCATGCTCTTTCATCATTAACATTAAGGACTCTTGATCTTTGTCTGTGGCCAGTTGGATGCAATAATTCATTTTTATTCCAAAAATAGTTTTTTAACTTGAGTGCAGATTATTTAAATAGAGGGCGAAAGAAATTACGTTGGTAGCTTTTGATGCATTGAGTTTGATCTGCATAATCAAAAGCGGCAATACATGCTAGATTTTTAATAGACGCATGCCGGTATTGTTCATACTCTGCCAAACTAGGAAACGTAAACAAAGCTAATGCTTTATTATTTGCGCCTTCTGAAGGTAAAAAGTATCCATGATGTAGGCCGCCTAAGTTATTAACCAACGGAATCCAGAGCTTGGCATAATGTTCAAACTCCTTTATTTTATTTGCATCAATAACATACTCAATAAAACACGTAACCATCTTTATCTCCAATATTTCTAAGTGAAAACTCGCAAGTATTGTCAATTACAATACTTGCCTAAAAACATGTAACATTATTTTTGAACTTGCGTTACTCGACGATTAACGGGATAACGTTCAAAGTCCTCCCAATAATGAATGCCACCAATCATTTCTTTTACCTTAAAACCTAAAGCAGAAATTTTTGATCCTGCTTTAGTTGCACCATTGCAACCTGGCCCCCAACAATAAACAACAAACAAGGTGTCTTTATTATAATTTGCAAATGAATCATTATTGATTTCACTGTGTGGCATGCTTACTGCGGTTATTGCATGGCTTTTATCAAAAGCGTCTTTAGAACGTACATCCAATAATATATAGCTTTTACTGCCTTCTTTAATATCTGCATAAACATCTGAACAATCAGTTTCACAAGCGAGTTTATTCGTAAAAAAATCGTTTGCCTGTTGAGTTGGTGCTGCTGGGTAAGAAAATGCATTTGTATCAGTTTGCATAAATACTCCTCGTATTATGAGTTATCCTAGACAAATCAAATCATTCGTCTTCGGTGGAGTAATTTAGCTTGATTGAATAGATTTCAAAATTCACGATTGCTGAAGTCAGTGTTCAACATAACTGAATGGTGAAATAATTAAGACAGGGTATATTTGTTTTATAATAAGTGTGAACGCTATTCAGCATTCGATGAAAATAATTTAAGGAACTTAGCTTTGGAATTTTATCACTTACGCTCATTTGTTGCCGTAGCTCAAACAGGAAATTTAACTCAAGCAGCAAAACGCTTATATACAACCCCTCCAGCAATAAGTGCTCACATTAAAACACTAGAGGATGAGTTGTCGACCCCTTTATTTGTTCGTTCCAATAAAGGCATGTCATTAACGGATAAAGGTCAATTGTTGCTAAAAAAAGCACAACTTACTCTTGATAGCGCGGTAGACTTAGTGAATTTAGCCGCTGATAACCAACATGAAATTATGGGAACATTTCATTTAGGCATTAACTTATCCGCCAAGAAAATGAAACTTTCTGAATTAGCCAAAAACTTGCAAGAAAACTGCCCAGGTATCAGCTTAGATATTCACCAGCAATCTACCGGAAAAACGATCAATGAAATAAGAGAACAGCAATTAAGTGGAGGTTATATTTTTGGTGATATTCCCGATGACTTTATCGGTGTAGCTGTTATGAATCAAACCATCACGACCGTCGCCCCATTGACCTTTGATTGTAGTAAAATATTAACTCAAGCTGATTTTTGCTTTCATCAATGGATAATGATGGGTGACTATTGTCCTTTTGATGTTTTCTTAAAAGAAAAACTTGGAAATAACATACCCTCGGTCTTGAAAACGAGCGATGATGATACTCGATTACAACTAGTTAAAAATGGTCTAGGTCTGAGTTTTCTAGAAAAAGAGGAAGCACTTTTGGCTGAAAAAAATGAAGAAGTTAAAATAATACCCGCACTAGACTTTGCAACAACATTACATTTTGTTATTGCTAAAAGTAGAGTAAATGAGCCATTAATCAAAGCATTAATGCAAGAGATTAGGGTCTTATGGTCTATAAATTTGTAGTCTACGTAAAGGATATATCGATCTAATTAAACAGGATAGATTCATATTAGGTCGACATGAGTTTGTAAGTAAACTAGGTAGTAGCCATAGGAATTTATGTCATAAATATAGTCAATTTTTGACATAAAAAAACCTTGTATTAACAAGGTTTTAAAATGGTACCGGAGGACGGACTTGAACCGTCACGCTCGAAAGCAACGGATTTTGAATCCGTCATGTCTACCAATTCCATCACTCCGGCGACACTGTGACTTCAGCAATTAACTGAAGTGGTTGGCATTATACGAGATATCTTTGCTTGTGCAATAGTTTTTCTCGACACAATGACTATTTGCTGTTTATTTATTCAATTACTGCTCCGGTTGATACGCTTTAAGAAATAGGTCAACTGCTTTATCAATATGTTGCTGAATATATTCGTCTGGTATGAGTTCGTTTGGTTGTAGGAGCGCCTTATAATGCAAACGCCCTTTAACCATTTCTATTAGCATTTGTGTGGCATGAAAGGGATCATCTATTGTGAGTATTCCTTCTTCATCAAGCTGCATCAAATAATCAGTAAGTGGCTTCGCACCTTTGAGTGGTCCCTCTTCAAATATCAGCACACCTACTTCTGGTAATTTTGGTACCACTTGAATAACTAAACGAAATAGAGAAACTAAAGTCTCTGACACTATACCTTTGACAAAACGAAAGCACATTTCATTTAATGCATCTCTGGGGGCTAATTCAGTGGTCATGATTGATGCGATTGTTGCCGTCTGAATGGTAACTTGTTGCTGTATTACCGACATTAACAAACCCTGTTTATTTCCAAACTCATTGTAAATAGAACGACGCGATCCGCCAGCCTCAGAAATAATCATTTCAAGCGAGGTTTCATCATAACCATGTTTTAGAAATAATTTTTGCGCTGCAACAAGTATTAATTGTCCGCGAGAACTTAATTCATTTGCATAGGTTTTTTCGAAACGTTCCATTATCTCTTTTCTAACTATTGGTTGACTTTGGTACTACATAGTACCAAAGTATGTGGTACTTAACAGTACCAATTTACTTATTTGTATTTACTGCCTTAAATATAGAGTAACTATCAACACTGGAATCATTATGCGTTTATTATTAACACTCCTATTAACTACATTTCTATTAAGTTGTAGTGAGCAAGCCGCTACGACCGAAAAAGTAATCAGACCAATAGCTTGGACAAAGGTAGCAGAGTCAAGCTTGCAGCAATTACGAACATTATCAGGCATTGTAGCCCCCGTAGAGGCAACAAGTTTAAGTTTTGAAGTAATAGGGAAAGTGCAAACTGTTGACGTCAAACTTGGTGATACTGTTCAAAAGGGGCAATTGCTAGCTCAATTAAATCATCGCAGTTTTGAATTATCATCACAATCTGCTCAAGCTCAGTTAGATAAAGCAAACTCCACTATGGTTGAAGCAAAAAATGGCTTTACTCGCTATAGCCAATTAATAAAACAAGGCTTAGTGTCTCAATCAGGTTTTGATAATGCAAAAGCCAATTATGAATCGAGTAAAAGTGCTGTGGGGGTTGCTCAGGCACAGTTAGATATCGCTAGAAAAAACTTACAAGATAGTACTTTAATTGCGCCATACAACGGCATTATCACTAAGCGTTTAATAGAGCCTTCTCAGCAAATTGGTTCAGGCCAAGCCGCCTTTGAGATTGAGGGTAAACACGGTTTAGAAGTTAACGTTATGGTACCTGAAACGCTGATAAAAGAATTGCAGCACAACACCATTATTCCAGTACGATTTCCAGTATTAACCCAAACAAAAGCTTTCGGCCGTATTGCAGAAATAGGAACAAGAGCAGAAGCCGCTAATGCTTTTCCAGTAACGGTGGTATTGCAAGAAGAAAATTCTTTGTTAAGAGCGGGGATGACCGCTGAAGTTGATTTTGCTTTTGAAGGGGAAGGAAAAACAGGCTATCAAGGTGTCACCATTAGCGTTCCATTTACCGCGCTGAGGGCGGGTATAAATCAAAAAACCTATGTATTTGTCTATGATCCAAAGAGCCAAGTTGTTAATCAACGCCAAGTGCAAACAGAGAATGTGCTTAACAACATTGCTTTTATTTCTTCAGGTTTAAAAAAGGATGAAATTATTGCTATTGCTGGTGTCGCATTTTTACGAGATGGCCAAAAGGTAACCTTGTTAGACAATACTATTCAGCGTTTTAACTAAGAGCAACAACATGAATACCACAAAGATCGCCTTTCAATACCGTAAGACCGTATTTTTTATCATTGCTTTGTTATTAATCAATGGTGTATTTGCTTATTTCACCCTACCCGCGCAAGAAGATCCAACCGTCACAATAAGAGAAGCTGTTGTTACTACTTCTTTCCCTGGTATGGCACCGGAACGTGTCGAACAACTGATAACCAAAAAACTTGAAGAAGAAATACGAAAAGTCCCTGAAGTAAAAGAAATAAGGTCACTTTCAACAACTGGAACATCAACTATTCACGTCGAAATTCATGATCGATATTTTAATCTTGATGATATTTGGCAGAATGTTCGTAATAAAGTTAATGCTGCACATAGTAAGATGCCCACTAGCACAAGCCCACCCTTTGTGAATACTGAATTTGGCGATGTTTCTGTTGTTACGCTCGCTTTAACTGCTGATGGTTTTGATATGAGTGCAATGTACGATATTGCACAACATATTCGAGATTCGTTATATGCAGTTGAAGGTACAAAGAAAATTGAAATTTTAGGCCAATTAAAAGAGCGTATTTTTCTTGAAGCTTCAAACGCAAAACTGTCACAACTGGGAATTTCTCCTAAAGCGTTGATCAACGAACTACAAAAGCAGAATATTATTCGTTCAGGTGGTGTAGTAGATACGGGCGCTAAAAGCTTTATTGTTGAGCCATCCGGTAACTTTGATAGTGTATCCGATATTGCCAACACTTATATAAACATACCAAATACCGAAGACTTTATCGCTTTAAAAGATGCGGTTAGTATCAAGCGAGATTATATCGACCCTCCCGATAAACTTGCCTACTTCAATGGCAAGCCCGCTATTTTCTTTGCTATTTCTATGTTACCTCAATACAACATTTTAAAATATGCCCCGCGGGTTAAAACAAAGTTTGAGAAAATAACATATAGTTTACCCATAGGTTACCAACTAGATATCGCTACCTATCAAGCTGATCAAGTAGAGAAAACGGTACAAGGTGTCTCTATTAGTGTAATACAAACGTTAGCAATCGTTCTTGTTGTCGTGGTTTTATTTTTGGGTCTTAGGACTGGCTTAATTGTAGGTGCTATTATTCCTTTTGTTATGCTAGCGACCCTAGCAATAATGCTCTTTTTTGATATGAAACTCGAGCGCATGAGTTTAGCTACTTTGATCATATCGCTAGGCTTGTTAGTTGATAACGGCATTGTTATCGCGGAAGATTTTAAACGTAGAATTGAGGATGGTATTAGTCGTTATGATGCCATGTTACAAGGCTGCCAAGAACTTGCAATGCCACTATTAAGCTCTTCTGTCACTACCATTTTATTCTTCTTACCGCTGATGTTGGCTGAGCATGTTGCTGGTGAATTTACTCGTTCAATCTCTCTCGTCATTTTAATTACCTTAATGACCAGTTGGATACTTGCTTTATGTGTAACACCTATACTTTGTTATTACTTTATAAAACCTTCTGAAAACAAAGATAACAATGTCTCTGCATTAGATAAGATTTATATAGGTTATGAGAAATTTTTACATTGGGTATTAAGGCATAGATTACTATTTTTGAGTTTTATTTTGGTATTATTTATTAGCTCAATTGCCTCAATGAAGTTTGTGGCTAAACAATTTTTTCCTGAGTCAGACCGTACTCAAATATTAATGTACATTGATTTGCCAAACGGTACCTCATCACGTGAAACTAACCGCCAAATGAAAGAAATTTTCAAGTGGCTAGATGACAAAGAGAAGTTCAGCTTTATTGAAAACTATTCAGGATATGTGGGTTTTAACGGTCCGCGATTTGTTTTATCACTTAACCCTGAAGATCCAGCCCAAAACAAAGGTTTTGCTGTGCTTAATGTTGTTGAAGGCACTGACGTTAGTAAAAGAGTATTAGAGTTAGATACACAGCTTGAAGCTAAATTTCCTAATATATCAGCGCGTGTGAAAAAAATGTTTTTAGGGCCCTCTGATGCAAAAACCATAAAAATTCAGGTTAAAGGTCCTGACAAAAATGTCATCTACAAAAAAGCACAGCAAATTATGGACTTACTTCATCAAGTCCCTAGCACTATCAATATACGTAATGACTGGGAAAACTTAATTGTTAAAATTGATGTACAAATTGATCAGCACCGTGCGAAAAGAGCTGGTTTAACATCAAGTGAAATTGCAGATGCACTACAAACTTACTTTTCTGGTTCACAAATAACCGAATATAGAGAAGAAGATGAAATCATTCCGATTATACTTCGTGCACATGAGACTGAACGAAATAACTTGGACAGGTTACGTACGCTGAATATTTATTCTGAAAAAACAGGTAAAGCCGTTCCGCTATTTCAAGTAGCAACTTTTGCCCCAGTGAATCAGTTTTCAGTTATACATCATGAAGATATGTTTCGTACTATCAGCATTAAAGCACGCAATAATGAGATGTCTGCTGAAGATTTACAACTGGTTATAGATGAAAGAGTTCAATTATTAGCTGCCGATTTACCGATTAATCACGAGATTATTTACGGGGGTGCAATTAAAGAATCTAAAGACGCTAAAAAGGCGTTAAGTGCTAGTATGCCAATGGTAATAGGTTTTATTTTAATACTGCTTGTTGCCCAATTTAACTCTTTCAGACAAGCCGCTATAATAACCCTTACTATACCATTGTCCTTTATTGGTGCCGTGATAGGTTTGTTTGTAATGCAAGCTCCTTTTGGCTTTATGGTAACGCTTGGTTTATATAGCTTGGCAGGCATTATTATCAACAACGCCATTGTACTTATTGATCGAATAAAAATAGAAATAGATAATGGTAAAACACAATATCAAGCGCTTGTTGATGCTTGTTTAACACGGTTACGTCCAATTGCCATGACAACCATTACCACGGTGATGGGATTACTACCATTGATCATTGGTAAAGACCCATTATTCTACGGCATGGCGAATGTTATTGCTTTTGGTTTAGGCATTGGCACTATATTAACCCTTGCTGTGGTTCCTGTACTTTACTCGTCATTTTATAAAGTTAAAGTGAGTTAATAAAAACATAACTCACTTAAACTTTAGCGGTGTCTTTGTTAGACTATGACCAAATTTTTCTGAGCTTATACCAAGTTGATTAAGTTATGTCTGTAGCTTCTTATAATGAATTTCCCCGAGCTGGCTTTCGCCGCCGTTTTGGCTCTTGGATTTATGATGTTCTTATTGCTTTTGCTGTTTATATGGTGGCAGGAGCGGTCTCATTTTTATTGATATACCTAGGTTATTATATCGGTTTGTATAACATGCAAGGCTATGAACACTTTTCAGATACTATTTCACATACCTATTGGTTAAAGTGGCCAAATGAATTTTGGAAGCTTGCTTGGGTAAGTTTTTTCTTTGTTTTCTTTTGGGAAAAAAGTGGACAAACCTTGGGAATGAAAGCGTGGAGGTTACGTTTACAAAATCAAGACGGCACACGCATTACTAAAACAACAGGCTTAAAACGTTTATTACCTACCCTACTTGGGTTAGGTAATTTAACAGTGATATTTGATCGTAAAAATAAACTTAGTTTACAAGATAGGTTAACCAACACTGAAGTCGTTGTTTTATCATTAGAAGCGAACAAGGGTAGGTTGTAGACATTTTCAAGTAGTTAGGGACAAGTTCACTGTTTCGAATTACGAGTTCACAGTTACGAGTGACGAAAACAGTACACCCTCAGTCTATTGTCTTCGTAACTATTAACTCCGTTGTTTTATCATTAGAAACAAACAAAGGTAGGTTGTAGAATTATTAGCGTTTCGAGTTTCGAAGACAAATATTAAGCTCGTGTGAGCTTCAAAACTCGCTACTTTTATTGCTCGCAACTGTTTTGGTTATGTCACCTTCTTATTCATAAAATACCAAGCGATGCTAATAAACAATATACTGGGTGAAATAGCCCCTATAACTGGCGGGAATTGATAAACCAAACTCAATGAACCAAGTACTTCATTACAAACAAAGAATAGAATTCCTGTCACCACGCCCATCATTATTCTAGCTCCCATAGAAACAGAACGAAGTGGGCCGAAAATAAATGACAAAGCAACCAATAACATTACCGCAACAGTGACGGGTTGCATTAGTTTTCTCCAAAAGGCAAGTTGATAACGGCTAGAATCTTGCTCATTTATTTCTAAGTAATCTAAATAATCAAGTAAACCACGCACCGACAATGATTCAGGAGTGACGGTAACCACACCTAGTTTTTTTGGTGTTAATGATGATTTCAAAACTTGTAAAGGGAATCTTTCAGTGATAATTCGCTTATCAACTAGTTTTGTTTCAACAACATCGGTCAAAAGCCAAGCGTTATCTTGATAAATGGCCGATTCTGCACTCAACCAGCTATCTAGTTTTAACTTGTCATTAAAACGATATAACTGAATTTTTTTCAGCTGTCCTTGCTCTAATACTTCGCCAATGTTGAGAAAGTAATCACCATCTTTTGCCCATACACCATTTTTAGCTGAAATCAAACTACCGCCAGAGATAGCTTGAGCTCTAATTTCTCTTGCCGTTGCCTCGCCACTTGGCGCCAACCATTCGCCAACAGACATAGAAACCAAAATAAGTAACATTGCTGTTTTCATAACAGATTTAATAATATCTAAACGTGATAGCCCTGCAGCTTGCATTACCACTAATTCACTATTACTCGCTAACATACCAATACCAATTAAACCGCCAATTAACGCTGACATTGGAAAAAATATTTCGATGTCTCTTGGTACAGAATAAAGCACATAAAGCGCAGCATGAGATAAATCATAATCACCTCGACCAACCGCACGCATTTGTTCTACAAATTTAATGATACCGCTAACACTGACAAAAACAGCTAAAGTTAAAAAAGTTGTGGATGCGACAATTCGACCGATGTATACATCTAATATCTTCATGACACTTGGTCTCTAGCATCGTTATTGCTTGCAATATTACGTTTTAAACCAGGTAGTATTGCTTTGATTTTCCTACCACTACTGCGCTCTTTCATTAAGAGAATAACACCTAATAATAACGCACTAATGTGTATCGGCCAAAGTCCAATAAATATTGGCAAAGCTTGTCGTTCAACACCTGACCTCATTGCCGTTAATAATAAAAAATAACCTAAGAATAACATTAGTGCTGGCAGCATTTTTGCAAACTTACCTTGCCTAGGGTTAACGACGCTTAATGGCACAGCAATAAAAGTTAGAATAATACAAGCAAGAGGAAAAGCCATTCGCCATTGAATCGTAGCGCCATATTCAGCTGCTGATTTAGCATCAGTTGAATTAAATAATTGTTGGGTTGGTAAAGCGCTAAGTTTTCGATGCTTTTGCTCTACTTCTTGATCTTGGATTTGAATATAATATTTATCAAAAGTAACCGACTGAAATTCACCGTTAGCTGCATCTTTGTGGTAGCGCATTCCTTCAGATAGTACCAAACGTTGAGATCCTGAATCATCTTCGAATACTTGTCCTTTCTTTGCATAAACTAAACTAGAGTTGATTATACTATCTTCCGTATGGTTTTCATCTGGTAACTGAGCTACAAATACTTTATCAAAACTATTATCATCACGGTTTTTATCATGAATAAAAACGACGGCTTTTTCATTACCTGTTTTTTGAAAACGTCCCTCTATAAGAGAGCTTAGACCTGAGTCTGCGGCAAGTTTATCTTTTACTTGGTACTGATATTCTGATGCCATTGGCGCTAAGTACAAAGTAAAAATGCCTGTGAAAATGGCGGTAACAATAGCAAGAACTAGTGTCACCCGTACTACATACCATTCACTTACTCCACAAGCGTGTAGTATTGTCATTTCGTTGTCGGCGTATATGCGGCCATAAGCTAACAAAACCCCTAAGAAGAGGCTTAATGGCAGCATCATACCGGCTAAATCTGGGATTTTAAGCGCAATAAAAATCATCACCATTTGTCCTGGAATGCTACCTTCTGAAGCATCACCCAAAACTCGAACAAATTTTTGACTAATAAAGATGGTCATCAACACAAAAAATACTGCCAGTTGCGTTTTTGCCACTTCTTTTAATAAATAACGAAAAATGATCACAAAAAGATCCCATTAAAGCTGTGTTTATCTGACAATGGACTAGTTTTTCTAGTAAACTTGCCGTTTTCATAACTAAACTATATAGTCAATAGATAAGCTTAATTGATATATGCTGCTATAATTATAGCCCTTAGCGGTATCACTTGAATAGATAAGAGTGCAGTTTTTTACTAATTTTAGCAAGTTATAGTCTTATAAATGATCTCATTAAATGTAAAAGGAGAACTCATGGAGTTCGGTATAAAAAGCGGTAGCCCAGAAAAGCAGCGTAGTGCCTGTATTGTTGTCGGTGTATTTGAGCCTCGCCGTCTTAGCTCAACAGCAGAGCAACTTGACGAAATTAGCGAAGGCTACATTAGCAACCTTTTGCGTAAAGGCGATTTAGAAGGAAAATCAGGGCAGATGTTATTATTACATCATGTACCCAATATTCTTAGTGAACGAGTTTTACTCGTTGGCTGTGGTAAAGAGCGTGAATTAGACGAGCGCCAATATCGCCAAATAATCAAAAAAACTATAAATACCTTAAATGAAACAGGATCAATGGAAGCCGTATGTTTCTTACCTGAGTTACACGTTAAGGGTCGTGATACTTATTGGAAAGTTCGTCAAGCGGTAGAAGCAACCCAAGATACTCTATACAGTTTCAATAGTTTAAAAACTCACAAAGAAGAACCTCGTAGGCCTTTACGTAAAATTGTTTTTAACGTACCTACTCGCCGCGAGTTACCAATAGGTGAACGTGCAATAAGTCATGCATTGGCTATTTCTGAAGGTATAAGTACCTGTAAGAATGTGGCGAATATGCCACCAAACATTTGCAACCCTGCTTATTTAGCTGAACAAGCTAAAATTTTGGAAAATGATTACGATAAAGTATCCACTACTATTGTCGGTGAACGAGAAATGGAAGAGTTAGGTATGGGATCATATCTAGCTGTTGGCCGTGGCTCAATAAATGAATCATTAATGAGTATTATGACCTACAACGGCATTGATGATGACTCTAAACCACTTGTTTTAGTCGGTAAAGGCCTTACTTTTGATAGTGGCGGGATTTCATTAAAACCCGGCGCAGGCATGGATGAAATGAAGTATGACATGGGTGGTGCTGCTGGTGTTTTAGGTGCAATGCATGCCTTAGCTGAGTTAGATTTACCTATTAAGGTAATCGGCGTTTTAGCAGGTTGTGAAAACATGCCGAGCAGCAATGCATATCGTCCTGGTGATATCTTAACCACGATGTCAGGCCAAACAGTTGAAGTGCTCAATACCGATGCTGAAGGCAGATTAGTATTATGTGACGCGTTAACTTATGTTGAACGTTTCGATCCTGAGGCAGTAATTGATGTTGCCACTTTAACGGGTGCTTGTGTTGTTGCTTTAGGTAAACATGCAACTGGTTTATTAAGCTCTCATAACCCACTTGCTCATGAATTATTAAACGCTTCAGATCAAAGTGGCGACAGAGCATGGCGCTTACCTTTATGGGACGATTATCAAGAACAACTTGAAAGCCCTTTTGCTGACATGTCAAATTTAGGTGGTAAAGGCGCCGGCACAATTACTGCGGCTTGTTTTTTAGCTCGTTTTACTAAAAAATATCACTGGGCGCATTTAGATGTAGCAGGTACCGCATGGCGAAGTGGCGGTAAAGACAAAGGCTCAACCGGCCGTCCAGTTAGCATGTTAACGCAGTTTATGCTTAACCGTGCAGGGCAAGAGCAAGGCGAGTAATTTAACATAATGCAAACACAGGTAATGTTTTACATCCTTAGCGATGAAAAAAGCAATGATGAAAACACTGACACAAGCAAAAACGCTGATGTTAAAGATACAAGCTCGGCGTTTTATCATGCCTGTTTGCAAGCTAGTCATTTTTATCGCCAAAATCAGCGTGTATTTATCTACACTCAAGATCAAACCCAAGCTGAACAAGTAGACGAACTGCTATGGGCTTTTGATAGTGACAGTTTTGTACCTCACAACCTTGTTGGCGAAGGTCCTAAACAAGGCGCCGCAGTAGAAATTGGTAGCCAAACGCCACGAGGTCGTAGATCCGTATTAATTAACTTAACTAGCACTGTGCCTGAATTTGCTAATCAATTTCGATTTATTGTTGACTTTGTACCTAGCGATGAAACGTTAAAACAACAAGCCCGAGAACGTTTTAAAACGTGTCGCCAATGGGGATTTCAAGTTGATAATCAGTCAGTTGAACAAAAAAAAACAATGTAGTTCAATGCTCGCCTCCACAGAAGCATTGGTAGTATAAGTGTTGATCCTTACTTTATTTAGGTCGACCTACAATTTATAACTTTTATTTCGAGAACATGATGGAAAAAACTTTCAACCCAACCGACATTGAACAATCTTTATATACTAGCTGGGAAAAGCAAGGTTACTTTAGCCCGACAGGTGAAGGCGACAGCTACAGCATTGCTATTCCACCGCCAAATGTCACTGGCTCTTTGCATATGGGTCATGCTTTTCAACAAACTATCATGGATACCTTAATTCGTTATCAGCGTATGCAAGGTAAAAATACCTTATGGCAAACAGGCTGTGATCATGCCGGGATTGCCACCCAAATGGTGGTTGAACGTAAAATTGCTGCTGAAGAAGAAAAAACACGCCATGATTATGGCCGTGAAGGATTTATCGAAAAAATCTGGCAATGGAAAGAAGAGTCTGGTGGTACTATCGGCAAACAAATGCGCCGCTTAGGTAACTCAATTGACTGGACACGCGAACGCTTCACCATGGACGAAGGCATGTCTGAAGCCGTACAAGAAGTTTTTGTGCGTTTATTTGAAGATGACCTTATCTACCGTGGCAAGCGACTAGTTAACTGGGATCCAAAATTCCATACCGCTATTTCTGATTTAGAAGTTGAAAACAAGGATAAAAAAGGCCACATGTGGCATTTACGCTATCCTCTTGCTGATGGTGCAAAAACTGCTGAAGGCCTAGATTATTTAGTCGTGGCAACCACACGCCCAGAAACCATGTTAGGTGATACTGGTGTTGCGGTTAACCCTGAAGATCCTCGTTATAAAGATCTAATAGGTAAAAAAGTATTATTGCCATTAGTTAATCGTTTAATTCCTATTGTTGGTGATGATCATGCTGACATGGAAAAAGGCACTGGTTGTGTGAAAATTACGCCAGCTCATGATTTTAACGATAATGAAGTGGGTAAACGTCATGCTTTACCCCAAATTAACATTTTAGATAAAGATGCCGCTATTTTAGCTACTGCAGAAGTTTATGATACTAAAGGTGAGCTTTGTGATGCATACAGCACTGAGTTACCAAGTGAGTTTGCTGGCATGGACAGATTTATAGCACGTAAATCTATTGTTGCGAAATTTGATGAGTTAGGCCTATTAGTTGAAGTAAAAGATCATGATCTAGTTGCCCCATATGGCGACAGATCAGGCGTGATAATTGAGCCGCTATTAACTGATCAATGGTACGTACGTGTCGAAAAGCTTGCGGGACCAGCGGTAGATGCAGTAAAAGACGGGCAAATTGAGTTTGTTCCTAAGCAGTATGAAAACCTATATTTTTCTTGGATGAAAGACATTCAAGATTGGTGTATATCACGCCAATTATGGTGGGGACACCGAATTCCCGCTTGGTATGATGAAAGTGGTAAAGTCTATGTCGGCCGCACTGAAGAAGAAGTTAGAGCTAACAATGACATCGCTGATGAATCAATACTTAAACAAGATGAAGATGTGCTTGATACTTGGTTCTCTTCTGCCCTATGGACATTTTCAACCTTAGGTTGGCCAAATCAAACTGATGATTTAAAAACATTCCACCCTACCGATGTACTGGTAACTGGTTTTGATATTATCTTCTTCTGGGTTGCTCGCATGATCATGATGACCATGCATTTTAACAAAGATGAAAACGGCAAAGCACAAATTCCTTTTAAAAAGATTTACATGACCGGCCTTATTCGTGATGAGAATGGTGATAAAATGAGTAAATCAAAAGGTAATGTAATTGATCCATTAGATATGATTGATGGTATTGATCTTGATAGTTTACTAGAAAAACGTACTGGCAACATGATGCAGCCAAAGCTTGCCAAAAAAATTGAAAAATTAACGAAAAAAGAATTCCCTAATGGCATTGAAGCTCACGGCACAGATGCCTTACGTTTCACATTAACGTCCGTTGCCACCACAGGTCGTGACATTAGCTGGGACATGAAACGCCTTGAAGGTTACCGTAACTTTACCAACAAGTTATGGAATGCTAGTCGTTACGTTTTAATGAATACTGAAGAGTTTGATTGTGGTAGTGGTGATGGACAACCAGCAAACGCGGAAATGGAACTTTCTTTAGCGGATCGTTGGATTATTGGACAGTTCGAGAAAACGGTTAAAACAGTGCATGAAGCTTTTGATACTTTCCGTTTTGATTTAGCCTCACAAGCCTTATATGAATTTACCTGGAACCAATTCTGCGATTGGTATTTAGAATTAACTAAACCTGTATTGTTTCCTAAAAATGAAGAGCAAGTCAATAAAGCACAGCAACGTGGCACTCGTCATACTTTAGTGAACGTCTTAGAGGGCTTACTACGTTTAATGCACCCAATTATGCCATTTATTACTGAAACCATTTGGCAACGAGTGCAACCATTAAGCAACTTTGCTAAAAATGGTGATTCAATAATGATACAAAGCTTTCCTGAGTTTAATGCTGATAATTGCGACCAACAAGCCATAGATGATTTAGAATGGCTTAAGCAATTTATAGTCGCTATTCGAAATATTCGTGGTGAAATGGATATTGCTCCAAGCAAGTCATTACCCGTGTTGCTTAAAAATGTTAGTGACAACGATCAACGTCGTTTAAACGAGAATGAACAATTTTTAAGTGCACTAGCAAAGCTTGACAGCATTGAAGTACTTGGTGAAGGAGAACAGGGCCCTGCTTCAGCTTCTGCAGTAGTTGGTGATTTATCAATATTGATACCAATGGCAGGCTTAATTGATAAAGAAGCTGAATTAGCACGCTTGGATAAGGCTATTGATAAGTTAGAAAAAGATGCCGCTAGAACCCGTGGTAAGCTAGGTAATGAAAATTTTGTTGGCAAGGCTCCTGCTGCTGTAATTGAAAAAGAGAAAGCCAAACTTAGCGATGCAGAATCAGCTCTAGCAAAAATGTTAGAACAAAAAGTTCAAATTGCAGCGTTATAATTTTAACAACCGCAGTAGGCGGGGTTGTACCCTCGCCTTTTCAAGTTATCGCTTTTTAGCTTGATAATGCCCATTGGGAGAGATTTTTGTTTTTATTTATTATAAAAAATTGAACTATTTCAATTTTTTATAAAGCAAATTAAAAACAACTGTGCTATGCTCCCATTGCGTTGAGTTTTTGTGTTGCGGATGAAGGTTGATACTAACTTTTGTTTTAGATTTACCAGGTACTTATGTACTTGTATATTCTTAACAAATGGATTTAGGCAATGCAAACTGATTGTTTGTTCCAAATACGGTTTGTTACGAATATGGTTTGTTTCCTTCCTCTTCCTGTACTACTTATGGTAGAGGGCATTTACTCGGGTAAAAACGGTGTAAATTCATGTTGAGGTTGTCTCAACAAGAAATCACCACATTAATAATATTTATGACTACGGGAAAATGTAAGAATGTCTGATTCAGTTACTGGTAAAGTTAAATTTTTCAACGAAACTAAAGGTTTCGGTTTTATAGAACAAGAAAATGGTCCTGACGTGTTTGTTCACTTCAGCGCTATCTCTGGAGACGGTTTCCGTACTCTAGCTGACGGTCAAGCGGTAACGTTCACTGTTAAACAAGGTCAAAAAGGCCCTGAAGCAGAAAACGTTCTAGCTGTATAAGTTTAACTTATAAGCTAAAAAAGCGAAGAAAGAGTTAAGCTCCTTCTTCGCTTTTTTGTATCCATTTTTCATCATATTCAAAAAATATCAAAAGCAAAAAATATCAAAAGCAAAAAAAAGACCTTGCTACAAGCAAAGTCTATTAACGTTTAATCTATCTATTAAATAGCTATTCTGCAATATATTCAACTACTTCTAAACCAAAGCCAGACAATGAATG